>JAEEGL011074592.1_pt1 | contig 15103 bp, 9 predicted proteins | sample 9134231 | NCBI WGS metagenome assembly JAEEGL01 (sample SAMN16246548, study PRJNA631951) | gut metagenome | biome: gut microbiome; feature: rumen; material: fiber-attached | host: Bos | place: Iran: Karaj | collected 2018-10 | reverse complement strand
CTGGGCGGCCGGGTGACCGGCACGGGCCTGGCGCTGAAGATCGTGGACCTATTTCTGGATACGCCCTTTGAAGGGGGACGGCACCAGCGCCGGGTGGATATGGTCATGGCGATGGAGGACTGACCAAAAAAGAGAAATTGTTACGGAAAAATGAAGCGGAGAGGCCCTTTCCGCCTTGCCTTTTTCTGTCGTTTTCTGTAAAATAACATTATTCCCCGGAAAAACTGCGAAAAACAGGAGGTGCGGCGATGCAAGCATACGGTGCATGGCGCGTCGGCAAATGCGACGAAGCGGCGGCAAATGCGATCTGGAAGTCCGGCTGCTGCCGGAGACTTACCGCCGCGCTTCTCTCTGCCCGCGGGGTGCGGACGCCGGAGGAGGCGGCCGGATTCCTGCGGGAGGATGCGGGCTTGCTGCATGATCCCATGGAAATGAAGGACATGGACAGGGCGGTGGCGCGCATCCGCGCAGCGGTGGAGAAGAAGGAGACCGTGGGCATCTACGGCGATTACGACGTGGACGGCATCACCTCTACCGCCCTGATGACCTCCTGGTTCCGCCGCCGGGGGCTCCGCTGCATCCCCTATATCCCGGAGCGGCTGACGGAAGGCTACGGCATCAGCGAGGAAGCCCTCGCTTCTCTGGCCGCCCGGGGGGTGACCCTGCTGGTGACGGTGGACTGCGGCGTGACGGCCCTCAACCAGGTAGAACGGGCCGCCCAGCTGGGAATGGACGTGGTGGTGACGGACCACCACGAGTGCGTGGGAGAGCTGCCCGCCGCCGCGGCGGTGGTGGACCCCCATCGAAAGGATGACAGCTATCCCTTCAAGGGCCTGGCAGGCGTGGGCGTGGCTTTCAAGCTGCTCTGCGCCCTGGAGGGACACGGCGCGGAGGAATCGCTGCTGGAGCGCTATGGGGATCTGACGGCCCTGGGGACCATCGCGGATATCATGCCCGTCACCGGGGAAAACCGTGTGCTGATCCGCCGGGGCATCTGGATGCTCCGCACCAGGGGCTCTGCCGGGCTGGACAGTCTTATGGCCGCCATCTATGTGGACAAAAACCGCATTTCCGGCACGGACATCAGCTTTTCCCTCATCCCCAAGCTCAATGCCGCCGGAAGGATGGGCCGGGTACAGGTGGCCTTTGACCTGCTCATGGCGGAGGACCGGCGGGAAGCCCAGCGCCTGGCGGGGGAGCTCTGCGCCATGAACACGGAGCGGAGAGTCGTGGAGGACAGGGTCTTCCGGGAAGCCCTGGAGATGCTGGGAGACGCCCGGCATCTGGAAGAGCCCATCGTGCTGGCCTCGGCCAACTGGCATCATGGGGTCAGCGGCATCGTGGCCTCCCGGCTGGCGGAGAAATTCGGCGTCCCCGCCGTCATCATCTGCCTGGAGGGAGAGGAGGGCCGGGGCTCCTGCCGGAGCTACGGGGATTTCTGCATCTTCGACGCCCTGGACGACGCCAGGGACGAGCTGACCAGCTTCGGCGGGCATGAGCTGGCCGCGGGGCTGACCCTGCGGCGCGATCGGGTCGACGCCCTGCGGAAGCGCCTGGGCGCTTACTACCGGGCTCACGAGGGGGACCGCCCCCAGAAGCGTATCCTCATCGATTTCTGCGTGGAGGATCCCACCTATCTGACCCTGGAGGAGATCGACGCTCTGAAGCTCATGTCCCCCTGGGGCGTGGGTAATCCGCCGCCCACCCTGTGCATGCGGGACGTGGTGGCCGAAGCCCTGATCCCCATCGGGGGCGACCGGCACCTGAAGCTGGTGGGGGTGAAAAACGGCCTGCGGTTCGACTGCGTGTTTTTCGGGGTCTCCGTCCGGGAGCTGGGCATCCATCCCGGCAGCCTGGTGGACCTGGCCTTTGAGCCGGGCATCAATGATTTCCGGGGAAACCGGACGGTGCAGCTGCTCCTGCGGGACGTGCGGCCCAGCCGCATGCCGGGAGACCCCAGCGTGGGCATGGCCCGGCGCTTCCGCGCCGGACAGCAGCTCCTGCCCATGGAGCGGGCCATCCTCCTGCCGGACCGCAGCGATATGGGCAAGGTCTGGCGCTATCTCACCAGGCGCTCCCGCCGCTTCGACGAGGAGACGGACACCCTGCTGCCGGATATCGCCCTGCGCTCCGGGGTGCCGGTGCCGGGGCGGGTGCTGGTGTGCCTCTGGGTGCTGGAGGAGCTGGGCCTCATCCGCCTGACGGAGGCGGATGGCATCATGGAGATCACCATTCCCCGCTTTGAGGGAAAGGCGGACCTCAGCAGGTCCGCGCTGCTGCAAAAACTGCGCTGATACTGTAGATACCGAGGAAACGGAAGGCACATGAACGAGGACGACAAACGCATCGACGGCGCGCTGCCCTCTCCCGAGTCCGCCGGGACGGACGATATGGAGCGGCTCTATGCCGAGCTGGTGGAGAAATCCCTCCACTACAATCCCAATCTGGACAAGGCCCGGGTCCGCCGGGCCTATGAGTACGCGCGGGAAAAGCACGGCAGCCAGCTCCGGAAGGACGGCTCCCCCTATATCTCCCATCCCCTGGCCGCCGCCAGCATCTGCGCGGGCATGGGGCTGGACGAGGACAGCATCATCGCCTGCCTGCTCCACGACACCATTGAGGATACGGATGCCACCTACGAGGAGGTAGCGAAGCTCTTCGGCAGCGAGGTGGCGGACCTGGTGGAGGGGGTCACCAAGCTGACGCGGGTGGTCTACACCACCAAAGAGGAGGCGCAGATGGAAAATCTGCGCAAGATGCTCCTGGCCATGTCCAAGGATATCCGCGTCATCCTCATCAAGATCGCCGACCGGCTCCACAATATGCACACCATGAATTTCCAGTCCGAGGCCAAGCGGCGGGAAAAGGCGCTGGAGACCATGGAGATCTATGCGCCTCTGGCCCACCGGCTGGGCATGCAGCGGGTCAAATGGGAACTGGAGGACCTGAGCCTCATCTATCTGGACCCCATCGGCTATCAGGAGATCGTGGTCCAGCTGGACGCCCGCATGGAAGAGCTCACCGAGTTCATGGACAAGATCCAGGAGCGCATCAAGCAGCGCATGGATGAATGCGGCGTCGCCTGCGAGGTCTCGGGCAGACTGAAGCACATCTACAGCATCTATCGGAAGATGATGGCCCAGAACAAGAAATTCAATGAGATCCTGGACCTCTGCGCCTTCCGGGTGATCGTGGACAGCGTGCAGGACTGCTACAATGTCCTGGGGCAGATCCACGAGCTTTATACCCCCATCCCCGGCCGCTTCAAAGACTATATCGCGACCCCCAAGCCCAATATGTATCAGTCCATCCACACCTCCGTCATCGGCTCCGAGGGCATCCCCTTCGAGGTGCAGATCCGCACGCGGGAGATGCACCATACGGCGGAATACGGCGTGGCAGCCCACTGGAAATACAAGGACGGCATCCAGGGCAGAGCCGACGAGGAGAAATTCGCCTGGATACGGAGCCTGCTGGAGGCCCAGCAGGATACGGACGCTCCGGAATTCATTTCCGAGCTGAAGGTGGATATGTTCTCCGACGAGGTCTTCGTCTTCACCCCCAAGGGGGATGTGATCAATCTCCCCGCCGGAGCCACCCCCATCGACTTTGCCTATTCCATCCATTCCCAGGTGGGAAACCATATGACCGGGGCCAAGGTCAACGGGCGCATCGTTTCCTTCGACCGGGTCCTGGAAAACGGGGACATCGTGGAGGTCAGCACCTCTCCTTCCTCGAAAGGACCCGCCCGGGACTGGATATCCCTTGCCAAGAGCGCCACGGCCCGCACCAAGATCCGCCAGTGGTTCAAGAAGGAAAAACGGGAGGAGAACATCGTCCGCGGCAGGGCCGCCATGGAGGCGGCGCTGAAGCATGCGGGACTGGCCCAGGACCTGCTTTACGATCAGGAGATCATGCCGACGGTGCTGAAAAAGCTGGCGGTCACCTCCCTGGACGATATGTTCGCCGCCGTGGGCTACGGGGGCATGACCACCGTCCGCTGCCTGAACCGCATCAAGGAAGAAGCCGCCAGGACGCAGAAGGAAAACAAGGTCCAGCCCGAGGACCTGCTCACCAAGGAGCCGGAAAGGAAGCCGACCGGCGTCCAGGGTGTGCTGGTGGGGGACCTGGATAATTTCCTGGTGAAATTCTCCCGCTGCTGCACCCCCGTGCCGGGGGACGGCATCGTGGGCTTCATCACCAAGGGCTACGGCGTGTCCATCCACCGGCAGGACTGCGTGAACTACCGCAAGGCCGCCGCGGACGCGAAGGAGAGCGGCCGCTGGGTGCCCGTCCAGTGGGGGGATACCGGCGCGCAGCAATATACCGCCGCCCTCACCATCACCGCCGAGGCCCGGCAGAACCTGATCCTGGATATCGTCACCGCCCTGAATGCGGACAAGGTGGGGGTCACCTCCATGAACATCCGGGAGCTCAGCGACGGCGGGGCCGTGGCTCTGCTCACCGTGCTGGTGAAGGACCTGGAGACCCTCCTGGGGGCCATGCGCCATCTGCGGGGCATCCGCAGCGTGCGGGATGTGGTGCGTCCCGGAACCGAGGTTACGAAGGAGAGCTGGTAACATGCGGGCAGTGGTAACAAGGGTTTCCTCCGCCTCCGTCACCGTGGAGGGGCGGACCGTGGGACAGATCGGGACGGGATATCTGGTGCTTTTGGGCATCAGGACCGGCGACGGGGAGGCCCAGGCGGAAAAGCTGGCGGAAAAGATCACCGGCCTCCGCGTCTTCGAGGACGAATCCGGGAAGATGAACCGGGGCCTCAGCGACGTGGGGGGGAGCCTGCTGGTGGTGAGCCAGTTCACTCTCTACGGCAACTGTAAGCACGGGCGCCGGCCGGAATTCCTGCAGGCGGCCAAGTCCGCCGAAGCGATCCCCCTCTATGAATTCTTCCTGCGCCGCTGCCGGGAGCGGGGGTACACGGTGGAAACGGGTCAGTTCGGCGCGGAGATGCTCGTCGCCTCGGTGAACGACGGCCCTGTGACGCTGATCCTGGACACGGAGACACTATGACAATCAAATCGAACCCGCTTCGCTGGGCTTCGATTTGAAGGGGATTGCGCTGCGCTCCCCGCACTCGCTTCGCTCGCACAGTCCGCTCCGCGAGAAGTATTTTTTGCCCGGCGCATGTCCGTGCAAAAAATGATTCCGATTTTTTCGCACCTGCGGGCGCGAACTCTGCGAGGCTTGAAACAAAGACAACGGCGGACGGAAACCGTCCGCCGCACGCATTAGGGAGGACATCATTATGCTCATCAAAGGCTTTTCCGTGGGGCAGCTGGGCACCAACTGCTATGTGGTGACGGATGAGGAGACCCTCTGCTGCGCCGTGATCGACCCCGGCGCGGAGTCCGGGACCATCCTCAACTACATCGACGACAACAATCTCAAGACCGAGGCCATCTTCATCACCCACGGCCATTATGACCATACCGGCGCGGTGATCTCCGTCTACGAGGCCACCGGGGCCACGGTGTATATCCATGCCCTGGACGTCAGCACCGAGGGCGTGGACGACGAGCTGCGCTACAAGGGCGGCGACGAGCTGCGCTTTTATAAGGAGGGGGATGTCGTCCCCGTGGGCAAGCTGGAATTCCATGTCATGGAGACCCCCGGCCACAGCCGCGGCAGCGTGACCCTCCGATGCGAAAACGCCCTTTTTACCGGGGACACCCTGTTCCGGGGCTCCTGCGGGCGCACGGATTTCCCCGGCGGCAGCATGACCGCCATCATGGGCTCTCTGCGGCGGCTGGCTTCCCTGGAGGGGGACTGGGAGGTCTACCCCGGCCACATGGACGCCACCACCATGGAGCGGGAACGGCGCTTCAACCCCTTCGTGCTGGACGCCATGGAAGACAGGGACTGAGCCGTGGCCCTTCCTATCGAGCTGCGGGGCCACGATTACCGCTATGCCGCCGAGCAGGCCGTCATGGCCTTCCTGCCGGAATTCGGCGGGGAGGGGGATAAGCTGGTCAGCACCCTGGACGGCCTCTGCGCCATGGCGGAGCTGCGCTTTCGCGGCAAAGACTATGAAGGCCGCGCGGAGCAGGCCGGGCCCATGCCGGAAGCACCGCTCCTGCGCAGGCGGGCCCAGCAGAAGCTGGTGAAGGAGTCGGTCTTCCGCGCCTGCGTCGGGGCTCTGGGAAAGCTTCCACCCTGGGGCAGCCTCACGGGGGTGCGCCCCGGCAAGCTGGCCGCCCGGCATATGGCCGAGACGGGCCGGGACGAAAAGGAGACCGCCGCCTGGCTGGAAAGGGAATACAGCCTCAGCCCCCGCCGCGCTTTCCTTTGTGCCAGGGCGGCGAAGACGGGGCTGGAGGTCGGGGACAGCCTGGGAGAGAAGGACATCCTCCTCTATGTGGGCATCCCCTTCTGCCCCACCCGCTGCGCCTATTGCTCCTTCGTGAGTCACAGCGTGGAAAAATCCCTGAAGCTGGTGGAGCCCTATGTGGAGGCCCTGGGCCGGGAGATCGGCGACGCGGGGCTCCTGACGCGGGAGCTGGGGCTGCGGGTCAAAGCGGTCTACTGGGGCGGTGGCACCCCCACCACCCTGGATGCGGAACAGCTGCGGCGGACCCTGGACCGGGTGGCGGCGGCCTTCGACCTGCCCGCCGGCCTGGAATACACCGTGGAGGCCGGGCGGCCCGACACCATTACCCGGGAAAAGCTGCTTGTCCTCCGCAGCGCGGGGGTGACGCGCATCAGCCTGAACCCCCAGACCATGGACGACCGGGTGCTGGCGGCCATCGGCCGCCGCCACAGCGCCCAGGCGGTGCGCCATAGCTTCGCCCTGGCGCGGGAGCATTTCGGCGGGCAGATCAACATGGACCTGATCGCGGGCCTCCCGGAGGACAGCGTCCCCGGCTTCCGCGCCGGCCTGGAGGAGGTGCTGGCCATGGGACCGGAGAACGTCACCGTTCACAGCCTGACCCGGAAGCGGGGGGCGGATCTGAACGGCATGGATCTCCGGGGCCTCCCCGGCGAGACGGTGGGACAGATGCTGGATATCGCCCTGGAGGAGCTGCCGGCGGCGCACTATGCGCCCTACTACCTCTACCGGCAGAAATTCTCCGCCGGGGGCTATGAAAACGTGGGCTGGGCAAAGGAGGGGACCGGCTGCCTCTACAACGTCGCCATGATGGAGGAGCTGTGCACGGTCCTGAGCCTGGGAGCGGGCGGGGCCACGAAGCGGCTGCTCCCCGGCGGGAAGATCCTCCGCTGCTTCAATAAAAAATATCCCTATGAATATATCGGCAGCCTGGAGGAGGCGGACAGGGACAAGCGGGCCCTGTTCGCGGCGCTTCCCTGAAAAAAACATTTACAAGCCGCCCGTCACCATATATAATACGGGAGCAGACAAAAAAACGCCGGGCGGACCGGCACACGGGAAATGGGGGAGAGCAATGGCATATTCCATCATCACCATCAGCAGAGAATTCGGCACCGGGGCGCGGCTGATCGGCCGGGAGGTGGCCGCCCTTCTGAACTACGGCTACTATGACCGGGCCCTGATCGAGATGGCGGCGGAAAAGAGCGGCCTCAGCGAGGAGTTCATTGAGCGGACGGAGGAAAAAGCCTCCAACAGCTTCCTCTTTAACCTGGCTACCGCGGCTTATCTCGCCTCCGACGTCACCGCGGAATACACCGTGCCGGTGAACGACCGGGCCTTCATGGTCCAGTCCGACGTGATCCGGGATATCGCCCGCTCCGGCAACGGGGTCATCGTGGGCCGCTGCGCGGACTATGTCCTGAAGGACCATCCCCGGCTGCTGCGGGTCTTCATCTTCGCCAACAAGGAGGACCGCATCAACCGCATCGTCAACGAATACGGGCAGGACGCCAAGAACGCCGAGAGCGTGCTGAACAAGATCGACAAGGGCCGGGCCAACTATCACAAATTCTACACCGGCTCCAACTGGCGCAGCATGGACAATTACGATCTCTGCATCAACACCTCCCACACCGGCATCCAGGGCGCGGTCATGGCCATCAAGGCCTGCGCCGAGGAAAAGTTCGGCAAAGTCGAAACGTAAAGGGACATACGTCGCACCGGCAGCGGTTTTCATCCGCTGCCGGTGTTTTTCGTTATTCCGTTCCCAGAGCTTCGACCTTTTCCAATAGAACCTTCCAGCGTTCCTCCCCGGAGAGGCAGTGCAGGCCCGGATGCAGGAGCTCCCGCCGCAGCTGCGCCCGGAGCAGCAGCGCGGCTCCCTTCGGTTCCGTTTGCCCCTGCCCGAAGGTGGAGAAGAGAACGTTTTCCACCCGTTCCTCTCCGCCGGAAAGGAGGGCCAGCCGCCGCGCCGTCATCTCCTCCAGAGCGTCCAGCGCCGCCTCCTTTTCTCCCAGGGCGGCGCAGGCCCGCGCCTTCAGGCCCCAGAGGTCGCCCCGCTCCCGCGCCCGGAGGGAGGTCAGCCCTTCTTCTCTGCCGCTGGCCAGGGTGATGAGCTTCCGGGCCATCTCCGCAGCCTCCAGGGCCTTTTCGGGTTTCCCCTGGGCCAGGGCGTTGTCCCCGCAGGCATAGAGGGTGTTCAGCAGAAAATGCACCGCCTGCACGCCGACGGTGGTCAGGCTGGCGCGCTCCATCTGCCGGTCCCCCAGCAGCCGCCAGGTCTCCCCGTCCTCCGCTGCGGCCAGCTGCTCCGTATTCCACGTCCGCTCCGTGCCCAGGATTTCAAAGGCCCCTTTCCGGTCCCCGGCAAGAGCGCAAAGCCGGGCCAGCAGCCGGCGGTACTCCGAGCGCTGGCCCCAGGCCTCCTGAGGCTCCGCTTCCGGGAAACGCTGCCCCAGCTCCCGCGTGACGGCAAGAACCTCCTCCGCTTTTTCCGGCAGATAGACGTAAGAGTCCGGGTCCGCCAACGTAAGGGCGAGGGAGAGAAATGTCCAGCGCTTCAGACTGCGGTTTTTGCCCATATCCCCGGCGCGGAGGTCCGCCGCCAGGCGGGACCAGTCGGCATAGCTGGCCGCCGGGTCCAGGCCGCTGTAAAGGGAGAGGACCAGCCCCTGCTCCTCCGCATCCTCCTCCGGCGAATCCATGCCGTGAAGGACGTCCGTGGTGACGCCGAAGAGCCTGGCCAGCGAGGGCACCTGGCTCACGTCCGGCAGGCCCAGTCCCGTCTCCCAGCGGGAGACGGCCTGGGGGGAGAGATGCAGCTTTTCCGCCAGGGCCTCCTGGGTCCAGCCCCGGTCCGTCCGCAGGCGGCGGATGACGCCGCCCATGCCGGTGTTTCCCATTCCTTCCATAGCTTCGCCTCCTTGTCTTTTGTGCTGTCAGCATACCATACCGCCGTCAGAAAGACCAGCAATTCCATCGGAAGCGGCAGCTCAATCGCTGATTGAGTTATGAATTGTATGGCCTCGCAGAGTTCGCGGCTTGGAAGCCGCGAATAGAGTTGGAATCATTTTGGGGCGGAATTCACTTCTGCCCCAAAATACCTCTCACGGAGCGGACTGTAGGCCCCGCCAAGGGGCCTGCGGGGAGCGGAGTGCAATCCTCTCTCAAATCGAAGCCTCAGCTTCGATTTGATTATAGCAGTATGCAGATCATGCCGTTGGCCCCTTCGTTGACGATGCGCTGCAGCGCTTCCTGCAATTTGCCCCGGCTGTCCTCCGGCAGACGCTTCAGCTTGGCCTGCAGCCCCTCGGAGGCGATGTCGTAGAGGCTCTTGCCGAAGACGTTGGATTCCCATATCTTCCCCGTGTCTCCTTCGAATTCCTGGAGCAGATAGTTGATCACGTCCTCGCTCTGCTTCTCACTGCCGATGGCGGGGGAGACCTCCGTCTCGATGTTGGCCAGGATCATGTGGATGCTGGGGGCGCTGGCCTTGAGGCGCACGCTGTATTTGCCCCCCTGGCGCACGATCTCCGGCTCCGCCAGGGTCAGCTCGCCGGTGTCGGGGAAGACCACGCCGTAGCCCTTCTCCCGCACCTCCCGCAGAGCGTCCCGCACCCGCTCGTATTCCCGGCGCACCTTTGCCATGTCCGTCAGCAGCACCATCAGGTCCCCGTCCCCCGTCACGGCGACGCCGCTGGATTCGCTGAGGGTCCGGTAAAACAGCGCCCTCGGCAGCTCCAGGCGCAGGGTCACGCCCCCCGTGTCCGCCCGCAGGCTTTCCAGCCCCGCGCGCTCCACGGTCTCGATCCCGGCGAGCTTTGCCGCCGCACCCTCCGCGTCCCGCAGGCGGCGCATGCCGCCGCAGGCCTCCTTCAGCGCCCGGTAGAGCTTCGCCTTCAGGGGGTGCTCCGGCTCCAGGGCGTCCAGCCAGTCCGGCAGACAGATGCCGATTTCCGTCAGGGGGAATTCCTGCAATGCCGCGCGGATGACCCTCGTCACGTCCGCCTCCGTCAGCCTGAGGCAGGAGACGAGCACGCAGTCCACGTCGTATTTCTCCTGCAGCTCCCGCCGGAGGGCTTCGGCCTCCGGGCTCTCCGGCCGGGCGGAGTTCAGCACCAGGATGAAGGGCTTCCCCAGAGCCTTCAGCTCCCCCACGCAGCGCTCCTCCGCCGGGATATAGTTCTCCCTGGGGATTTCCGTGATGCTGCCGTCCGTGGTCATGACGACGCCGACGGTGGAGTGCTCCGCGATCACCTTCCGGGTGCCCAGCTCGGCGGCCTCCGCCATGGTGATCTCGTGGTCGAACCAGGGGGTGGTCACCATCCGCGGAGCGCCCTCCTCGTCCGTTCCCGCGGCCCCCTCCACCAGATAGCCCACGCTGTCGATCAGGCGGACGGAGAAGCTGGCCCCGCCGGCGGTGATCTGCACCGCGTCCTCCGGCACGAATTTCGGCTCGCTGGTCATCACCGTCCGGCCGGAGCCGCTCTGGGGCAGCTCGTCTCTGGCCCGTTCCCGCATATACACGTCCCCGATGCCGGGGAGCACCAGCGTCTCCATAAAGCGCTTGATAAAGGTGGATTTGCCCGTCCGCACCGGCCCCACCACGCCGATGTAGATGTTGCCGCCCGTGCGGACGGCCATGTCCTGATAAATGGTTTCCGTATCCAAAAGCGATCCCTCCGTCAATTCCGGTTGCTTCACTTTATGCGCCGTTTTCGCTGGAAAGAACCGGAAAAAAAGGCACAAACGGAGGAATATGACCTTTGTCAAAGGGAAATATGACGAAATTCAGGGGAAAAAAGTTGCTTGAACATCTTGCCATTTTCACCTTGGGGCTTTATAATACGGGATGTTGGTAACCTTGGACAAACTTCGGTCACAGGACGAAAATCCATTTGGCAGAATTGTACTGCTGCCGTTTTTCCCGCACCGATCCTCAGTGTAAGCTCCCGCGGGAAAGCGAAGCGGTCTTTTTTGACAGCATACCAAAAATCAAAAGAAAAGGAGTAGAGACATGAAAACTGGCAAGAAATCCCTGTCCCTGCTGCTGGCCATCATCATGGTCGTCTCCCTGCTGGGCGGCGCCTTCGTGGTCAACGCGGCGGACGCCGTGACGATCACGCTGGAAGCCACTGTCGGCGGCGAGACCGTCACCATCACGGCCACCGGGCTGGGCGACCAATTCACCGCTCTGGATATGAGCACGATCGGCCTTCCGGGCCTGTCCGGCATCAACAATGCCCTGTGGTTTGACCACGACGGCACCTTCAGCTTTGACAAGGACGTGACCCTGAGCTATCAGGGCACCCAGACCGCTGAGCTGAAGGCCGGCGAAGTCGCGAATATCGCCGACGGGATCTGGAGCGAATTTGCCCTGACGCTGGATGACGGCAACTTCCTGACGATCGTCGACAAAGACAATCCCGGCAACTTCGCGTATTCTCCCGCCAACACCCCGCTGTCCGAGTTCCCCGGCACTATCGGCGAAGCCGCCGCTGCGGAAGAACCCGCCGAGGAGGAGCCTGCTGAGGAGCCCGCTGAGGAAGAACCCGCCGAGGAGGAGCCCGCTGAGGAGCCCGCCGAGGAGGAGCCTGCCGAGGAAGAGCCTGCCGAAGAAGAGCCTGCCGAAGAAGAGCCTGCCGAAGAAGAACCCGCCGCTGAGGGCGAGGGCTTCGTGAAGACCGACGCTCTGGAAGTCGGCAAGCAGTATGTCTTTGTCGCCGAGTACGACGGCAAGTATTATGCCATGACCTACATCGGCGGCAACTTCAGCGCAATCGAGGTCGAAGTGGCGGGCGACGCCGTGGCCCCCGCGGAGATCGGCTATGTCTGGACTCTGGAGAATGACAACAAGGCGCAGAGCGCTGCCAGCGCCGGCATCTTCCTGTTCCCCTATTCCGGCGGCATGACCTATACTGACGGCCGCAGCCTGATTTATGACGGCAGCGCGATCTACTTCATCACCTCCGACGGCACCCCCGGCTATGTGACCTTCGACGGCGCCAGCTTCGCCTATGTCAAGGGCAACGCCGACGCTGCCGCGAAGATGCTCATCTTCACCGGGGAATTCAGCGGTGAGGCTGCCGAGCCCGCCGAGGAAAAGCCCAGCATGTCCATTTTCGATTATCCCCATCCTGAGACTGTGCGCCGCGATGCGGTGAAGAATGAAGATGGGTCCATCACCCTGGCCTTCACCTCCGACACTCACTATGACGGCGAGAACTTCAACCTGAAGGCCTGGCTGGAGGCTGCCGAAGCTGAGGTCGGCTATATCGACGCCATGGGCTTCTGCGGCGACATGGGCTCCGCTTATGACTCCGGCCCCAAGTTCTGGGTTGATGTCAGCGACGTGATGGCTTATATGGATGAGCAGATCGCTGCCGGGAAGGTTGGAGACGCTATCTACACCACCGGCAATCATGAGTGGTTCCCCTCCGGCGGCGGCAACTACAGCGCCGTTTACGCCGACACTGAGAGCGCTCAGCGTCTGCAAATCATCGGCGAAGCAATGACGACCGAGGATTACGTTATTTTCTGCTTCGGCGCTGGTGAATCTGCCGGCCTTCCCTACGGCGGGGCCTCTGTGAATTACAAGTATTACCAGGATGAGATCGACTATTTCGCTGAGTGGCTGGAGACTGCGCCTACCGATATCCCCATCTTCGTTCTGACCCACTATCCGCTCCATGCCTGGGAAGGTCGCGGTGAGTTCCGCAGCCAGGAGAACGCCGCCGAGATCATCGACATTCTGAATGAGCATCCCAATCTGGTTGTTCTTTGGGGCCATAACCACAGCGATTATGACGATAACTATTACCTTCCCAAGTTCCCCGGTGACGAGATTTTGATTGATAAGGGCGTGACCAAGACAATCAACTTCACCTATCTGGCTGCCGGCTGCACCGCCGACACCGAGTACACCGGCCCCAGCGCCGGCTCCGCCAGCGTCATGAACAAGGGCCTGATCGTCACCCTCAATGCCGACGGCACCAGGGATTATAACTATGTCACCATTGATGGCCAGTTCATGAGCATCGAGAGCCCCTGGCTGGTCCGCTTCCGCGGCGCCTTCGGCAACTATGAAGTCTTCAATACCCAGTCTGTGGAAGACGGCCAGACTCCCGAGGCTGTGGAAGCCCCTGAGGTCGAAGGCTATGAATTCGCCGGTTGGTACACCTATAGCAGCGGCAAAGAGGTGGAGTTTGACTTCTCCGCCCCCATCACCCGCAACACCCTGGTCACCGCCATGTATAACAAGATCCTCATGCCCGCGGCTGCGCCCGACGAAGCGGACTGCGTGACCGTCATTCCGGACGCCACCTTCAACGGCGAGAGCCTGACCATGAAGGCCGCCGGCGTGGGCGACCTGATCACGGTGTTCGACCTGTCCTCCATCGGCTACGGCTCCGCCATCATGTATGGCTTCTGGTTCGAGCCTGGCGGCGTTATCAGCTTCAGCCAGAATGCGACCCTGCTCTACCAGGGCGCCGCTACGGACTTCACCCTGAGGGCTGGGGAATTCTACAGCACCGAAGGCCTGGGCGAGCACTATATCCAGCTGGACGACGGGAACGATCTCCTTCTCCTTGAGTATGAAAATCCCGGCAACTATGCCAGCTATCCCGGCACCGAGCCCTACTCCGCCTACCCCGGCACCGTCAGCGCGCGTGCTGCGGACGCTGCGGTGTGCGTCACCGTCAGCGTTGCCGGCAGCGTGGTCGTTCCCAATGTGCCCGTCATGGTTTCCGACCTGAACGCGGACGGCGGCTTTGACGTGGACGAAGTTCTGACCTGCGCCCATGACCAGCTGTATCCCGGCGGCGCCGCTGCCGGCTACGCCTCCGCCGACGGCGACTGGGGCAAGAGCATTGCGATGCTCTGGGGCGACACCTCCGGAAACTTCGGCTACTATGTGGACAACGCCGTGGTCCTGACGGACCTGACGGCGCCCGTGCAGGCCGGCGGCAGCGTGTATGCCTATGTGTATGCGGATGCAGAGACCTACTCCGACGTCTTCACCTATTTCGATCAGACCGACGCTGCGGTCGAGAACGGGACCCTGACCCTGACCCTCATGGCTGCCGCCTTTGATGAAAACTGGAGCCCGATCACCGTTCCCTGCGCCGGCGCCACCATCACCATCGACGGCGCTGCCACCGAGTTCGTGACCGATGAAAACGGCCAGGTGACCGTGACCTTCGAGGAGGACGGCAGCTATCTGATCTCCGCCGTCAGCGACGAAGCGATCCTGGTTCCCGCCATCTGCAAGGTGACCGCCATCAAGGCCAGCGAGCCCGCGCCCGGTGAGGGCGGGACCTACGTTGTCCAGGAGGGCGACACCATCCGGAGCATCGCCAAGATGTTCTATGGCATCAGCGCCAAGTGGACTCTGATCTACGAAGCCAACTACGACACCATGCAGGGCCCCGGCCTGATCTACGTCGGCCAGGAGCTGCTGATTCCCTGATCGAAGCGCTTCACCGGATCGGAATCGGAACCAAAACAAGGACGGACGCCTGCAATCGCAGGCGTCCGTTTTTTTCGATTCCCTATGAGAATGCGAATGCAGCCGGGCCGTGCGGCCCGGCTGCAGCTGTGTTTGTTTTCGGAGAGTATCATACTAATACCCAATAGAAATCTCGGATTCCCAGCGGCATAAATCGCGCCAAACTTCGTTGTCGGCCTTGACGGGCGGCAGCCCGCCTTCGTCCTCCGCCTCGTCTGACACGATTTCTGCTCGCTGCTCGATCCTAGATT
>JAEEGL015845559.1_pt1 | contig 15104 bp, 18 predicted proteins | sample 9134231 | NCBI WGS metagenome assembly JAEEGL01 (sample SAMN16246548, study PRJNA631951) | gut metagenome | biome: gut microbiome; feature: rumen; material: fiber-attached | host: Bos | place: Iran: Karaj | collected 2018-10 | reverse complement strand
TGATGTGCCTAATACTGGTTTATTCGGAACAGGAGTTGACGAAATGTCTGCTGTTGTGACTGCATCCTCTACAATAGTCGTGGCGATTATTCTTGCGTGGTTATTTGCACATATTCGTCGCAAATATAAGAAATGAGGATGGAGGTTGGTTTAGAAATATAAGATTCCGATCTTCAAATTCAAAGTCAACCTTTCTATCTGTTATATTGCCCGTAATTACACTATAATTCTGTTCGTCATTTGTCGGTCACTAACGAAAGGACGAAAGAATCACCATAGTCCATGGTTGGGGTAGTTAATTTTATTGATTTGCCTACTTCGATGGTAAAGATTTGTTTATCACTTTTTAAATCAATACCACTCTCGTTGTCTGAAAATTTTTGGAAAGTATGGATAGTGACATAGCTATCGGTAATGTTAGTTACCTCAAGTGAAAGAATTTCTTCTTCCCATTCGTCGCCTTGCGCATTGGAAAAATGTTCGGTTTTGACGATGCATTTTTTGTTTAGTTGAATATTACAATACGTTTCTTCTTCTGTTGGAGTATAATCTTCCGACCAACCACTCCAACTAGAGCTTATTATTTTTATTTTTGTGTTTTGATCTACTTCGCTGTTAGGAAGTGCCAGTTGGTCTATTTGGCCTTGTAATTCAGTAACTTGGTTTTGCAATTCTATGATTCTTTGCGATTTTCGATTGTTATCTAGAAATTGAAAAACGCCAACCACGATTCCGCATATTGCAATAATGGATAAAACGATGATTGCGATTTTAGGCTTGTTGTTTGGCATATTGTTTATACTGGGGGTTGCAGTAATTTCATTTTGTTCCATTTTGTCTCCTTGGTGCTTATACTTATTATACTATTTTTTGGAATATGGCATAGTTTAGGCAATATGATGGAGCAGACTCATTTGAAATGGGTGTGTTTTATGTGAGCGTCGAATCCATAACCAACCCAAATATCTGTTGTCATGAATGCATGCGCCATTCTTGCAAGATGATAATAGTGATAATGCTTGTTATGCTATAATGAAAATGGATCGCTTAAAGGAGGAAGAGAATATGCAAATATTTATGAATGGCCATGGAGAAAGAGATTTTACACCAGATCAAATAGTGGCCAGTGTTACTTTCGATTTTCATGCCGATACTTACGATGAGGCTTTAAAAGGTGGTGTCGAGAAGGTTAAGAGCTATATAAATGGCATTTCAGATATAACAGATTTTAAGCCTGAAGATTTTAAAACAAGAGCATACTCTATACAGGAGCATTTTCATATTAATAGATTGGATCCAAAAACCGAAGCCGATCTTGAAAAAAATTTACAAAAGCGCGTTTCTGATGGCTTTTTCTTTTCCCAGTATGCATGCTTGGAGTTTGATTACGACAAGGCGCGTCTAGCAAAACTTCTTACTATTTCGTCGAAAATTCCGAATGCGCCAATGTTGCATATCAACTTCGGCTTGAAGGATATTGAATCAAAAAGGCGAGAACTTATAGCCGTTGCCTATGAGGATGCGAAGAAGAAAGCAGAGGCCTTATCGGTCGCCGCCAATAAGAATCTGCGAGATTGCGTACGCGTCGAGATCGACAGCGCTCCGCACTACGAAAGAGGAGGGGATATGATGTTTAAGGAATCAGCAGCATTCAGGGGAGCGTCAATGGATAGCTTTGAGCAACAGATAAAGAATATAGATGAGACCTTTAAGCCGGACGACATTACTCTGTCGAAAGATATAAGTTGCGTTTGGGAAACTAGCGACTAGATACACTACCATCTTGCTTGTGTTTGCATGCCTTGTGTGCTAGCTTATTATTATGAAGACAAAGCGAACAACGAGATGCTTTTTAGGAAAGAGTAAAAAGTTCGTTAATGCTCACTGGGGAGTGTGTTGCTTTGTATTTTTTTGTGTTGTCCAATGCGTCATTTATCCAAAAATATTAGGAATAACTTTCTTCTACTCTGAAGATAGCACGGTGTTTTTTAATGGTTTTATTGAGAAAGGAATTGGGTCCATCTTTGCCCTTTGGGGCGGATACTTAAATTTGCTTTCACGTTTGATTGTTGGTGCCGCTTACGGGACGATGCTTTTTACGAATAGTGTTCTGGCGGCAGGAGAAGTTATAGAGCTATTCTCAATGTTTTTTGTGTCCGCAGTGTTAACCTACTTAGCTCAAGATCGATTCGAACGGTTCATTCATGGACGCAAATGGCGTATTGTTGCCGGTGTGATGTTGGTGCTCTTACTCAACAACTTTTCAGCAATGTATTTTAACACGGTTGATTTACATTGGTGGTGTGGGATATTGGCATTCTTGGCGTCTGCGGAGTTAATAGACGGCAAATTGCCAAGCCGAGCAATTACTGTACTTTTAGCCGTTTCGATTCTGTCATCGCCATCAGCTCTAATTGTTGGTTTTGGGATCGTCTACTATATATTCCGCAAGCGTGAGTTCCCGATGCAACTTGTTGTTCCCTTGCTTGCTTTAATTATTCAGGCGATTGTAATTCTTTTCTTAAAAGGTGAGACTATTTATTCCGATGCTGCCGGAGAACAGGTTTTGCAGGAAGCGAATCTTAGTGTAGGGAATATCCTCTATAAGATAATTGCCGCAGTGATGTTATGGGCTACAAATAGTGTATTCGTATTAGGTGGTGGAGTTTATAGGTTATTGTTGGCATTGACGGAAAAAATTGCCATATTTGGGTTCTTTCCTATTGCCTTTGTGGGCGCGTTAATATGGGGCATCACTATTTGTGTCGCCGAAAAGGCAAAGATGCGTTGTCTTTTTGTTTTATCTGCCATATCTATCACGTCAATATACTTTATGGTCTCTATTAAATATGGCGATCCTATTAGATTAATTGGCGACAGTACGATTTTTTATCATAGTACCGTAACGGGGATAGCTTTTTTGACCATTTTCTGCCTAACTCAGAGAGCGATTATACTTCTAAAGAAAAGTAAACGAGTAACCTCCAACAAAAAGCCTTTAAGGAATCTAGACTGGCATTCTTTAACCCTAGGTGGCATATTGTTCTTCGGCGCGATGTACTGTATCGGTAGTTGCTATACCGATAACGCTCGTTTATATACTAAGAATGCTTCTATTGATGAGATTGAACCGTATATAGACAGCAACAGTCGTAGATATGGAATCGTCTTTGTCCATCCAAATTGGGGCATCTGGGAGGAAAGGTGGTATCTAAAAGTGCCCGTGAAAAATGATTATTGCGAGAAGCACCAGTGTTTAACCGCGCAGGAAAGACTGAGCGAAGATAACGCCATTAAAAAAGATGGAGACTAGCGGATGAAATTCTCAATTGTTATTCCATGCTATAACGAGGCCGAGAACCTTTCTAGGCTAGTGCAAGAGTTGGCCGTCATTCCCTCTAAGTACAATATTGAGTTTATTATGGTGGAGAATGGTTCTACAGATTCGTCTCGTAAAGAATTCGCTAAGATTAAAAATGCGCGAATTCATAAAACATTCGTTGAAAAGAATCGAGGTTATGGCTACGGGATAAAGGCTGGAGTTAAAGTGGCAAGAGGAGACTATATCGGTTGGATGCACGCTGATTTGCAATATGCTCCAAAAGACCTAACACAGTTTTTTGATTTCTTGCTAGATCATAATTCGGATAAATACTTTTTGAAAGCCAGACGGGAAGGGCGAACTGGTATGGATAGATTCTTTAGTTTTAATATGGGAATAGTCGATTCCTTGTTATTTCATAAAAAAATGCAGGAGGTTATGTCTGGCATAACTATTGCACCGCGAGAAATATTTGTACGACTAGATAAGTTTCCAGATGATTTTTCGATTGACATATATACTTACGCTTTAGCGCAGAAGAATGGATACAAAGTTGCGCACTTGCCTGTGAGCTTAAGAACCAGGAAGGGCGGAAAATCATCGTGGAATACGGGGTTAAAAGCAAAAATAAAAATGTCGAAAACCTTATTGACAGAAAGCATCAAGGTAAAGCAGGAGCTGGGGCAGAAATAAAGGCTTCTAGTTCTGATGGAGTGCCCAAGACGTGAACTTTATCTGCGGGAAAAGAATTAATCCCGATTTTTAGATTTTTTTGAATAAGCGTGTTGTAAAGTGGGGCAATATAGCGTTCATTGCACGATCGTTGAGTAGCGGAATATGCATCTTTGAAGAGCTTGAAAGATTTGAAATAATAAAGACCGACGGAGCAGTGATTAGAAATACGTTCTTTCTCAGTAACGCGAGTAGCATAGTTATCTGGGCCCAATTCAACGAAAGACCAATGATCTCCCGGCGCAGAAAAACATGGGATCAAGCCGTCACCAGCAAAGATGTCTTGCGAAATGAGATTTGGTTCAATAAATGTATCGATATTATATATTAATATTGGGTCTGCGGGCTCTAGGTAAGGATCAGCGAGAAGAGCTGTGGTGGCTTGCCCATCAGTCATTTTTTTTATCTCGATTATTTGATAGTTCTGAATACCGAGAGCTCTTGCGTGCCGAACAATAAATGACTTGGCTCGATCAGATTTTTTTACTATGAAAAAGGTTTTGTTCTCCGGAAGACTCGTCAACGCTGAAAGACTAAGAAGGGACCAGTCAAAGAGCGTTTTGCCGTGTGCAATAATTTTATATTTTTGTTCTTTATAGCCAGCGTCTCGGAATCGTTTGCCGTTCCCCGCCATAGTTATAATGATGTTCATCGAATCTTCCTAGTGCAACAGCTTGTGCGGGTTAGTTTTAAAAGCGTGTTGACGTCTTGCGATACAAATTCATCCGGGCGCACAGCTCTGTCATCCACAAAGAAGCCGTTTGGCCCTGGCCATGGTTTGCCAAGCCGAACTTCATCAAATGGTATATGATGCTTTTTGAGCCATGTCGCCAAAGTCGGAAGGACGTGTTCTTGAATTTTGGCTAAATCTCCTTTGTACGTGCGCATGCCACGAGAAGAATAGAGGACAATTCTTGCGCCGGCGCTACGATATGATTCAAGTTGCTTTATGATGGCTGCGTCGGGAATTAGATCAGCATATTCTTCGTCTTCGCCTTTGAGTGGGCAAAGTGTTCCATCGACATCAACTACAATGGTGAAATCTGGCGGAAGGGTTTTAGACGACACGCGTTACTCCTTCTAAAATATTAATGGCGTTAAGAATAAAAGCAAAGGCCTTACGTGGAGCATCGATATGGAGGGGCAACATCGAGAGAAAGAGACTTGCTTCATATAAACGTACAAGTGCATAGTCATAGTCGGCGTCCCTAAGCTTGCTTTTGAATAGTTCAGCAAAGGCTGGGTTCGGGAGCGATGAAAAATCTAGAGAGAAACACAAGTTGTCTTTAAGTGAAATGGTGTATTTACTAACGTTGAAATAATCGTAAAGTCCGAGAATAGAGTGTGAAAGCTTAGCAACGTCATAATAGGCGTCGAGATAAAGATCAGATTTGATTCTAACTCCTTTCGGATCAATTAGTTTTAGCTCTTTATCCACTAGAAACATATTCGAAAAACAGAGGTCACCGTGCGAAGCGGAGAGCGTGACGTCATCTTGGCGCTTATAGACGTGCACCGATAGTAATTCCTTATAAAAGTTTACAACTTCTTTCAGAGAAGAAAAGCGAGTCCCGGCTTTGATCAACGCGTCGATCTGCTTGCCGGCTGATGTTTTATTTAGATCTGAAATGCGGCGATCGACTTTCTTTAAGTAGAGTTTATCGTGAACGGATTGGAACTTTGCTTTAGGGACGGTTTTAACGGGGCGAGCCTCTAAATACTCGAAGGCCAAGTCTAGGGCCGATTGAAATTCGTCGATTGACATTTCTCCGCTCGTGAATGTGATGGATAAATCTGACGAAGTGATTCGCTCCATAGAATACGATGCACGACCATTTTCCACTTTGAAATTATATGGTAGGACTAGATAATGCTTTATGGCGTCTGGAGCTAGTTTTGAGAAATTATATTCGGCGCGAAGTTTATCGATATCGGCACTTGACTTTGTGACAACATTTTCAGAATAATCAAGATTATTAAAGAAGCGCGGCTGACTGGATTGTAATCTCATGCAAATATGATACATTTTTTTGATAGTTTTGCCAATATTACACTCTTGTCATTTCTTGTGGCGATATCATCCCGAGGCAGCAGTTTCGGCTTTTTGCATTGTATCTGTTATTATGCTAATATGGTACTGATGGCGGTAAGCATAAGGAGCAAACAATATGGGAATATTTGACAATGATGACAAGCATAAATTCGGGGTAAGTCATAGCAGTATTCATGAATCAATGCATTCTGGGCACCCGAAGAATGTCCATGAATCTATCCATGATCATGGAAAAATCCATGAATCGATGCATCTTGGAGAAGATAAGGTAGTAAGCCCGTTTAGCGCACTCAATAATGATTAATAATCATAGCTCTTACACTTGGCTTGATTGCGTTAAAGGGGTTAGAAACAAAAGAAAAGAATAAAAAAGAAGCTTAGACTAAAAGCCTCGGACAAAGTCCGAGGCTTTCTAACGCACTCTTCCTAGCTTAGTTTACCACGACGAAGTGTAAAAACTTTGTCGGCGCGTTTGGCAACTTGACGAGAGTGGGTGACGATAATAACGATTTTATTATCTTTATGCGCGAGATCGCGAAAGATTTCGATAATTTTATCCTCAGTATCTTCGTCAAGATTACCAGTTGGTTCATCCGCCATGATAATAGGCGAGTTAGAAGCTAAGGCACGAGCAATAGCTACGCGTTGTTGCTGACCGCCGGAAAGCTTACCAATTAATCGTCTTCCTTCTTCTGCTGTTATACCAACCTTTTCGAGATATTTATTTGGATCGACTTTGCGGTTGTCGAAATCGGAAGCGACTTCGACATTCTCTGCGGCGGTCATGTATTTTATAAGGTTATAACTTTGAAAAACAATGTTGACATATTTCAGGCGAAACTCTTGCCCGGTGATTTGTCTCAGGCTTTTAGTATTATACTTTACGTCGCCTTCTTGAAGCTTATCAAGCGCGGAGATAAGACTAAGGAATGTAGTTTTTCCGGAACCGGATTCTCCGACAATGGCGTAGATACTGCCCGATTCGAACTTCGCATTGATGTTGTCTAGAATCTTTTGGGTTCGTTCGCCGTTTTGGTAACTGTATGAAAGGTTTTCAATAGTTAAAATATTCTTTTTTGAGTTCATTATTATTCCTTTCCTGCTAAGATTTCTTTAGGCTGATATCGCATGACACTAACAGATGGGAGAATAAGTGCAAGGATTATAACGAGATAGCCGGTAATGAAGAGTAAGAGATAATCGATAGGCTCCGCATTAATATTGAGTTCTACTGTCTTACTATCGCGATTGCTTTGCATAATATCTTTCATATTTGGCGCACTGTCACCATCTGGCATATTCGGGATGTTTGAGTTCCCTCTTGATTCGCGCGAGCCACCACTAAGTCCACCCGGCATACCGCCCATCATTGCGCCGGGACGTCCGAAGTTTTGCTCAGATTGTTTGCTTGATGATGCGGCTTGGCTATCTAAGATACTTTTACCGAGCGAACCGGCGAAAACTGTGCCGGTCACGCTAGCAAGTGCAAAACCTAAAGATCCAACGATCAGGAGCTCTGTAGCGATTTGGCCTATAACGTTTTTCTTACTGGCACCAAGCGACATGAGAACCCCAATTTCATATCGGCGATCTTTAACGTTTATCGTGACGATGAGCGTAATGATAATCACCGCGGCTACGATTACGATGATAAGGATTGTATCCGCAAATCCGCCAACGGATTCGATAGACCCAGCGATACTATCGTACTCGGAAGTGTCGACGCTAGCTTTTAAATTGTTTTCAGCAAGCTCTGGGAATTCTTCATTTATCTTATTCACAAATTCATCAGCATTGTCCGAATTTAACATGTAGAACTTCACGTTGCCAACGCTGTAGTTTCCGTCGTTATAGTCCTCAGTATCGAAGAATTTTGCAGCAGTTTCGGTGTTCATGTACATCGTATTGGCATTTGCACGTTCAGAAGATGTGTCGTAAATGCCGATAACGGTTAATTGAACGCTCTTTTCAGTGTAGATATTCTTTATTTTAAAAGTGTCACCGACGCTCAGCGAATTTAGTTCGGCAAATTCGTAGGAAATCATTGCTGAATCGGTCGAGTCTTCGTCGAAGTATTCCCCGTCCTTAATTGTAATCGTTTCGTCTTCAACGCCGTCTATGTAAGCATAGGCATTAATGCCGTAAATAGTAATATCTGAGTCGAGCGTAGATTCAGAAGAATCATCATTCGTGTTGAAGCCACCAAACATGCCGCCCATACCGGGCATGCCACCGTTCATGCCGCCCATCCTTCTACTAGGGCTCTTTGTTTCTACAGTCTCAAGATTATAAGAATTGGCTGAGGAAGAAATTTCGTAAGAATAGTCTTTGATGTAATCTGTGTATGATGCAACTATTTCGTTCGCCGTCTCAATATCGACGCTTGGGCGGCTCATTTCTTTGAACATTTCGCTAGGATCGCTGCCCTTTTCGATTTCGGCTTTTTGGTTTTCGCGGATTGTATCCATATCGGCTTGAATCGAGACGATCCCGCCCAGAGTCGATTTTGCATAGTCCATCTGTGCCGAAACGGCAGATTTAATAATGAACGCAGCCAGAACGAGATTAGCCATCATAAAGAATATGAGTGTTAATATTACGGTGCGCCCGAGCTTACGTTTAATGGAGAGCCAGCTCCTTTTTAACATGTTTCTAAACATTAATCTACCTTTCTTTTGACTATTGTATTATTGCTCATGAAGCTTAAAAATAGTTTAAAGACTTTTTAAGTTTGACTGGGTTTCGCGAGTTATATAATAAATGAAAAGGAGACTTAATGAAGTGTTTAGTAGTTGCTGATAGGAATCCGGGGATTAACTTAGCACAAAAAGCCGAAGACGAGAACGTGGACCTTATTATTTCTTTGGGCGATTTCGAGCGCACGATGTTGCTTTCTTTACAGAAAACTAATATTCCAAAAATCGGTGTTTACGGTAATCATGATTATGGTGAGTATATGAAAGATATCGGCATGTTGAATTTACATATGCATACTTGGAAGTTTAATGGATATGTTTTCGGTGGATTCCAAGGATGCGTTAGATACAAACAAAATCCTCAAGCGATTATGTATACTCAGGAAGAAGCAAATTCGATGTTTGCAAATTTCCCACCTGTGGATATTTTTATTACTCACTGTCCACCACGCGGTATTAATGATGAGGAAGAAGTAGCGCATCAAGGCTTTGACGCGCTCAGAGCGTATGTTGATAAATACCATCCAAAAGTTTTATTCCATGGACACACATACCCAACGGAGGAAACTATGGTTCGAAACTACAATGACACAAGAATCGAATACGTTTCCGGTTTCAGAATAGTCGAGATATAGTTTTTGGGTTATAATCGAATTGTAAGGAGGGATCAATGAAAAAAAGAAATAACACAAATGCGCCGGTTATTGTAGTCGTAGCCATTGCTATAGTTGCTCTAATAGTTATTGTTACTTATTTTGTCATTAAAAAAGTAGCTAATAATAATGGCGGTCGCGAAGTGGAGACTTCGACAAATTCCGAGTTAGACGCACATTTGAATGGCGGTTGGATCGATTGCATGCCACCACTAGATGATTTTGAAACGAGGCTTTGCGAGCGAGCCGAGGAAATTAACTATCCTTACATAGCTTACTAATCCAAACCATATTTTTATCATTAACCCTCTTTGAGACGATATAGTAGAGCTATCAAAACGTTGGGTATTGGATGCTATTCAGAAGTCTTACCGGCATAAGCACGGTTAAAGGCAAGCATTTGATCTTGTATTTTGGCGGAGCGGACTAAATCGTCCACGCACGAATTAACGGAATGCTTAACGCGTTCACTTTCTTCGGCGCGTTTTCCATCATTCCAGCGTTCGAGCGTACCGACGAGATAACCGGTAATTCTACGGAGACGTTCAAATTTTTCTCCAAAGTATTGTTTGTGAGCTTCATAGTATTCTTGTGCTTTGGCCTCATCACCGAATTTAGCAATTAAAGCAACGCCGGTCTTAATGAGCAAGCTCACATGCATATTCTCATAATGATCAAGTTCTGATAAGGCATTTTCAATTGCTTCGCGTGGAACATTGGCATATTCGTTAAGTGATTTCGCAAAACGTTCGAAATCAAACTTAGTAATATCTGAGGGTTCAAAATAAACAATGTTTTTCATATTCTCTCCTTAGTTTTGGGTAATTATTTATTTCTAATCGATTATGCTTATGATTATACACGCTATATATAGCGTATGTCAATACCCAGAATACACTAAATGTGGGGTATGGTGATGTGTCACCTCTGTTAGCATAAAAAAGATAGTGTTAGAATAATCTAGGTAAGTAGGAGATTGATTAAGCTGGATACTCCAACATCATTGGCGCGTATCTTTCGCCAAATCTATCGAGTGCAGCACGGACATCGATTATGTAATCTTGGATATCATAGCCAAGTTTCTCATCGAAGAATTCGTAGACTAGTTTACCGCCAAGTGACTGAATTGATTTTGCGGAGGCGACGTTGCGTTTTTCACAACTGATCAGCACTGCTTCCATGCCGCGGTTTTTACAAACGCAGAGCGCGAGGAACAAATTGATTTTGTTGTAGCCTTTTCTGCGTTCGCTTGGGCGAATACTGTAGCTAATGTTCCCGCCAAAATTCCAAAGAGCACGATTAAGCGCTTTTCTAATACTAATGATACCGACAATCCTATTGTCTGATTCGCGGATTAAGAAAAAGGTTTCGGCAGGTACGCGTTGCTCGGTCACTTCTCGATTTTTATCTTCGTCTAGGTGAGCAAGCCAACCGTCATAATCGTCCATAAACAAATCAAACCCACCTGACCCGTGGATTACTGTATTGACCTTCATAAATTCGTGCAGGAAGTCTATTGCGTCTTCTTCTCGGGCTTTGGTCGGGAATTCAAGTTTGAATCGTTCTACCATCTTATCCATTTTTCCTCCTTAGATTATTTTCATTATATCATCTTCCAAGCTAATAATTAGTATTTTGTCGGGCTATAGCTTATAATGGTTTGTATGAAAGAATCTGACAAACGAACTAAAAAAACCAATCGGAAAAGTAAAGCATTAATGACGGCATTGTTTTTTCTTTTTTTGACGATCGTATTCACCGTAATTGTTAAACATGTTAATGTCGGACAAATAGGCCCAGAAGGGTCGAGCGTTGGACTATCGAGTATTAATGGATCGGTTCACGAACTGTTTGGCGGTTTTAATAAGTTTTGGTACGACTTGACGGAAAAAACCGGCTTATTGCTCGCACTGCCCGTTGTCGCTTTCGCGCTAGCTGGTTTGACTGAACTAATCAAAAGAAAAAGTCTAAAGAAAGTTGACTGCGAATTGAAGGTTCTTGCCATGTTTTATGCCGTTGTTGCGATGGTATATGTTTTCTTTGAAAAAGTCTTCGTGATAAACTATCGTCCGGTTTTAATTGATGGCGAGCTTGAAGCGTCTTATCCATCGTCGCATACACTGTTTGCGTTTTGCTTCTGTTGTAGTGCGATTTATGTCATTAATCGTCTCGTAAGAGCTAAAAACAAATTTTATGCTACAATGTTTAACGTTTTGCTCACAATGATTCTTTTCCTGAACGTCATTGGCAGATTATTGTCGGGTGCGCATTGGTTTACAGACATTTTTGGCGGGATCCTAATCTCCGCGATGCTTGTTGCGTTCTTTAAATATGCATTAGATTTTTGCGACAATAAAGACAAAAAGAGCATTAAAGAAGAGCACAAAAAGATAGAAACTACCAAATCTTAGAGACAATTGCTAAAATAGCAAACGATAATAATAACTGTAAGGCTTATTGTTATGGCGGCGAGGTTTTTTAGATGCATGTGTTTTTCCGAATTAAGATTCGCGATAAACTCACGAATAAGTGCACTGTCATGGTAATACCAAGGTGAACGACTACCTATTCCCTCAATTGACTTAAAACCAACTTTTGATGCAATTACGCCGGCGCGAAAAACATGGTAGTTAGAGGTGGCGAAAGCAATACGTTCTGTTGTTTTAATCTTTTTCTTAGAAAAACGAAAGTTTTCTAGCGTAGTAGTTGATTTGTCTTCTATGGTAATCTTGGATTTTGGGACATGTTTCTCTAGCAAGTAGGCGTACATTGATTTTGCTTCTGATAGCACCTCGTCTGGGCCTTGTCCACCGGACGGGATAAAGCATATCTCTTTTTGAGTGGTATTTTTCTGCATTTTAGCGAATTCGAGCGCACGATCAATGCGCTCGCGAAGTAGTCCGGCTGGTTTCCCATCATCTCGCATGCGACATCCAAGAATTATTATGTAATCTTTGTTTAACTTAGGAATATGATGACCAGCCTTAAAGGAGACAAAAATTGTTGCAAATAGGAGACATTCGATATAACTTACACTTATTGAAAACAAGTTTTCGAACCAAAGTGAAAAACAATAGCCCAAGTAAGAATGCACATTCATAAACTGGTCAAGAATATCATACGAGAAAAACACCGCAGCGCTGCCAATAATAAGTGCCGAACAGAGCAAAATGCCCAAAAGATTCGGGAGGCTTTTCCCTTCTTTTTTAAGCAAGACTATATTTGATATCAATAAAGAGAGACAAAACGGAGGAAGGATAAGGAATGTAACAATAGACGCAAAGGACGTGAAGGAGCCAATTATATGTCCGACAAGATTATATACTTCAAAATCAATTTGTTGTGGCCAGGTAATAATACTAATGAAGTGGCTAAAAAAACACACTGAGAAAAAAATGATTGCACCGACTAAAGAAATGACCTTGTAAGAATACATGGTTTGCTTTGTGACTCTTCTAAGCGCCCGGAAACAAATCGCGACTAACGCGAGCTGTAAAACCGTAAAGACAATTTCTAGGACCTTGTACATATATAATTATAGACTAGTAATTATTGATTTTGAGCGGCAAAAATTACATTCTCGAACAATACTGAAACAGTTAGCGGCCCGACGCCACCAAGCTTTGGCGTAATAGCCGCTAAGTCTTCGCGAATGCGCACTTCGTCATCGACGTCGCCCATAAGCACGCCTTTTTCCGAAGCTGTTCCGGCGTCGACAACCACAGCACCCGGTTTGATGTAGCTTGATTTAATCAAATGTGGGACGCCAGTAGCGGTGATGACTACATCATAGTTTTTTAGCTTACTCAGGTCGGAGCCACGGTGAAAGATTTCGACGCTCAGGCCAGATTTCGTGAACATGTCGAAGAGTGGCATACCGACAAGACGGCCACGACCAACAAGAGCAACTTTCTTATTATCCAAACTAATGTCGTAGCCAGCAAAAAGCCAGTTAATGGCGGTGGCAGTAGCGGAGTCGAATTTACCGTTGCCCGAAAGGCCATCGACATCTTTTTTAGGATTAATCAGAGTTACGACTTCGTCAGTTATGTCTTTGTCTGCAAGTGGGAGTTGCACGATCATGCCGGAAATTGTAGGGTCTTCATTCGCGGACTTAATCTTTTGTTTTAAGTCGTTGGTATTTTTTGCATAATAATCTTCGACTTGTACGCCAATGTCTTCGCCATATCGTTGCTTGAGCATGACATATTTAGTAATGACCGGATTATCGCTATCCCGAAGGATTAGAAGCTTTGGAAAAATCTTTTGACCACGCAAAGAACGGACAACATGTGCTTGGCGTTCCTTAACAAAACCGGCAAGCTCGCGGCCAGAAAGTTCTTTAGTCATCTAGTTCCCTTTCTTTGATGATAACTGGCTCCGGTTCAATCTTGAATCCGTATTTATCGTAAATGATTTTAGCGATTTCTGCTTCAGCTTTTTCTAGATCGGCATACGATTTAGCGGATTCGTTGATGAGAATTAGTGCTGCTTTATCAGAAATTCTGAATCCGTGAAAGGATTTACCTTTTAATCCAGCGTTTTCTAGCAACCAGCCTGTATTGATTTTGTTCTCATTGCCAGTGCGCCAAACCAATATTCCCTTTTTCTCAGCTTCGTCCGCTTCGGAATCGGTAAGTAGAATGTTTTTAAAGAAGCTACCGGCAGAAGCGATTTTAGCTGGATCTGGGAGTTTGTTAGCACGAATATCAGAAACGGCATTGCGAATGGTTTCTGGTGTATAGTCAGTAATGTTATGTTCGTCGAGATATGCTTGGAGTGAATTGTAAAATGGTGGAGTTAGTTTACCTTTTTTTAGACGAAAGGTGCAAGTTAGAATAAAGTAGCGCCCTTCAGTTTTGCCAGAATTAAAAATCGAATGGCGGTAAGAAAAGTCGCAATCTTTGGCAAGGATTTCTACATGCTCGTCGAGGAGCATGTCGAACGCCTCGACGGATTCAAGTGTATTCGAAACATCTTGGCCGTAAGCACCGATGTTCTGAACTGGGGCAGCAGCGACGGAACCAGGGATCTTCGACATTGCTTCTACGCCGGAAAAACCTTTTTTCGTAACAAAATCGACAAAATCATCCCAAACTTCGCCGCCTCCAACTTTGATGACGATCTCGTCTTCGGTTTCAGAGATAATTCCGATTCCTTTGATATGATTACGGATAATTACGCCGTGGAATCCTTCGTCGAGGCCGAGTGAGTTAGCGCCAGTCCCGAGAAAATAAACTGGCAAGTTTTTCTGTTCTGTAAATTCAAATGCTTCAAGTGCTTCGTCGGCCGACTCGACATCGATGACATAATCGGCTGGACCGCCAAGGCGCATAGTGGTAATACTAGCTAAAGGAATGTTTTCTCGAATCTTCATAGGGGTATTATAGCATTTTTTTGAGAAGTATGGTATAATGTTGCGGTGGCCAGCAACCTAATATGGGCCGGTAGCTCAGCTGGTTAGAGCACGAGCCTCTTAAGCTTGGTGTCGAGGGTTCGAGTCCCTCCCGGCTCACCAAATGAAGGTATTATTAAACCCGCTGCAGTGCGGTGTTTTTTTATTCTGTACTTAAGTTAACGGAAACGTTCCCGCCGTCTAATTCTGGTAGGTTATTAATGTGTCCAATCTTTGAGTAACTATAGCTTGT
>JAEEGL013469971.1_pt1 | contig 15104 bp, 14 predicted proteins | sample 9134231 | NCBI WGS metagenome assembly JAEEGL01 (sample SAMN16246548, study PRJNA631951) | gut metagenome | biome: gut microbiome; feature: rumen; material: fiber-attached | host: Bos | place: Iran: Karaj | collected 2018-10 | reverse complement strand
GGCTGCATAGCCGCCCAGGAAAGCGAAGGACGAGCCGAGGAAAGCCGGGACCCGCATCTTGGTCAGGAGGTGGAACAGGAGGGTGCCGAGACCTGCGAAGAGCAGGGTGGCGGACATGGAGAGGCCGGTGATGACCGGGACCAGGACCGTGGCTCCGAACATGGCGAACATGTGCTGGAGACCGAGGGTAAGCATCTTGCCGCCTCCGAGGGTGCGGGCGTCGTAGATGGCTTGCTGTTGTTTTGTCATTATGGTTGAGGTTTTAAGAGGTTTTCTTCCCTGTGTGGTCCTCAAATGACCATATAAAGATAACACAAATTCCCTTTTCCCTCCAAAACAAGTTTTCCACAGGGCCTTGTTAAAAACGGACTGAAGGTGACTGTTTGAAACTTTTTTCCTTGATTCTTGCACATATTCGTAGCCTTATGTTGGATTAACGAGAAAAATGTTATCTTTGTACAAGCTAAACAAGAATGCCGATGGAACTACACGTCATCAACGAAACCGCCCGGCTCCGGGAAGTCGTCCTGGGCCTTCCCCAGTCCAACGGTCCCGTCCCCACGCTGTCGGAAACCTTCGACAGCAAGTCCTATGAGTCCGTGCTGCACGGGGTATATCCCTCTGACAAGGATATCGTCGCTGAAATGGGCGCCTTCGAGGCCGTCCTCCGAAAATATGGCGTGACGGTGTACCGTCCGAACCTGGTGGAAGGATGCAATCAGGTGTTCGCCCGCGACGTGGGTTTCGTCATCGACGACAAGATCATCGTCTCCAACATCATCCCCGACCGCCAGGAAGAGATCGACGCCTACGGGGACATCTACCGGCAGATCCATTACAAGTACATCTACAACCTCCCCGAGACTGTCCACGTGGAAGGCGGCGACGTTGTCCTCTGGAACGACATCATCTTCCTGGGACAGTATGATTTCCGGGACTATCCGTCCGTGAAGACGGCCCGTACGAACCGCCTGGCCCTCGATTACCTGAAAATGATCTTCCCGCAGAAGACCATCATCCCGCTCAACCTCCGAAAGAGCGATACGGACCCGTACGAGGGCATCCTGCATCTGGACTGCACCTTCATGCCGGTGGGCCGGGACAAGGCCATCATCTACAAGCCCGGCTTCATCAACCCGCGCGATGCCGACCACCTGGTGGAGATGTTCGGGCAGGAGAACGTTTTCGAACTTACGCGTGAGGAAATGTACTGGATGAACTCCAACGTGTTTTCCATTTCGGAGGATGTCGTGGTCACCGAGGAGCATTTCACGCGGCTGAACGACCACCTGAGGAACGTGTGGGGAATGACCGTGGAGACGGTCCCGTACCGGGAGATCTCCAAGATGGGCGGCCTGCTGCGCTGCTCCACCCTTCCCCTGAGAAGAGACTGACAATTAACCATAACACTGACTATGACCAAGAAGTATTCCGCTGCCGAGCTTATCGCGCTCGAGGAAAGGTATGGCGCCCATAACTATCATCCGCTTCCGGTCGTCCTGGAGCGGGGCGAGGGCGTTTTTGTGTGGGATGTCGACGGGAAACGTTATTTCGACTTCCTGTCGGCCTATTCCGCCGTGAACCAGGGACATTGCCATCCCAAGATCGTGAAGGCCCTCTGCGACCAGGCCCATAAGCTGTGCCTGACCTCCCGCGCCTTCTACAATGACTGCCTGGGCCCCTATGAGGAGATGGCAACCAAGTTCTTCGGCTACGACAAGCTCCTGCCGATGAATTCCGGAGCCGAGGCTGTGGAGACGGCGCTCAAGCTCGCCCGTCGCTGGGGATACAAGGTGAAGGGCATTCCCGAGAACGAGGCCCTCATCATCGTGGCCGAGGGCAACTTCCACGGCCGCACCATCACCATCGTCACGATGTCTTCCGACCCGGACAGCTACGGCCAGTACGGCCCGTTCACTCCGGGATTCGTATCCATTCCCTACAATGACGTGGAAGCGCTTCGGAAGGTCCTGGACGAGAAGGGCGACAAGGTCGCCGCGATGATCGTGGAGCCCATCCAGGGCGAGGCCGGCGTGTACGTTCCCGACGAAGGCTATATCAAGAAGTGCTACGACCTTTGCCACGCGCACAACGTGCTGTTCGTCGCCGACGAGGTCCAGACCGGAATCGGCCGTACCGGCAAGATGTTCGCCTGCGACCATGAAGGCGTGCGTCCGGACATGGTTACCATCGGCAAGGCTCTCTCCGGCGGCACCCTGCCCGTTTCCGCCGTCCTGGCCGACGATGAGATCATGCTCACCATCGGTCCCGGCGAGCACGGGTCCACTTTCGGCGGTTTCCCGCTGGCGGCCAAGGTCGCCGTCGCCGCCCTGGAAGTCATCCGCGACGAGCACCTGACTGAGAACGCCGCCCGCCTGGGCGTGATCTTCCGGGAGGAGATATCCAAGATCAAGTCTCCTTTCTTCAAGTATGTCCGCGGAAAGGGCCTCCTGAACGCCGTTGTGACGGAACCCCAGAACGGAATTGAAGCCTGGGATATCTGCCTGAAGATGGCGGAAAAGGGCCTTCTCGCGAAACCGACCCACCGTCACATCATCCGTTTCGCTCCGCCGCTCGTGATCACGGAGGAAGAGCTCCGCGACGCCATCGCCATCATCAAGGACGTCTTCGAGTCGCTATGAAACCGCTGGCCGTGATTGCCCTCGGCGGCAACGCGCTTCTGCGGAGCAGCCAGAAAGGCACTTACAAGGAACAGTTCGAGAATATCGAGCACACCTGCGAGCAGCTTTATTCGCTGCTGGAGGCGGGCTGGGACATCATCATCGGCCACGGCAACGGACCGCAGGTGGGCAACGCCATGCTCCAGCAGGAGGCCGGCGCCCGCACCTTCGGCCTGCAGGCCATGCCGATGGATTTCTGCGGGGCGGAAACCCAAGGTTCCATCGCCTATCTCATCGAGTCGGCGATGGACCGGGTGCTGACCCGCCATGGGGTCGAACGCCGCATCCTCTCGCTCGTAACGCGGGTGGAAGTGGATCCCTCCGACCCGATGTTCAATCACCCCACCAAGCCCGTGGGACCGTATTATACCGCTGAGGAAGCGGCCCGCCTGAGCGCGGAAACGGGAGCCATCTACCGGGAGGATCCCAAGGGGAACGGCTGGCGCAAGGTTGTCCCTTCGCCGCGCCCCCTGCGGATCGCGAACATCGACCTGATCGGCCGGCTTGCCCGGGAGGGGAACATCCTCATCACCGTGGGCGGCGGCGGGATCCCCGTCGTCCGGGACGACGAGGGTTGGCACGGAGTGGAAGCCGTGATCGACAAGGACCTGGCATCGGCCCTGTGCGCCATCCAGACCGGCGCCGACGCTTTCTATATCCTGACCGACGTCCCGAAGGTGTACATCAACTTCCGGAAGCCGGACGAGCGGGCATTGGACACGATCACCGTGGCCGAGGCGAAAGAGTACCTGAACCAGGGCCAGTTCGGCGAAGGGTCCATGGCCCCGAAGGTGGCGGCCGGCGTCACGTTCGTCACCCGCACCGGAAAGGAGTGCATCATCACCGAGGCCGGGCAGCTCGGAAACCCTGCCTGCGGAACCCGTATAATCCCTTAAAAGACAATGGCATACAACCTCAGAAACCGCAGCTTCCTCAAGCTGCTTGACTTCACCCCGAAGGAACTCCGATACCTGCTGGACCTCGCACGCGACCTCAAGCGTGCGAAGTATGCCGGCACGGAGCAGCCCACGATGAAAGGCAAGAACATCGCCCTCATCTTCGAGAAGACCTCCACCCGTACCCGCTGCGCCTTCGAAGTCGCCGCGTACGACCAGGGAGCCCACGTGACCTACCTGGGCCCTTCCGGCTCCCAGATCGGCATCAAGGAATCCATGAAGGATACCGCGCGCGTCCTGGGCCGGATGTTCGACGGCATCGAATATCGCGGCTTTGCGCAGAAGACCGTGGAGCAACTTGCCGAGTATGCCGGCGTCCCCGTGTGGAACGGCCTGACGAACGAGGCGCATCCCACGCAGGTTCTCGCCGACTTCCTCACGATGATGGAACACAGCGACAAGCCCCTGAAGGATGTCACGTTCGCCTATCTGGGCGATGCCCGTTTCAATATGGGCAACTCCCTGCTCGTCGGCGGCGCCAAGATGGGGATGGACGTCCGGATCGTGGCTCCGAAACAGCTTCAGCCGTCTGAAGACCTGGTCTCCAAGTGTAGGGAGATTGCGAAGGAGACGGGTGCCCGCGTCACCGTTACCGACGATGTGGACGCCGGTGTCAAGGGCTGCGACTTCATCTACACCGACATCTGGGTGTCGATGGGCGAACCCGCGGAGGTCTGGAAGGAGCGCATCGGCCTCCTGATGCCTTACCAGGTCAACGCGAAACTGATGGAGCGTACCGGGAATCCCCACTGCAAGTTCATGCACTGCCTGCCTTCCTACCACAACCTGGAGACCCAGGCCGGCCGCGACGTGTACAAGCAGTTCGGCCTGGATGGCATTGAGGTCACGGAGGACGTGTTCGAGTCCGAGAACAGCATCGTCTTCGACGAGGCTGAAAACCGGATGCACACCATCAAGGCCGTGATGGTCGCCACCCTGGGCGATTAGGTTTGGCAAGTTCGGGAGAATGTGTTACATTTGTAATACATCATCCCGTGCCATGAACCGTACCGACATTTTCCGAAAAGAGGTCCGAGAGGTCCTCGAGAACAATATCCTGAACTATTGGCTTACCCTGAAGGATCCGCGCGGCGGGTTCTACGGGGAAGCCGATGGTACCGGGGAAATTAACTACGCCGCCCCGCGCGGCGTTATTTTGAACGCCCGGATCATCTGGGCGTTTTCAGCTGCATACCGTGCTTTGAAAAAGACGGAATACCTTGTCGCGGCTGTCCACTGTACGGACTGGTTCCTGGAGCATTTCTGCGACCATAAGCACGGGGGAGTGTATTGGAGCGTGGATGCCGACGGCAAGCGGCTGGATACCAAGAAGCAACTTTATGCGCAGGGATTTGCCATCTATGGACTCAGCGAACTGTACAAGGCCACGCGGAACGACGAAGCGCTCAAGAATGCCATCAACCTGTATCAGATCGTCGAAACCCGCTTCAAGGACACGGTGAACGGAGGCTATGTCGAGGCGCTGGCGCGTGATTTCTCACCGCTGGAGGATATGTCCCTCAGCGCCCATGACATCAACGCCGACAAGACGATGAATTCCCACCTCCACATCCTGGAGGCTTATGCGAACCTTTATCAGGTTTGGCCGGACAAGGAGCTCCGGAATGCCGTACAGGACCTTTTGGAAATCGTGTGTACGAAGGTGATGGCTCCCGACGGACACCTGCAACTGTATTTCCGCCGCGACTGGTCCGTCCTTCCGGGCGGCGTTTCGTACGGCCACGATATCGAGACCTCCTGGCTGGCACTGGAGTGCGCCATGGCCCTTCACGACATCGACACGGTGAACCGGGTGCGTCCGGCGGCGCTTCTGATGGGCCGGGCAGGCAATGAAGGGCTCCGTGCCGACGGCTCGATGATCTATGAGAAGTTGGAGGATGGGACCGTCGACTATTCCCGCCAGTGGTGGGTCCTTGCCGAATCGGTCGTGGGGAACCTCTGGCTGTGGAAGTACCACGGGGATCTGGAAGCGCCGGACCGTGCCCTGTCCACGTGGGCCTATATCCGTGACAACTTCGTGGACCGGGACAACGGCGAATGGTTCTGGGGCATCCATCCCGACGGCACTCCCGACACGGAATCTCCGAAGGCCGGTTTCTGGAAATGCCCCTACCACAATTCCCGGATGTGCCTCCAGGTGCTGGAACTTGTCTGACAAAAAAAATGCAGGCCCTGAGGGTCTGCATTCAATTTCTGGATCCGGTCGGACTACCAGCGCTCTTCGTCGGAGACGGTGAGTTTCTTGCGGCAGTGACGACGGCGGGCGGAAAGCACGCGACGGCCGTTGGCGGAAGCCATGCGGGCGCGGAAGCCGTGCTTGTTGACGCGCTTGCGATTGGAGGGTTGGAATGTTCTTTTCATCGTATCTCTTTTTTATATTATTCGGCTTGTTCCGGTCCGGTTTTTCGGACGGACTGCAAAGGTAGCAATTTCAAGGCGAATTGCCAAATCTTTTTTTACTTTTCCAAATGGATCACAAGCTTCCCGTCGTAATAGGGATCGTGAAGCCAGGCGGAGACGGGCCAGGTGTGGACAGAACCCCTGCGAAGGCGGTGGCGTGCCATCACTTCGGCGATTTCCTCAACGACGTCGCCCCCCTTGAGGTACAGGATTCCGTCGGTGAACCTGCCTTTCACCCAGGGGTAGAAATCGACGAGCGAGGCGACGGCGCGGGAGACGACGAATCCGAATTTCTGCGTCAGGGTTTCCGCCCGGGCGTTGACTACCTTCACGTTCTTGAGATCTAGGGCAGATGCAACCGCCTGTGCCACAAGGGTCTTCTTGCCCACGGAATCGCAAAGTACGAACTGTGCGTCCGGAAACAGGATGGCGAGCGGAATGCCGGGGAAGCCGCCGCCGGTGCCGAGGTCCAGGACGTCCGCCGTGCGGAATCTTTCCAGCAGGTCCGCATCGGTCAGAAGATAACGCGCGATGGCGAGCGAGTGAAGGATATGGTGGTCGTACAGGGCGTCGATGTCCTTCCGGGAGATCACGTTGATCTTCGCGTTCCATTCCCGATACAGGGTGTCGCAGGCAAGGAACTGTCTCTCCTGCGCGGGCGTCAGGTCAAAGTCGGCCTTGACGAAAGTGATGAATTCCTGTGGTGTCATTCGATTTCCCCCCTGAGCATCATTTCTGCGAGATGCTGTTTGCCGCGGCGGATGCGGGTTCGGACCGTATTGAGTTCCAGCCCCAGTTCCTTCGCGATTTCCTCGTATTCCAGTTCTTCGATCATATACTTTACCATCACCTCCTTGTAGAGGGGCGATAGTTCCTCGATGAAGGCCATCAGGCGCTCGTGGTTCTCGCCGTTGATGATTTCTTCTTCCGGGTCCACGTCGGTAAGCGGTCCCTGTCCCTCCGGACTTTCCCCGGAAGCCTTGAGCAGGATGCCTTCCTTCTTCTCGTCCTCGCGCTTGATGCGGGCCAGGTGGTCCAGGGCCGTCCGGGTGGCGATGGTGGACAGCCAGGGACGGAATTCCCGCTCCGTGTCGAAGGAGGCCAGGTTGGAGAAGGCTTTCTGGAAGCTTTCGGACACGACGTCGTCCACGTCGGCTTTCCATTTGAAATAACCGCTCACCCGGCTCCGGAGGGCTTTCTCGTGGAGCTGGTAGAGGGCCCGGTAGGCCATCTGGTCTCCGGCGACGGCACGCCGGACGAGTTCTTTCTCAGGCATTTCCAAATATCCCATGTCAATGTGCCTCCAGCCAGTTTTTGCCGCTGCTGCACTCGACGGTGAGCGGAACGGACAGTTTGATGACATTCTCCATCACATCCACGACGATCTTTTCCAGAGCTTCCACTTCTTCGGGAACGGCGTCGAACACGAGTTCGTCGTGGATCTGGAGGACCATCCGGCTCTTGAGACCGGCTTCGGTGATCCGCTTGTCCACGCCGATCATCGCGAGCTTGATGATATCGGCCGAGGTGCCCTGGATGTGGGCGTTGACGGCGTTGCGCTCGGCCAGTGAGCGGACCGTAAAGTTTTTCGACGTAATGTCAGGCAAATAGCGCCGCCGGCCTAAAAGGGTTTCGACATACCCGTTCTCCTTGGCGAAGTCGATACTGTCGGCGATGAAGGACTTGATGGCCGGGAAGGTGGCGAAGTAGCCGTCAATCAGGTCTTTGGCCTCTTTCCGGCCTAGGTTCAGGCGCTGCGCGAGGCCGAAGGACGAGATCCCGTACATGATGCCGAAGTTCGCGGTCTTGGCGCGGCCGCGCTGTTCCCGCGTCACTTCCGACAGGGGAATACCGTAGATCTTCGCCGCGGTGGCCGCGTGGACGTCCACGCCGTCACGGAAGGACTTCACCAGGTGCTCGTCGCAGCTCAGGTGCGCCATGATGCGGAGTTCGATCTGCGAGTAGTCGGCCGATACGATGACTCCTTCTGGAGTGCCCGGAATGAAAGCCTTGCGGATCTCCTTCCCGCGTTCGGTGCGGATGGGGATGTTCTGCAGGTTCGGATTGGAACTGGATAGGCGCCCGGTTGCCGTAAGTGCCTGGTTGAAAGTCGTATGGACACGTCCGTCCACCGGAGAAACGTAGGACGGGAACGGCTCGATGTAGGTGGAAAGCAGCTTTTTGACAGCCCTGAACTCCAGGATTTCGTTCACGACGGGATGCTTGTCCGCGATGGCGAGGAGGGTGGCTTCGTCGGTAGGATACTGCCCGCGGGCGCTCTTCTTGGCTTTCGGGTCCAGCCGGAGTTTCTCGAACAGGATGTCGCCCACCTGCTTGGGGGAGGAGATGTTCAGGTCGGGTTCGCCGACCATCTCCCGGATGTGCGCCTGGCGCTCTTCCATCTCCTTCCGGAGACCTTGGGCAAAGATGTCCAGCTGGTGCAGGTCCACCTTGACTCCGGCGCGCTCCATCTTTGCAAGTACCTTGGCCAGAGGCTCTTCCATTTCATCGTAAAGCCTTTGGCGGTCAGCGAGTTCCTCCCGGATCTTCCGGCCAAGCGGAACCAGGGCGGCTGCCTCCCGCGTGCGGGACACCCCTTCCTCTTCCGGGACTTCGTCAAAGAGGGAACCGGTTCCGGCCTGGGTCGGGGCTTCCTCCAGTTCGATGTCCAGGTAGGTCCGGGCCAGGAGTTCCACCGCGTGGCTCTTCTCCGGGTTCAGGAGGTAGTGCATCAGCTCGATGTCGTTCCATTTGCCTTTCAGGCCGATTCCCGCGTGGGCGAGAAGGTTCGCCTGTAGCTTGAGGTCGTAGCCGAACTTGTCGGTGGAGTCATCTTCCAGGACTGCCCGGACGCTCTCCAGCCGGTCGCCGGGGACGACGCAGGCCTTGTCCCCGCAGCCGACGAACAGTCGCCGGACAGGGGAGAAGATCCCTTCCCCGTAGGCTTCGGTCACCAGTCCGCAGGCGCCGGCCTGACGGATGGCCTTTATGATCTCAGCAGGGGACACCTCGTTGACAATGAATTCCTTCCGCTCCTTGGACGCAGCCGAAGGCCCCACGTGCGCGATGAAGTGGCGCAGGGACTGGAATTCGTATTTCTCGAAGAGGTCGGCGATTTCCGGCGAGAAATTCCGGTCCAGCCGCATGTCTTCCGCCGTCGTTTCCAGGGGGATGTCGGTCTTGATGGTCACCAGTTGCTTGGAAAGACCTATATAGCTGCGGGCGTCCTCGAATTGAGCCTGCAGGCGGGGTGTGAGTTCCCCCAAATGGGCGTAGATGTTCTCGATGCTGCCGTACTTGGACACCAGTTTCCCGGCTCCGACCTCGCCGACGCCCTTGACGCCCGGCACGTTGTCGGCCGAGTCGCCGCAGATGGCGAGCATGTCGATAATCTGGACGGGGTCCAGGATGCCCCATTTCCCGCAGATCCCGCTCCGGTCGATGATTTCGTTATCCCCGCCGGCCTTCCCGGGTTTGTACTGGAATACGTGCTCGGCGATGAGCTGCCCGTAGTCCTTGTCGGGAGTGACCATGTACACGTCCATCCCTTCCCGCGCGCTGCGGAGGGCCATCGAGCCGATGACGTCGTCGGCCTCGAAACCCTTGACCATCAGCACAGGAATGTTCATCGCCTTCACCAGTTCGGTGAGGGGCTCCAGTGCATCGATGACCAGTTGAGGGGTCGGGGGGCGCGTCCCCTTGTAGTCGGGGTACAACTCGTTCCGGAACGTGCCGCCCGGCGGGTCGAACGCCACCGCAAGATGCGTAGGCTGCTCCCGCTCGATAAGTTCCAGCAGGTATTTCGTGAAACCGAACAGGATAGACATGTCGGCCCCCTTCGAGTTCACCATCGGCCTCCGGAGGAAGGCGTAGTACATCTTGAAGACGAGCGCGTGTCCGTCGATGAGAAACAGTTTGTCCATATCAAGCAAAGATATACAAAATAGCGCTTCTCCGCAAGGGGGAAACGCTTGAAAAGACAGGAAGCCAGAGGGATATCATCCGTCCTTTACTCGAGTCGACGTGAAAAGTCAAACTGTGTAATATGGAATCGGTTTGAATACCCGTCGTCATTCCATGTGACCAGTATTTCTCCTGAGACTTGATCAGGACCCGATTTGGAAGCGATATCGATACGTCCGCTGGCGATGGCCTGGAATTCTTTTTTCGTGCCATCCCGGTCAATCCTGAGGTTTGTCTTGCAATAGAAGGAGGCGTGTCCCTCTGCGCCTTTAAACTCCAATGGATCAACCTCAATGGAAACAGTTTTTCCGGATTCGTGGTTGAAAACAAATGTGAAGCGGGAGGAAGTCAGAGATAGCGGTTTACAGACAATGGATGTCCCCTCAGGACCGGTTTGAAAAGAAACCCCGTTCAAATCCAAGTCAGCTTTGAACATACAATCTGTAATATCGACGGATTCTGCAATAAACTCAGGTTCCACTTCCTTCCCTTCGTCCGCCTTCTTGTCGCAGGCAAAGGCTAGGAATGATAAAAAGCTGAGTATCAGTATTCTAATAAAAACTCTAAATAAAGCAGTCATAGTGGTTAGAATGTGAACATAAAACTAGATATGCTCATACCAGTAATTGTAGGGCATGCAAAAACTGTCGAATTGAGTCTGTGTATAAAACACTCCGACGTAATCATCAAGAGCATTCTTCATATCATCCCATGTTTTACATTGAGCTGCGATTTCGCGTATTATTGTGTGAATGTAAGGACCAATTGAAATCGAATCATTGTTGTATGAAGAATTAATATTATGTTGATTATATGTATCAACTAAATCCACAAACAATGGAGAATAATACATGTGTGGCGCATCCGTTGGCGAATAGTGTGTCTTAATCCACGTTTGCCTAGCCTGCCCTGTGAAGCTATATAATCCAGGCGTTTCAGTGTAGCCCATACCAGCGTATCGAGTTTCTGTCAGATACCACCCAACGTAAGAAGCGTAAGACTCTCTTAATAAGCGGTCGATAGTAGAATAATTAGTTGTGTAATCGAGATAACCACCACATTCACAGTACATTGTAAAATGACCGAGCTCATGTAAAACGGCCCCCATTATTCTCTCTGAATAACCATAATAGTTCTCAAATACAGTAATATATGTGGGACTCGATGCGAAGTGAAATGTTGAGGGGTGTTCTCCTATTATTCCCGGGATAATGATTCGAATACCATCATTATAATGCCACGTTCGAATAGAATGGGAACCATAGTAATAAAAGTTTACAGCTGGAAGAACATCATATGTAACATCTCCAACCGAAGGAGTTAGTATTGGGGTGTCATCCAAGCTACTCCACCAATATGAAACATTACCCCAGGTAAAGACAAATGGATTAGTGGAAAGATCATTAGTTAGTTTCCATTTTGTATGTTGGAGAATGTGCTTGTATGAAGCCGCGGTACTAATTGCTTCAGTGATACTGAAAAAGCCGTTCTGCTGAACATAAGTATCCCACATATTACTCCCTAATTGGAATCTGATCTTTAGATTATGCTGTCCAACTAATGAATCTAGTTTGGTATCCTCGTTGTAAACATATCCCTGTAAGGTAATTAAATCATTCGAACGTGTTGGGTTAGAAAACTCTATGGGGTAGAACCCTAGTGCGAGATAGATTGCTTCTCTTTCTATCGATTTGAGCAAAGCCCTTTTATCCTCATCATAATCAGTTGAACGGTAATCAGGGATAAAAACTGAATGGTCTATTACATATTCAATGTCGTCCGGTAAAGGTTTTTCAATAGGCCAGACGGTATATAAAACGGGTATTCTATAACATTCTATTGTGGAAGTGCTATCATCTTCATTGATTCCCGGATAAAAAACCATATAACGGCAATCATCAAGAATCAATCCACGATTATTAGGTTCTGGCCCCAATTCTCTGTTTTGATCATAAGTTACAGGTTCATAGTTAAATGGAGTATAATCTACGTTAACGCCTTCTGCTAACTCTATCATCCATTGCTCTTTTTCATTTTTGGGATAAAATTTGATGGCGTAGTGGGTGGTCTTGATGGGTATATCTTCAGAAGAAGTCCCCACAATTCTGCTGGCCTCTAGCATACGATTCAGATCGTATGGGTCCTTTTGAGGAATAATCCAGGTTCCTGTTGATAAATGATATACCGCGTTCGTCAAATCTCGTGCTGGAGCCTTGTTTGTAACAGAGGATTTTGTGGAAGCCTCAAAAGATGTCATAGAAGAATAATCTATTTCATGATGACGGGAACATCCGCAGAAAACAGCAGAAAGGCAGAAGAATAAAGGAGGAAGGAAATAGAGAAAACAGGTGGGACGTTGAAGCATAGTTGAAGGCTTAAGTTGAACTAATTCACGATGGATAGAATGGATAAATTACAAATATAACTACTATAAATGCAATAAACAAAAGAAGAAAACCAATCTATATGTCAAGACTTGCCTGCAATCCATTTCAGCCCCAGGTGGTCGATGAGGCGGGCGGGAAGGAGGGCGATGAGGGGAGGAAGGATGGCGTTCGTGAGGCCGGGACTGAAAGTGCGGCGGCCGCGGAACATCGCACGGAGGGCTTTCCGCACGAGCCACTCGGGCGTACGGATAAGGCCGATGCGGCGGAGTGTCTTGCGCAGCCGGTCATCCAACGGGTATAGCCCCGTGTCCACGGCAGCGGGACATACGGTGGTCACCGTCACGCCGAAGGGACGCATCTCATAGGAGAAACTCTTTCCGAAACTCTTCAGGTAAGCCTTTGTGGATGAATAGATTGCGATTCCAGGAGCGGGGATGCGAGCCGTCATCGACGACATGTTGAGAATGTGTCCGGCACCCTTTTCTTTCATTTGCGTTCCCGCCAGGATGCACAGTTCCGTGACCGTTTCCATGTGGAGCGCCATCATCGTGCGAACCTTCCCGAGGTTCCCCGGTCCCAGGTATTCCATGAAGAAGATGCCGGCATTGTTGATGAGGATGTCGGGCTCCGGGCACCACTGAAGCACTTCTTCAGCGACACCGTGCCCGGCCAGGTCGATGCAGAGGGATTCCACCGGCACGCCGAACTCCTTCCGGAGACTTTCGGCAGCATCTTTCAACTGCTCCTGCTGGTTGCTGACGATGGCAAGGGCATAGTCCTTCGCCGCCAGCTGGCGGGCGAACTCCAGTCCCATTCCGGAACTGGCTCCGGTGACGAGGGCGGTCTTCATAGGTTTTCAAGATTGGGGAAAGCTGCTTGGAGGACAGCTTCTTTGTTGTCGGTCTCGGATGCCAGGAACCGCCCGTCGCGGGTGAGGACGAACACCCGGTCGGCCACCTGCAGGGCGTCGTGCAGGTCGTGGCTGGAGAAGAGAATCGCCGTTCCGGTCTTTCTCGCCACCTCCCGAAGCGTACGCAGCACGTCGATGCGGTTTTCCACGTCCAGGTGCGCCGTCGGCTCGTCCAGCAGCAGCACCTCCGCCTGCCGGGTGAGGCCGACTGCCAGGCATGCCTTCTGGAATTCTCCGTCACTCAGGGTCGAGATGTCCCGTCCCTTAAGTCCTTCAATCCCAAGCATTTTCAAGGCTTCCTCCAACCTTCCTTCGACCTCCTTCGAGATCCTTCCCCGCCAGTCGCTTTCCCGGTAGCACCCAGTCTCAATGAACCCCTCGACCGTGAATCCTTTCACCTTCGGAATATTGGTAGGTATGAGGACGGAAGTGGGCAGGGGGGGGCTATCCACTTCTGACAGTGCCTTCAACAATGTAGTCTTACCCGTTCCATTGGCTCCTGCCAGCAGGATACATTCTCCCGGAGCCATCTTGAAGGAGATGTCCCCGACCAGCGGGTGGTCACCGTAGCCGATTGCCAGGTGTTTAACTTGAAGGGTTGTCGAATGTATGTTGTTGATTATCAATGTTTTATAGGATAATGCCTGGGTAAAAGTGAATAGGCAATTGTTCGTAATTAATTATATATCAATGCTTTACATTCGACGGCTGACTGCCGAGCAATAGGACAAGAATCAGCGGAATGCCGATGAGGGCGAGGGTGGAGCCCACGGGAAGGGGGATGGGCCAGAGGTTGGCGAGGATGTCGGCCGCCAGGGCGAGGGTGGCGCCGGTTGCGAGGGCGCAGGGGAGGACCTGCCTATGGACCGAGGAGCCCGTGAGGCGGCGGGCGAGGTGCGGGGCGACGATGCCCACGAACCCGAGCGGGCCGCAGAAGGCCGTGACCGTGCCGGTCATCAGGCAGGCCGACAGCATCGACAGGAACAGGATGCGGCGCGTGGAGGCCCCGGAAAGGGTTGCGTACTCTTCGCCGAACAGAATGATGTCCAGGCCCTTGCCGTTGCAGAAGGCCAGGACAAGGCCGATGACCAGGGCGCCGGCCATCAGCGCGACCTCGAAGTATCGGCAGCCGGAAAAGCTGCCCGCCATCCAGCTGTAGAACAGTTTCAGACTCTCTTCACCCGCCGTGTACTGCAGGACAGAACTCAAAGCGCTGAAGATGAATCCCAGCATCACGCCGAACACCAGCAGCGTCGTCACCGACCGGAACCGGGCCGAGACCGCTATGACCAGCGCCGCCGCCACGAAGGCCCCGAGAAACGCCGCCACCGCCACGGTGAAACCCGTGAAGAAGGCCGTGCACGTGCCCAGTGCTATCGTTGCGATGGCCGCGCCCAGTCCCGCTCCGCCGCTCACGCCCATGATGTGCGGATCGGCCAGCGGATTGCGGAAGACCGCCTGCATCTGCGCCCCGCTCGCCGCCAGCGCCCCGCCGGCCAGCAAGGCCGTCAGCACCCGCGGCACTCTCAGCTTCCACAGCACCGCCCCGCTCGCCCACGAAATCCCTCCGCCACCGACCATAAAGTCAAGCAGCAGTAGCGCAGACAAACCCAGGATTGGCAGATACCGCATTATTCCTCCGGAAGGAACATCGGATCCCAGGCGGGGAGCATGAGGGGCTTCTGGTCGAGGTACTTCATGAGGGAGGCGGGGACGTACTTCTTGTCCACCACGAGGCGGAACATGTACTCGTCGAACCACTCGTCGGTCATGATGATGTTGCCCT
>JAEEGL011790630.1_pt1 | contig 15104 bp, 12 predicted proteins | sample 9134231 | NCBI WGS metagenome assembly JAEEGL01 (sample SAMN16246548, study PRJNA631951) | gut metagenome | biome: gut microbiome; feature: rumen; material: fiber-attached | host: Bos | place: Iran: Karaj | collected 2018-10 | reverse complement strand
TGAAACGCGGTGTCCTTTCTCAGGACGCGCTGTATGAACTGTTGGAGGAAGCAAAGCAATAATCGGGTGCCTTGCCTGCGAATACTGCCACGGCAAAGGGCACGGAGAATGTGCTCAGAATTGGGTTTGAGGGGTTTTGACCGGAATTGGACTGGGGAAAGCCCTAAAACTTGAATTTATAATAAGATAATACATGCCGGACGGGAAATCCGCGGTTTTTCTTTGCGGTTCCGTCAGGATGAAGGAGTTTCTCCGGGGAGAGCAGAGATCGCCGCGCCGACGCGCTGTAACGAAACGTAACTTTCATTTTACCCGCATCTGTGATAAACTTTAACCGGAAAACCAAGCGGAGAGGAGGGGGACGGAATTGAGCACCGGAAAAACCGTAGCCGGTCTTAGAAAGTCTGCGGGACTTACTCAGGAAGAACTTGCCGACAGGCTCGCCGTCTCCCGCAGTCTCGTAGCCAGATGGGAAAGCGGAGAGAGGCGTCCGGACAGACGCAGCTCGGAAATGATGGGAGAGCTGTTCGGAGTGTCTCCGGACGTCATATGCGGTCCCGATCCGCTTGCCGAGGCCGAACTGTCGTCATGCCTGCCGGAGGAACTGAATCCGGACGGCGCCGGACTCATCCGGCTGACCGAGGAATTTCTGTATTCTCTGGGAGAGAAGGACAGGAACATCTTCATAAGGCGGTACCATTTTTACGACAGACCCGCGGAAATATCGGAGAGGTACGGCCTCAGCCAGGGCTCGGTCAGGATAAGCCTCTACCGCTCCAGAAAGAAGCTGAAGGCATTCATGATGCGGAAAACGGAGGAAAAATGAAAGCTAAAGATTTTCTCGAAGCGATGTCAGGGATCGACGAAAAGCTCGTTTCCGGCTCGGGAACCGCCATATACTCGAAAAGAGACACGCCCGGAAGGATCGCCGTAAGAAGGCTTGCAGCCGCATCGGCCGCGGTCCTGGCGCTGACGGTCATGATAGCCGCCAGCCTTATAATCTCCTCGTTGTCAGGCGGAAGGCCCGTCCCGGGACCGGCAGTGAACGGGGGGGGCGAAACCCCGGAAGAAAAAAACACGATTCCCGGTCCACCTTTCGGCAACAGGGTCGAGTGGATACAGGGCGTTTCCGACGTATTGAACCGGATCGACTGGGATTACGACGGGGACGGCAGTTTGGACACGCTGGATTTCGCATATGCCGGATCGGGGATAACGCATTCGTCTCTTTACTGCACTTCGGCGCGGACATGTAAGAGTTCGTTCGTGCTCCGCGTGCCTTTTGCCGCAGGGCTCGGCTTTTCCTCCCGGGACGGGGGAAATCCTTTCATTTATTCTACGCAGAATATGCTTTATACCTCGGACGGACTGTTCGTCGAGAAGCTCGGAGAACTTTCTTACGACGGAGAGAGGATCGTCCTTGTGACGGAAGGGGAGCAGACGAAGGACTGGTACACGTATACCTATGAACAGATATCCGCGGAGTCCTCTCTTATCCTTTTCCCGGCCGAGGACAGGGAAACGGCACCGGCTGAAGTTCTGGAGAAGGAAACGGATTTCAGGGCATACGTGTCCACAAGTCACAGCACATCTTATGCGGATGAGACGGGACGAAGCGTCAATACCCACGTGTACGGGAGGTCGGTTATACGCGGGGAGGCGGCAAAAGAACTGTATCTTCTCATCCGGAACAGAAAAGAATACGAAGGCGCTCCCGGACAGTCCAAGATCATCTGGGCCGACAGGCCTTCGGTAGAGATAACCTTTATAAACGTCCGCGGCGGGGATGAGCAGACTTATTATCTCTGCGGGAATTACGAGTTCCAGTACAAGGATTCCGGGGATTTCGCCATGAGTTTTCGGGACGGTGCGCTCCACGAAGGCGAACTGTCGGGGCTCATTTCCGGGACGGATATGGCCTCCGTTCTGGATCTTTGCTCTTCGGCAGGGATCGACGTAAGCAAAGGACTGCCCGAAAACTACCGGCGGCCGGACGAGAGCGCGCCGCAGATTATTGACATGACGATGACCGCGGATGATTTTCTCGATTATTTGCGCCGGAGCGGCATTTACGCAGAGATCGAAGGGATCAACGTGCGAAACGGACACGGCGAAGGAGGGATCAGCGTCCGGGACTCCACTCCGGACAACCGGAGCGGATTCAGTGTGTTTTCCGTGGAATCTCCCGGGGTAAGCAGGGCGTATCTTGTAAAACAGGATCAGGTGAAAGCTCTCCCTGTTATGGGAGCCCCGCATACGTTCGCCGCGTGGGACTATGACCGCAACGGGATCGACGATCTTCTGGTCGGCCACGATCCGTTCTCCGGAATTTACGGCTACGCGTGGTACGTCGTGGATTTGTGCGATTTCTCACGCAAGGACGTATATATCTGGCACAGCGTCACCGCGAAGCTGTGGCCTCGTCTGACCTTGTCGGACGGATGCGCGTACGTGGACGGAGTCAGAATCGAATGGAAGGACGGATCTTTTGTCATAACTTCCGAAGAGACAAGACAGGAATAAGAAAGCGGTAAAAGAAACAAGCAAATAAACCCGCGCGGAGCAGAAAGGCTGCCGCGCGGGCTTTTTGGGGTACGACGGGCATGCCGTCGGTCTGTGGTGAAAGTCCACAAGGGGCGTAGTTGCCGGCAAAACAAACGTCGTGCAGTAATCATTCAAAGATCGATTTTTTCAAATCTTTCCTCGGATTTTTTTAAAGACATTGCAGTTGCGGCGCAATAGGCGGCGACGGAGCAGGCAAGGATCGCGAATTGTATTTCCGGTCGCTCTCCCGCGGGATTTTTCAGAAATTCCAGACCGGGAAAGTGAGGGAGTGATTCGGCAACTGAAATGAGAATCAGCGAAACGATACCGAACAGTATAAAAGGCATACCGATTTTATACGCAGTTCTGAAAAAACCTCCGATAAAGATGACGTTAAACGATGCAAAAACAAGAAGAACGAACGCAAGATAAACGGGCGTTGCGTTCATCAGAGAATTGTTTACATATGGCGAGCTTCCCGCAAGGATTGTCATCCTGATCGCAGTCAGGACCGCGCAAATCAAAAAGCCTGCAGTCTGAATAAGAACGGCAAACATATATTTAGCCCTGACAAAGTCATGTTTTCCTACCGGAAGCATAACGGTGTAAAGTACGTCATTCATTTCGCGGGCGTTTAAAAAGGAATAGAACAGGCCGAGACAAATGAAAAACGCGCTCATTAGTATAGGATATCCCGGGAGCATTGTCATAAGGGCGGCCGCTGTGAAAACGAACGAAAGCGGAGAGGCCGCGAGCCGAAACTCCTTAATCAGCAATTTTTTCATAAAGCGACTCCTTTTCAAAACTGATCATAATATCCTCTATCGTGTTGCCGCGCCCCGCCATATTATTATGGGATATGAAATTTCCGATCGAGTCTGAAGCGACGAGTTTCCCGCGTACGATATAGGTTATTTCATCGGCGCATTTTTCGAGATCCGACGTGATATGGGTGGAATAAAGTATGCTTACGCCTTTATCTTTCAGGAAAAGTAATGCGTCGAGCAGTTCCGCCCGAGAAACCGGATCGAGGCCGCTCGTCGGTTCGTCAAGAATAAGCAGCTCGGCGTGATGAGACATTGCGACAGTCAGGCTGAGCTTTACCTGCATACCCTGAGAAAGCTGCGCCGGCGTTTTTCCTTCGTCGATATCAAAAGCGCGCAGGTATTTGCGGTATGCGTCATCGTCCCAGCTTTCGTAGAAGGATTTTGTCACGGAAACGATATCTCTTATTTTTTTACGCTTGTAACAGTCAGCCGAACCGGCGGCGTATCCGATGCGGCTTTTGATCTCGCGTTCATTCTCCGGCATGGTAAGCCCGAAGATTCTGATTTCTCCCCGGTCCGGGTGGACGAGATTGAAAATCGATTTGAGAGTTGTCGTCTTTCCGGCTCCGTTGCGACCGATAAGACCCATGATACGTCCGCGCCTGAGCGAAAAAGAAACGTTGTCAAGGAGAAATCCGGGGTATTTTTTGCACAGCCCGTTTATTTCAAGAATTGTGTCAGTCATCATTTTTTTCATCCGTTCCCGCGCCTGCTGAGCCGAAAATTTTAGTGACAAGTCCTGTGAACATCGATTTCGGCGGTATAGCGATCCCGCGAACTTCATCGCCGAGCAGAAGAAGCGTATCTCCGGGATTTATGCTGAAAAGATCGCGTGCTTCTTTCGGGATTACTATCTGACCTTTTGCGCCGACGGTGACGCTCCATGCGTATTTTCCTTTCGGTTTTGCCATGCGGCACCTCCTGAGTATGATTCGTTATACAAATTATACCAGATATCGACTTGTTTGTCAATGTCGTTCTCGATGAAAAATCCCCGGTTTTGCCGGGGAGCAAGTTTTATATGGCTTTTACGGGACTTTTCAGTATTCTCACAGTATTCGGAGGCAGGGAAATACGGTGTAACCTGTTATCATCAGGTTTTCTGGTCCTTGGGTCGCGCAGCGTGACGGGATAATCAAAAGATGGAGGATGCTTGATTATTTCGGAGGAAACGTGTATAATAAATATGCGCGGGCGTGCCGTCGGGAGCAAATGGCTCCGGCAGGCCCGCGCCGTTATCAGACGGCCGCGGAAGCGGGGAAAAACGCGAAGAAAAAAGGAAAACAGGGAAATAATGAACAAGGACCGGACGGCTCCGGGTGCCATAAAAGTGCGCGGGGCAAAAGTGCATAACCTGAAGAACATAGATGTGGACATACCGCTGAACCGGGTGGTGGGCATCGCGGGCGTGTCGGGCTCGGGCAAGTCGTCGCTCGCGCTCGGCGTGCTGTACGCCGAAGGCTCGAGGCGGTATCTCGAATCGCTGTCGACATACACGCGCCGGCGGATGACCGGAGCTTCGGCGGCGGATGTCGACGAAGTGCTTTATGTCCCGGCCTCGCTCGCGCTGCATCAGCGGCCGGCCGTCCCGGGCATCAGATCGACCTTCGGGACCGGGACAGAGCTCCTCAACAGCCTGCGCCTCATGTTCTCGCGGCTCGCCGAGCACAGATGCCCGAACGGACACTATGTCCCGCCGACGCTGAACGTCGCGGCCGAGAAGGAGATCCGCTGCCCCGTCTGCGGCGAGGCCGTCATTCCTCCCGGCGCGGAGGACCTCTCCTTCAACAGCACCGGCGCATGCCGGAACTGCGACGGCACCGGGACAGTCAGGTGCGTCGATGAGAGCACCCTCGTGCCCGACGATTCGCTTACGATCGACGAAGGGGCCGTCGCGCCCTGGCAGACCCTCATGTGGTCGCTCATGAAGGATATCGCGAGGGACAAGCTCGGCGTGCGGACCGACGTCCCGTTCCGCGACCTCACAGAGCGCGAGAAGGAGCTCGTGCTCCACGGCCCGGCCGGGAAGCACCATCTGCTTTATCACAACGAGAAGACGAACACGGCGGGAGAGATGGATTTCACCTATTACAACGCCGTTTATACCGTCGAGAACGCCCTGTCGCACGTAAAGGACGAAAAGGGCATGAAACGTGTCGAACGATTCCTGAAGACGGGGCCGTGCCCGGCCTGCGGCGGGACCAGGCTCTCAGAGGCGGCCCGCGCGCCGCGCCTGCGCGGGATATCGCTCGCCGATGCCTGCCGGATGGATCTCGGAAGCCTTGTCGAATGGGTCCGGGGAGTTCCCGGATCGCTGCCGGAGGAGATGCGCCCGATGGCAGCGAGCATATGCGAGTCATTCCTTCATTCCGCGAAGCGGCTGACCGACCTCGGACTGTCGTATCTGACGCTCGACAGAGAGGCTTCGACGCTCTCGACCGGCGAGCGGCAGCGGATGCAGCTCGCGCGGGCCGTCAGGAACCGCACGACGGGTGTGCTGTACGTGCTCGACGAACCGACCATCGGTCTGCATCCCGCTAACATAGAGGGCGTGACCGGAGTGATGGAGGACCTCATAGCCGACGGCAACTCGGTCGTGGTCGTCGATCACGACACCGAGATCCTGAAGGAGGCCGACTGGATCGTCGAGATGGGGCCGGAAGCGGGAGCGAAGGGCGGCCGGGTGATCGCTGAGGGGACCGTCGAAGATATCGAAAATGATCCCGCGTCGGGCATCGGCGGCTTCCTGTCGGGCAGGGAGACCGTCGCGGTCCGGAAGAGGCCGGACGCGGAGCACGTGTTCGATATCGGCCGCATACATCTTGAGACTTCGGAGATCCACACGGTGAAGCCGCTGAGCGTCGACATCCCCAAGGGGAGACTGACCGCGGTGACCGGGGTGTCGGGCTCTGGGAAGACCACAATGGTGCTCGAGAGCCTGATACCCGGGCTCGAGCGCGCGGCAGCCGGAGAGAGCCTGCCCGGACATGTAAAAGATGTGAGCGCAGGCGGGATAGCGCACGTCAAGCTGATCGACGCGACGCCGATCGGAATCAATATCCGCTCCACGGTCGCGACCTACGCGAACGTGCACGACGAACTCCGGCGGATCTACGCGAAGACAGGCTGTGCGGCCGAAAAAGGCTATAAGGCGGGCGATTTCTCATACAACACCGGAAAGCTGCGCTGCCCGGTCTGCGACGGCACCGGCTCGATCAGCCTGGACGTACAGTTCCTTCCCGACGTCGACATCCCCTGCCCGGACTGCCGAGGCTCGAGGTACGCGAAGGAGGCGTACGCGGTAAAAAGAAAGAGCAGGAGCGGCGATGAACTGTCGCTCCCCGAACTTATGGATATGAGCGTCGACGAGGCTGCGGACGCCTGCGCCGACATCCCGCCTGTGAAGAGGCAGCTCGATGTCCTCGGGAGCCTCGGGCTCGGCTATCTCACGCTCGGCGAGGAGACCCCGAGTCTCTCGGGCGGCGAGGCGCAGCGGCTCAAGCTCGCGAGCGAGATGGGAAGAGGACAGGAGGATTCGCTCTTTGTCTTCGACGAACCGACGATCGGCCTGCATCCGCTCGACGTCCGGACTCTGCTGCGGGTGTTCGACTCGCTGACTTCGCGCGGTGCGACGGTGGTGGTCATCGAGCACGACCTCGACGTCATCAGAAACGCCGACTACTGCATCGACATGGGTCCCGGGGGAGGAGGATACGGCGGACGGATCGTTGCCGCCGGCACTCCGGAAGAGATAGCCGCCTGCGGTGAGAGCGTCACCGGAAAATACATCCGGCGAGCCTTGACGGATACTGCCGCGCGGAGCGGAGAAAGGGTCTGATAATGGATAATACGGGACTCAGGGGGCTTTTTCCCTTAAAAGACGGTGATCCCGCCAGACGGAGGAAGATGCTGTCACTCGCGGCGGCGGGCCTTGCTTTTGCGCTCTGGTTCGCGCTGAACCTTGTGCTCTGCATAAGACACGAGATGTTCAGAGACGAGGCGCAGGCCTGGCTCATTGCGTCTGACAACGGTATCCGCGGGATCATGGACTGCATCTGGGAGGAGGGGCATCCGTGGCTCTACCACCTGATCCTCCGGCCATTCGCCGCCGCCGGCGCGCCCTATCCGGCAATAAGATACATCTCATTCGCCCTGACGGCCGCCGCGGTGTTCGTCTACCTCATAAAAGCGCCGTTCGGAGCGGGATTCCGGTGTTTTTCTGTCTTTCTGCCGTTCATGACATACTACGCTTCGAGTTTTGCCAGGAGCTACTTCCTCATCCTGTTCTTCGGGGTCATGTCGGCGGTATTCTGGGAGAGGCGGGAAAAACTTCCGTGGATCGCCGCACTGATGACGGGGCTGCTGGCTTCGGTGCACGTGATCGTGTGGGCGCCTGCCGGCCTTATCTTCCTGCTGCTGCTCGCCGATATGATCCGCCGACGGGAAAAGGCGTGGAGGGTCATAACGTCGGCGGCCGCGTTCGCTGTGCCCGTTGCGCTTTTCGACCTGCCGCTGATGCCTCAGATAACGCGCACGGCGGTGAAGCTCGGGCTCGGCGGGAGCCGGCTCTACGTCGCGGCGGCGGTGCTTTTGTGCTGCGCGGCGGCGTTCACGGCAGCGGCTGTGTTCGTGCTGCGGAAGCTCGCGGAGGAGAAGACGCCGCGCATCGCGTCGCTGCTCTGTTCCGCCGCCTTCACCGCGGCCGTCACGGCTCTCTGTCTCATCTCGACATACCGGCTCGTCTCGGTCACCATGTCGGCGGTACTGACCAACATCAAGATCTATTCGGCGATCCCCGTCGCGCTGTGCACCGCGTGGATGTGCCGGTCGGTCATCGGAGGACCGGTCTTTGGCAGGAAGGCGGCAGGCGCCGTGAAGATCGCGGGGACCGTGCTGGCCGCGGGGCTCGTCGCCGCCGCGTATCTCACGGGAGGCTACGGCGAGGCGCTGGCAGACTTCCGGGGTGCGTATTCCGGCGGGAAGGAGATGGCGGAGTACATCCGAGAAAACATCCCGGAAGACGCCGTGATCGTGTCTGGACGGGAGGGGACGGTCACGTCCGTCATCGCGTATCTCGGAGGGCGCGACGTCCTGCATCCGGTGACCGGGAAACGGGTATCGTATACGAAGTGGGCGGAGGGCTGGACCGACAGCATCGAAGCCTCCGACTGGTATCCGGCGCTGAAGAAGACGGCATATGAAAAAGGCGTTATATATATCCTTTATCCCAACCCGTCCGATCTCGAAAAATCCTACGGCTGGCTCCGGTCCTGCATGGCGCTCGGGTTCGCCGACAGGGTGTTCGCCACCGCCGGAGGGCAGTTCGACGCGCACGAGAGCTACGCGCTTTACCGCGTCCTGCCGCCGGCGTTCTCGGTGCCGGCGAGCTGACCGGGCGTACGGCCGCCCGGAAGAGCCGGCAGGTGCGCGATGATAAAACGGTCTTGAAAAGCCGCCAGGTTTTTAGTATAATAGTATCAGCCGTCAGGCGCCCCGTCTCACCGTGCAAAAGCGGAAAGCCGAAGCCGGAAGAGAACGGAAGAAAAGAAAAAAACGGAAAGCGGGAGCCGGGAGGAAAGAAAGATGAAAGAGATCAGACTTCGGAAGATGAGCTACAGTCCCGGATACAGCGATATGCTCGGCGGTTACCACGGCTCGCAGCTGAAAAAAGACGAAAACGGAGACTGGATCTTCGTGCGCACCGACAGAGAACAGCACAACTTACCGGACAATGTGACGGTATATGAGGTCACCGCCGGGGCGGCGGCGGAGCTTGAGGCGTTCATCGCTTCGGCCCGGCACCGGATCAGCGCGCTGTCACGCCGGCCGAAAAGCGACCTTTTCGCGACCGACTACAGTCCGTGGAGCTGCAGTCTGGAATACGATACGGTCTCCTTCGGAAAGCCACGGCGGGCGGCCGTCGGTTTTTCCGAGTTCAGAAAGTATTCCGGGAGAGACCGCGCTCTGATACGGGAATTGATTCAAAAATTCAATGATCTTCCCGGACGCATGATATCCGGGGAGACGGAAGAGCCGGACTGAACGGAGAAGACTCCGGATGTATACGTTTCTTCTCGCGCTGATTTATCTCGCGTTTATCAGCCTCGGTCTGCCCGACTCGCTGCTGGGAGCAGGCTGGCCGGTCATGTACGCCGATCTAGGCGTCCCGATCTCGTTCATGGGGATCATCTCGATGATAATTTCGGGGTGCACCATCATCTCGAGCATGCTCTCCGACCGGATGACGCGGAAGTTCGGTACGCGGGGCGTCACCGTCGCGAGCGTCTTCCTTACCGCTTTCTCGCTGATCGGATTCTCGATGTCCGACCGCTTCTTCGTGCTGGCGATCCTTTCGGTGCCCTACGGGCTCGGCGCGGGGACCATCGACGCCGCGCTCAACAACTACGTGGCTCTCCATTATTCGTCGAGGCACATGAGCTGGCTCCACTGCTTCTGGGGAGTCGGCGCGGTGATCAGCCCCTTCGTGATGAGCCACGCGCTCGTGCACTCGAACTGGAACGCCGGATACCGGACGGTGGGCTTCATCCAGCTCGGTATAGCCGCGGTGCTGACGGTAACGCTTCCCGTGTGGAAGAAAGCCGGGACGCGGAGCGTTCCGGTAAAACAGAAGGCGCTTGGCCTGTCCGGAGCGCTGAAGATCCGCGGAGTCCCCTTCCTGCTGCTCGGCTTTTTCGCCTACTGCGCGGCGGAGGCGACCGGCATGTACTGGGCGAGCACATATCTCGTGCGCGTCACAGGGCTCGGCGAGGAGACGGCGGCCGGATTCGGCTCGCTGATCTACATCGGCCTTACGGTCGGGCGGTTCGTAGCCGGGTTCTTCTCGAACCGTCTCGGCGACCGCAGGATGATCATCATAGGATCGTCCCTCATGGCCGCCGGGATACTCACGATGCTCATACCGGGCAGCACGGCCGCCGTTGCCGGACTGACCGTCACAGGGTTCGGCTGCGCGCCGATCTACCCCAGCATAATCCATTCGACCCCCTCGAACTTCGGCCCAGAGAATTCGGGAGCGATCATAGGGATCCAGATGGCTTCGGCATATATGGGCTCGACGTTCATGCCGCCCCTCTTCGGCGTGCTGGGCAGCGGCATCACCTTCTCTATACTCCCGCTCTTTCTTGCCTTCTTCACCGTACTGACGGTCACGATGACCGAACTGACGTTCAGGATCACCTCAAAAAACAGAAGCATCCCTGCCGAGAATAAACGGAATAACAGGCCGCGTTCACGGGATCTCCCGGAGCGGCGGACCGGCCGAAAGGAGCGACACGACATATGAAAAGACAGTCCTTATCAGTTAAGACCGCGGCGCTTTTGCTGCTGTTCGCATTTTGCGCGCCGGCGGTCGCGGGATGCGCCGACGCATCAGGTCCGGCCGGGACACCGGACGCCCCCTATACCGGCGCCTATATCCCGGTGAGCGGGCCGACTCCGGTATTTCTGACCGCGCGGACATTCGCTTCGGACCGTGTCGCGGAGAAGGCGTCCGATGATTTCAGGCTCTCATACACCGACTTCGCGCTGAAGCTGCTGTCGTCCTGCGCCGCCGGAAACGAAAAGGGAAAGAACACCATGGTCTCCCCGCTGTCGGTCATGACCGCCCTCGCGATGACGGCCAACGGCGCCCGCGGACAGACCCGCGACGAGATGCTCGGCCTGTTCGGCGCGACCGACCCGGAGGAGCTCAACCGGCAGGTGTTCAACTATACGTCGTCGCTGGCATCGGGCGTCGGGGCGCGCTTCAGCTCGGCAAACTCGCTCTGGGTGACCGACTCGGGCGATTTCAAGGTCTGCGCCGAATTCATAAAAACGGTGGAGAACACCTACCGCGCTGACGTCGCGGCGATCGATTTCGGCGACGCGCAAAAGGCGGCCGGCGAGATCAACGGCTGGTGCAGCGACAATACCGGCGGTATGATACCGTCTGTCGTCGAGCCCGACGATCTGTCGCCCGACACCGCGATGGCGCTGCTCAACGCGCTGTGCTTCGACGCCGAATGGTCGGACAAGTTCACGAGCGACAGCCTCAGCGAGGGCGTGTTCCACGCGCCGTCCGGCGACAGAAAAGCAACGATGATGCGCGGCAAGGCGTCGTACTATCTGAGCGGAGGCGGCGCCGAGGGCGTCGTGAAATACTACAGCGGCGGAAGATACGCCTTCGCGGCCGTCATGCCGGAAAAGGGCGCCGACATAAGGAAGTACGCGTCGGAGCTCGGCGGAAAGGCGCTGCTCGGCATGCTCGACGGCAAAAAGAATACCGAGGTGACTCTCACGATGCCGAGATTCTCCGCCGACTACGGTATAAAACTTCCGGAGGTCCTGTACAGTCTCGGAATGAAGCAGGCGTTCGATCCTGAGTGTGCCGACTTCTCCGGGCTCGGAAGATTCGACGACGGCTCGGGGGTGTACATCTCCGACGTCATACACAAGACGCACATAGACGTCGACAACGACGGGACGAAGGCCGCGGCCGTGACCGCCGTCATACTTCCCAAGGCCACAGGCATGGCTGAACACAGGACCGTCGTGCTCGACCGGCCGTTCCTGTACGCCGTAATAGATACCGAATACTCGCTGCCCGTCTTCTTCGGGATCTGCGAGGGTCCGTAAGACGAGTCCGGCCCCGGTCCGCCTGGGGCTGCGGGATAATATCATTTTCACAGAAAGAACGGAAAAAGAATGTCTGTCAGCGAACACAGAAAAAAACTCTACGATTCGATCCCCGACGGCAGCATGGTGATCTGCCACGCCGGGATCCCGGTCCATACGAACGAGGACGACTACTACGGTTTCGAGGTAAACAGTCAGTTCTTCTATCTCACCGGACTCGAGCGCGAATCGATGATCTTCATGGCCGTCAAGACGGGCGGGAAGACGTCGGAGACCCTCTTCATCGAGGAGGCCGACCCGCTCGCGGAGAGATGGACGGGAAAGATGCCGACGAAAGACGGTGCCAGGTCGGTCAGCGGGATCGAACAGATAAGATATACGACGGACTACCCGTCCGCCGTAGGACGATATATGTCGAGATGCCGCATCGAGCGGGTCTATTTCGATCTTTACCGCTGCGGGGAGAGCGATCTGCCCGACTATAACGTGGTAAAAGCCCGTGAATTCGCGGATAAGTATCCCGCGGTGGCGCTCTGCGACCTTCACGCCGCCTGCGTCCCGCTTCGCGAGGTGAAGGACGGGGACGAGATCGAACTTGTCCGCCGGGCGGTGGATATCACGCGCCGGGGGCTCGAATACGTCATGAAGACGCTGAAGCCGGGCATGATGGAATACGAAGCGCAGGCGGACTTCGAATACACCTGCAGGCGTCTCGGCGCCGTGAAGCAGGCGTTCGGAACGATCGCAGGCTCGGGGAAAAACGGCTGCATGATGCACTACGTCACCAACCGCGACGAGATCCGCGACGGCAGCCTGCTGCTGCTCGACCTCGGCGCGAAATACGGCAACTACTGCAGCGACATCACGAGGACCTACCCCGCGAGCGGCCGGTTCACGCCGAGACAGCGTCAGATCTACGATCTCGTGCTGAAGGCGAACATCGCCGTCGCGCAGACCGCAAGACCTGGACTTACCCTGCGCGACCTCAACGACACCGCGAAAAAGGTGCTGGGTGAGGGGCTCGTCGGGCTCGGACTCATCGAAAGGGAAGAGGACGTCGGTAAATACTATATGCATTCGGTCAGCCACTCTATAGGCATCGACGTCCACGACGCCGACTTCTCGGGCGACGTGCTGCGGCCCGGCTGGATCATCAGCGACGAGCCCGGCCTCTACATCGACGAGGAGGAGACCGGCATCCGGATCGAGGACGACCTGCTGATCACGGAGGACGGCTGCGAGGTCCTGAGCAGGGACATCATAAAGGACCCCGACGAAATAGAGAGGTTCATGAGCCGGGGCGAATGACACAGCCCGAAAAAGGCCATCATAATTGGAAAAGGTGACAGATATGGACGAAAAATTCGGCGAAGAATACAATCAGCTCTCTCTCGACACGCTGTGCGCCGGGCTCTGCTACGCACTGGGCATCGAACCTCCCGCGGCGGCCGCTCCTGCCGCCCCCGTGATGAAGGAGTTCATCGACCGCTCGTTCGGCGGAAGAAAGGCCGACAGGATTTTCATGTACAATCCCGACGCCGTCGCTCAGTGGATATACGAAAAATATCCCTGCTTCGTGAAGGAGGTCGGCGAGACCGCGCCTTTCGCGCTGCCTATGAGGACGGTCATGCCGTCGGTGACTCCCGTGTGCTTCGGAACGATGTACACCGGGGCGCAGCCCGAAGTCCACGGCATACGCAGGTACGAGAAGCCGGTCATACGCACTGACAGCATCTTCGACGCCCTGATCAGGGCGGGGAGGAAGCCGGCGATCGTCGCGACGACGAACTGCAGCATGTCGAAGATATACCTCGAGAGGGATATGGACTATTTCATCTACCCGACAATCGGAGAGGTGAACAACCGGGCGATGCAGCTCATCGCGGAAGACAGACACGACTTCATAGCCGTTTACAACGGCAACTACGATTCGTCGATGCACAAGCACGGGCCGGAAGGCCCCGAGGCGCTCGCCGAACTGCGCTGCAACGCAAGGGCGTTCCAGATGTTCGGCTTCGCGGTCCGCGAGAAATGGAAGAAGCACGACACGCTCCTCGGCTTCGCGATGGACCACGGCTGCCATGAGATCGACGGCGGCTGCGGCTCGCACGGGCTCGACATGCCCGAGGACCTCAACATCTGCCACAGATACGCCGCCATCCCCGCGGAAGCCGGCGTCTGATGCGCCGCCGGCACAAAAGGAAAGCGAAAAGAGCGAGAAGGGAGAAACAGAGACATGAAACACTGGCTGCTGCCTGAAGAAGGGAAGTTCTACAAAGGAAACCTTCACACCCACACCACGCTCTCCGACGGGAGATTCACGCCCGGGGAGATCAAAAAACTCTACTCCGAAAAAGGGTATTCGGTCGTGGCCTTCACCGATCACGACATCTTTCTGCCACACAACGACCTGTCCGACGGGAGTTTTCTGGCGCTTAACTCGCATGAGGTCGAGATCACCGAGGTCTTCCGCGGCAGCGGCAACTTCAAGCGGCAGTACCACCTGAACTTCTACGCGAAGAGACATGACGCCGAATTCTCACCGGTCTTCTCAGAGTCGCGCGTATGGGCGCCTGCGGCTAAGGAGCGCGTGACCGACGAAATGAGAAAGACCGACATCGTCGGGTACTACAGCACCGATTCGATAAACACACTGATCAGGATCGCAAACGAGAACGGGTTCTTCGTTATGTACAACCACCCCGTGTGGTCGCTCCAGAACTACCGCGACTACACCCGCCTGCGCGGACTGTGGGGCATCGAGGTCTTCAACACCGGGTGCGTCGGTTCCGGGCTCGTCGATACCGTCCAGCCGTTCGTCGATCTGCTGCGCGAGGGCGAGAGGCTCTTCCCGCTCTGCACCGACGACACACACGGCGCGGGCGATCTCTTCGGCGGCTGGGTCCAGATCAGGGCGAAGGACCTGGATTACGAGACGGTCACCGGCGCGCTCGTCCGCGGCGACTTCTACTCGTCGACCGGTCCCGAGATCCGCGAGCTCTACATCGAGGACGGGAACGTGCACATCGAAACGAGCGAGGTCCGCGAGATCCTCGCGATATCCGACTGGCGCTTCGCAAAGCGCATAAAGGCCGGAGA
>JAEEGL010415987.1_pt1 | contig 15104 bp, 10 predicted proteins | sample 9134231 | NCBI WGS metagenome assembly JAEEGL01 (sample SAMN16246548, study PRJNA631951) | gut metagenome | biome: gut microbiome; feature: rumen; material: fiber-attached | host: Bos | place: Iran: Karaj | collected 2018-10 | reverse complement strand
AATGAAATTCGCCTGTCATTTTTCTAAAAAGTTTTTTACTCTTTTCCCGAAACACAAGCGCACAAAAAAAGCGTGCAGCCGTTTTTGTGAACTTATTATCTTGTCGAGGTACCCCTACCTTTGTATCTAATAAGCACGAAACGGCTCACGCCGATACGACGTGAACCTCTCGCAACTTATTCCGATACTGTGTACGTTTTGGGGTATTTCGACAAGCGGAATAAGAGCGCAAAGCCCGAAAATTCTATGTTAAAATTCTGCGTAAAGTTAACAAACTTTTTCCGGCTTTGCCAAATTTTCAATGCACTTTTTTCTGTGAGTTTTACTTTAATTGTATTCCGTAAAATTTCCAGCCGTTTTCTCCTGACTCTTCCAAATCCAAAACCCTTGTATCTCTGTCTATTGGTGGAAAAATCAAAGAAAAATATGTTACTTTGCCTTTTGGAATCGCGGTTTTTTGTGGTGAAACGCCTATGCCGTCAGTTCCAATCATTCTTTCCACCGCTATATCACTCTCGTTTAAGGTGATATATGTTTCGGGGTCAATGGCGATATATGAATACGATCCTTGTGTGTTGTCAACGGTGAATACAACAGCAGTGTATTCATCTGCCAATATTATACGGACAATTTTTATACGCATTCTGTTAGGCGCATTTCTCACAACCGGATTGTCTATATGCTTGACGGTCATAGAACTGTTTTCAAATTCAGACTCGGTTTTCTCTGCCTCTGTTTGTTCAGTTTTTACCAACTTTGAAAACTTAAAATCCGTCGTATTTATGACACTGATTATAGTAAACAATGCAAAAAATTCCAAGCACGATAAATTTGGCTGTTTTTTTGCGTTTTTTTGCGGTTGAATTTCTTTCAGAGACTGAAACCTTTGATTCTGAGGTGTTTGTTAATTCATCTCCGCAATACCGGCACGAACTGCTTTCTGACGGAATCAGCCGTCCGCAGTTTTTGCAGCGTATCATATTGTTTGTCTGTATGTTCATAATGTTTCCTGTTTGTTAATAATTTCAGAACTTCTCATAATATCAGCAACATCCTGCAAGTCGGTTGCCATCTGAATTTTGCGTTTTATAGACTCTGTTATAAAACTTACAATCATAATTTGTAACAGCGAAAAGGCTGCCGCTGTTATTATAAGTAAAATTGCTACAATCAGATAGCCCAAAAACCTTCCTCTGAAATAGAAGTTAAATTCACCTGTCAACGCCATAAAAATATAGGCGAGTACTGTAAATGCTGTAAATGAACAAAGGCTTACGAAAACGCCTGAATTGTTGCAAGTGTGAATAAAATCGGCTACAAAGGTTATATTCGGGTAACGGTTTTTGATGTTGACAAGGTCGTTGCCGTGTTTTGTCCAATATTTGAGCGTAACAATAAAGATAAATGTTGTTACTCCAACCCACAGAAATAGCATAAACTGAAATACTGTATCAGACCAACCTTTGAAAAATGTTGAGATTTTTGAATACTCGATTCCAACCCATGACAACATACAGAGCAGCAAAACTGCGGGCAGTAATCCGTTTAGTACTCCCATTACATAATAAAAAATTCTGAATCCCTTTCTGACGATGTTGAGGTCGTCAATCATAGAGACTAATTTGTTTATAATTTTTTGCATAATAGAACATTTTAAATTGTTAGACATTATTTTTGTCAAATTTAGTTTTTTGTTTTTTCTGAAACAAGCAATCCGTGTCGGATTCTGTCCTACATTTGTGTCGGAATTTTCACCACAGTTTCCTCGTATTCCGCTAAATCCTTGAAAAAATTTCGTTTCAAAACCTTTGAAATTCTTTCCAAAAGTTCGAGATTAATGAATTTACGTTCAAAGATGTCGTAACAGTTTGAACGGTCGCTGTTTATGGCTTCTGCGAACCATACTACCGTGAGATTTTGTCTGTCGAGTTCTTCGCGGATAAGATGTCCCAAATGAAATTCTTCTGTCATTTTTCTAAAAAGTTTTGTGGATTTAAATTTTCCGCAAACCAAAAACCCCACTGCGCCAAAACTAAGCACAGTAGGGGAATTTATATATGTGTTTGAGCCGCAAGCATTGCGGCTCTACATACGGGGCGCGTTACGGAGACCTATACGTAGAGCCGCAATGCTTGCGGCTCGGTTGATACAAAAGGTTAAATGAAATAGCCGTGGAAGATTAGAGAATTTTTATTTACAACATCCGTATCAAATTAATTCCTCGGAAAATAAATTTCTGCCATTTTTCTGATTTTTTCTGCGATTTGGGTTCTAAGCCATTCGGGTTCAATTACTTCAACACTTTCACCGTATGAAAGCACTGTCTGCTGAAAATCAAATGCCGGCTGCAAAAAATATTCAAAAACTGAATAATCCTGATGCGTTTCAGTTTCTTTTTGCGAATGATGAAGCGGCAGCGAGCGGAAAAATTTTTGCTGGTTGTTCATAACTTTTAACTTTACAACATCCGCTTTCACAAACCCCGAAATCACGCCGTAACAGTCTGCAAAATATTTTTCCGCAGAAAATTTTTTCGGATATTCAAATTTTTTGTCCGCGATTTCCAACTCTGACACTCTGTCAAGCGCGTAAACGCGGATTTGTCCCTCTGATTTTTGCGTTGTGATATACCAGCGGTTGTGGGAAATTTTCAGAGCGAGCGGCGCAATCGTAAGGGTTTCGTTATAATCGCGCCAAAAACTTCGGTAAGTGATTTTTACAAATTTATCCTCCCGCATTGCCTGAATCACCCTCGGCAAAAATCTGTGTCCCGACGGAATCTCTTCAAACAAAACCCTGTCTTTCAGATGTTTGGTTTCAGACAGCATATTGTTGACGGCGAAGTTGTTGAGCAACCAGCGGCGTATTTTTCCGTTTTGAAAACCGTCAGAATCCTCGATGAAATATGTGTTGTCGCTTTTGTTGCAGGAGATGTTAAGGTCAAAAAGTGTTTCGATTTCTTTCCGGTGATTGTCAAAAGTTTTGCGCGGAATGTCCTTGCCGTCATAAAGGTAACATTCCGTCCATTTTTCGTTGAGACGGCGGAGGGTGATTTTTTCCGCCTCGTAAATTGTCGTAACTTCCTAAATATATCTCGCAAACAGATTTTTTGACATAATTTTAGCCGCAGAAAAAAAGTTTAGTTCACCCTTATTCCGACGAGAGTCATATCGTCAACTTGCAGCATATCGCCCTGCCAGTCTAAAATCGTTTTTTCCAAAATTTTGCATTGATAGTCCGCAGGTTTTTCGGCAAACGAAATCAAAGTATCCAACAGAGTTTGTATCAAAAATTTACGTTTCATACTGCCGAGTTGGTCTTGTATACCGTCCGAAAATGTATAAACCATATCGTCTTTTTCGATTTTTATGGTCAGAGTTTGAAAATGCTCTTTTTCGATGATGTAACGACCTACCGGCATATTGTCGCCTTTCAACTTTATGCTTTTGCCTTTGCGGATTATAAACGCCGTCTGATTGGCTATTGCGTAATGCATTTCCATTTTTTCAAAGTCAAAGCAGCAAATTGTCATATCCATACCGTCGCTAACATAACCGTCTTGTAAAGAGGATGTTAATGTCGTTTTGATAAATTCGCGAATGCGGTCAAGAACCGTTCCCGGATTTTCGGCATCGTATTCCGAAACTAAAAATTCTTTTAACGCCGAAATACCAAGCATCGAGAGAAACGCACCCGGAATACCGTGTCCGGTGCAGTCGGCGGTTACAATAAAAGGATATTTGCCGCATTTTCCTGCCCGATAAAAATCGCCGCTGACAATGTCCCTCGGACGGTAAAAAACAAAACTTTCCGGAAAAACTGCTTTTACTTCTTCTATTTTAGAAACGGCAGCGCGTTGAATCCTTTCGGCATAGTTGATGCTTGAAATGAGTTTACTATTAACACTATTGACCTCGTTCCACTGGTCTGTGATGATGTTTTTTTGACTTTCGATTTCGTCGCGTTGTGCTTCGATTTCGGCTTTTTGCGAGTTGAGAAGTTGGTTTTTGGTAGAAAGAATTTTGTTTGCCTTATGTTTGTCCCAAACAATCATAAAAATCAGCAACAAACCCGCTATCAGCGCAACGATTATTACTATCATCATATTTCTCTCTGACTTGAAACGGTCGGTTTCTACGGCATGAAGTTTTTCGGCGTTTTCGCGCTTAACCTCTTCAAGCATACGAGTACGTTCCACTTCGGAATTTTTTATGACATCAAGAGTGCTGTCGTTTAATGTTGAAAGTCTATATTCAAGGAGTTTTTCATGGTGTTTCAAGGCATTTTTGTAGTCGCCGAGCAGCGAATAGACCTGATACAAATAATCATTATAATTTTTTAACACGCTGATTGAACTATTTGCCGTTATCAATGTTTCTAATTTTAGCAGTTCTTTCAGCGCATTGTTGTATCTTTTATAGAAAATGAGATAATCAATGAAAGCGTAACAGTGGGAAATATAATCGTAGTCAGCACCTATTGACAGATAAAAGTTACCAACTTTTTTTACATATTTGTAGCAACTATCGGCATACTCTTTTTTATTCGTTAACTTTGCCGCTTTAATATAAATATGTGCGAGATTGGCGTATGCGTCATATTTGTATTGAATGTCATCGTAATTGATATAACTTATTGTTTCAAACAGAAAAACTGATTTTTTTAGATTTGCGATTGCAGAGTCCATTTCTGACTTACTACCCATAGCGTTACCTATGTTGTTGTAACACCATGCCGTATTTATTGTGTCGTTTGCGTTAGAAGCGTAGGAGAGAGCCTTGCGGTAAGTTTCTTCGGCATTGTCATATAATGACATATTGTCATAAATTCTGCCTAAACCGTTGTATGCTATTATTAAGTTTGCAGTATCTTGCGCTTCAACGTAGTATTTTATCGCCATGTTGTAATACGGGAAAATGCTGTCTCTTATGTTTAAATCTTCGTAACAACTGCCGATAATAAGAAAAGTGTGTGCCGCCGCTTTTATTTTTTTTAGTTTTTTGCATAAATCCACGGCTTCAAAAAGGTATGAAAGTGCCGTTCGAGACTCGTCTTGCATCCAATAAGCAAAACCGAGATAATCGTAGTCTCTGGCTTTGAGTAGCGTATCCGTTTCTTTGCAGTATTGAAGGGAAAGTCTTGCGTATTTTATTGTTGTGTCAACGCTGCTTGTTATAAAAGCGATTTGAGTGTAACTGCCTGCTTTTACGCTGTCATCATCAGCGTTTTTTGCACGGCTTAAAAGGCTGTCGATTTTATTTTGTGCGGGGTCAATAAAAATATCGTCAGCCTCTTGTCCGAAGACAGCGGCCGGCGAAAAGAGGATTAAAAGAAAAGTTAATATGTTAAAAAAAATCTTAGGTTTCATATATTGTATTTTTTTAATTTGCTGTAAAGTGTCGGGCGGCTGATGTTAAGTTGTTTTGCCGCTAATGTGAGATTACCGCCCGATTGATTGAGCGCGTTTTGAATCAAAAGTTTTTCGGCATCTTCAAGACTTTCTGCTGCAATCTGAACGTTTTGTGCTGAGTTACAGATGCTGTTTAATTGAAAATCACCGCTTTTTAGCGTTTCTCCGTCCGACAAAATCACCGCTTTTTCTATAACGTTTTGAAGTTCGCGAATATTGCCCGGCCATGAATATTTTCTTAAAGTAATTATACCTTCCGGACTGATATATTTGACGTTACGGTTGTATTTTTTGTTAAATGTCTTTATAAATCTTTCTGACAAAGGTATAATATCGTCTAATCGTTCTCTTAAAGGCGGAAGCCATATGCTTATTGTGTTGATTCTATAATAGAGGTCTTCTCTGAAAATTCCGTCGCTGACGAGTTTTTCGAGGTTCATATTTGTAGCGCAGATAAGGCGTATATCAACGGGAATTTCCTTAGAGTCTCCGACTTTCGTGATTTTGCGGTTTTGGATTGCGCGCAGTAGTTTTGCTTGGAGATGCAGTGGAATATTTCCTATTTCGTCAAGAAAAAGTGTTGAAAGATTAGCAGCCTCAAATTTACCTTCGTGGTCGGTTTTTGCATCAGTAAAGGCGCCTTTTACGTATCCGAAAAGTTCGCTTTCAAAAAGTGTTTCGGTAAGTGCTCCCGCGTCAACGGCAATCATTTTTTTGCTTTTGCGGGTTGACAACTTGTGGATTTCGTTTGCTAAAACATCTTTTCCTGTTCCGTTTTCGCCTGTAATTAAGACAGTTGCATCTGTTGGAGCGATTTTTTCAACAGTGCGTTTTATGTTTTCCATTTGAGGCGATATTCCCCAATACATTCCGCTTTTAGAGTTTTCTGACTGTATTTTGGGTGTCTCGTTTTGCATGGCTTTGTCGCGGGCGGCGGTCAAGGTTGTTAAAAATTTGGAGTTGTCCCAAGGTTTGGTAACAAAGTCGAATGCACCTTTTTTCATACCTTCAACGGCGAGTTCTATGTCGCCGTAAGCGGTAAAAAGTACAACTTCTGTTTTTGGCGCAACGTTTTTAATTTGTGTTATCCAATATAAACCTTCGTTGCCGGTATCAGTATCGGCGGTAAAATTCATATCTAAAAGCACAACGTGCGGGGAAAATTTTTCCAAAGCCGAAATCAGTGTTACCGGCGACGGCAATGTTTCAACCACCTCAAAATGTGCTGGTAATAATATTTTTAGCGTGTTTCTTATTCCTAAATTATCGTCAACGACTATGATTCTTCCTTTTTTCATTTTATTTTCTATTAGGTACTTTTTGCAAAGTTAAAACAAAAAATTGTTATCATAAAAAGTTTTTTGCTAATTTTGTACCGAAAATTTTTTTTTTGAATGAAAAAAATGGCTTTTTTGAAAAAATATATTACGGAGGTTTTGACGGCGGTTTTTGTTATCGCCTCAGTTTTGATGTTTTATGCACCGATGTTTGCGTATCAAGAGGGATTGCAGATTTTTATGTTTAATCGTGAGTTCTTGATTGATACTGTTTTAAGACCGGGCGGTTTAAGTGATTATTTAGGCTGCTTTTTTGTGCAGTTTTTTATGTATTCTCATTGGCTTGCGGTGATTTTGACACTCTTGATTCTTGGGATATTGTGCCTTTTGGAAAGCATTTTTGTAAAATACGCGGATAAAAATTTTGCTAAATTCTTAGGATTTTTATGCGCCCTCGGAATGTTTGCCGTTGTAACCGATTTTGCAGTTTTGTTTGGCGGAGTGATAGCGGTTTTACTATCACTTGTAGCCGTAAAAATCAACTCGTTAAAATCAAACGTCGTTATTTTTAGTATTTTGACACCTATAATATATTGGCTTGCAGGCGGTTGGTGTTGTTTGCTTTATATTTTGGGATCGGCATTGAATTTTCCTATAAAAAAGGGTGGCGTTTTGGGTATCGTAAATGTTTTGATTTTGGTGTTTAGTTTCTTGATAACCAAGAATTTAATGCAGGACGATGGTTTTAAGGAAACTTTTGCGGGTGTAGATTACAACCGCTATCCCGAAAACTTTCGTTATATTTGGTTTGTAGAATTGTTTATTATTGCGGTTTGTATGGTTTTGTCAAGAATAAAAATCACACTTGAAAAAAATATCGTAAAAATTCCGCTTTATGTTGTTGCTTTTTTAGGTTTGTTTGCTGTTATGATAGCAAAATACAATCCTTCGGCGATGTATGATTTCAAAATTGACAAATTAGTTAGATACAAGCATTGGAACGAAATTATTGAAATATCTTCTAAAAGTGGTATTTCAACGCCTTTGTCAGAGTGTTATCTTAATATTGCGTTAAACGAACTCGGCATGCTTGATTCCAAAATGTTTTCCTTTATGCAAATCGGTACTGAGGGACTTGCCTCGTTAAATATTGATAATCAAGCAAAAAGCATTGTTAACGGTGAGATTTATTTCCGTCTTGGACTTATGAACACTGCCGAAAGGCTTTCTATTGACGCGATGGAAGGTTGCAATACGTTTCAAAAAAGTGCACGACAATACAAACGTTTGGCTGAAATCGCAATTATCCGTGATGATAAACCTTTGGCTATAAGATATTTAAGAAAACTTCAAGCGACTGTTTTTTATAGTGCTTGGGCTGACAAAGCCGAAAAATACCTTAACACTAAGAACGAAAAAGAGGCCTTGGCGGATTGGAAAATGAAACCGTTGGCCATGAAATATGATTTCTTTTTCGGCTCTAATTACGGCTCGGAATTGTTCTTTTATCTTTTGGGCAATCAGCCTCAAAATCGCAAACTTTTCAACTATTATACTTGTTATCTTTTGTTGGAAAAGAAAATTGCGCAACTTTATAAATTTATCGGCGAATGTAAACTCGAAAACCCCGTCGGTAAACATGTTTACGAGGCTTTGTTGCTTTATATATCAAAAAACAGACCTCAGGAATTTGAAAAAATGCTTGCAAAACCCGACGCATTAACCCAACGGTTTCAGAGTTTTAGCAGTTTTATGTCTTCGGGAGGTGGCTCGGATTTTGAAAAAGCAAAGCAACTTTTTGGCGATACGTATTGGTTTTATTATTTTTTTGCCGGCGGACAAAAGTAAAACGCGGCAAAGGTGTGTTGTTAACCTTATAAGCCGCGTTGGTTACTCAAAAAATCAAACGTACAAGTTTAGGTTTTTTTCTACTACTATCTTTTTTGCAAAGTAAATGAAAATTAATCAATTAACCAAATTTTTATGTAAATTTTTATAGATTTTTTTAAATTTACATTTGACAATTATTTGTTTACTTTTTACATTTGTAAAATTGTGGTTTTTAGCGTATTAGAACCTTGATTTTCTGCTCTTGGCATTACATTTGTAAAAAAATTTTTTTATAAGAATAAAAGTAATTATATTTACGCTCTGATTTTTTGAGGAGTATTTTTTGTAAAAAATGTTGGGAAAAAGCGGTTATATTATCATATTATTTTTGTTGTTCACGGCAGTTTTTGCGCTTGACGGGTGCGATGACGGCGGACTTTTTGCTGATGACGAAAAGAAATACCGTGTCGGCTTGTCGCAGTGTGCTAACGATACTTATTGGCGGAAACAGATGAACAATAGTATCAAAGCAAACGCCACGCAGAGTAAAACATTAGAAATTATAAAAATAACCGATGGCGAAAATTCCAGCAGCAAACAGATTAACGACATCGAAGATTTAGTCCGTGAAAAAATTGACCTTTTGATGGTTTCTCCTAACGAGGCAGATTCTTTGGCAGGCATAATTTCGGCGGTCTATAATATGGGTATTCCGGTGATTTTGATAGACCGCAAGGTCAGTTCCAACCAATATACGACTTTTATCGGCGCAGACAATAAGGAAATAGGTAGCAAGGCGGCAGATTATCTCAACCTTTTGGGCAAGGATAGGACAGACATTCTTGAACTTCACGGTCAGGCGGGTGCTTCGGCGGCTCAGGAGCGCAGTTATGGTTTTAATTCAAAACTTGATAAGAGTAAAAATTTTCGTCATACGGGCGACCTTTATTGTAATTGGAGCCGCAGTGCGGCGCGTGAGGCGGTTACAAAGTTTTGGGAAGAGGGCGGACGTTGCAACGTGATTTATTCTCATAACGATGATATGGCAATCGGTGCATGGGAGGCTCTTGATAGTCTTGGTGTTAACACCGATTCCATCACAATCATCGGTACTGACGGCGCGGCAGGCGAGGACGGCGGTATTAGGGCCGTTGTTGACGGCAAGATAGATGTTACGTTTTTTTATCCTGACGGCAATGAAGAGGCAATTGAGTATGCAGAAAAGATTTTGTCAGGGGAGAAAGTTCCGAATTATAGGAGACTCGGTACGGTTCAGATCGACCGCAACAATGCCGAAGGTCTTTTAGGTCAGATGACAATGTCAAGGCGTCAGGAAGATAGAATTATCGCTCAAAATGAAACTATTAAATCTCAGAGCGGCGAAATTTCGGGTCAGAGAGTTTGGCTTGTTTTGATTTCTTTCGGACTGCTTACTTTTGTGGTTATGTTTATCATAACGATGAGGCTCTATCACAAGGACAGACTTCACAACGTACAACTCAACGAAAAAAATGCCGAAATTAATGCGCAAAAGGAGGAACTTGAAAATCAAGCAATTTACCTCAGTCAGATGAACGAACAGTTGAGGGTTAGCAAAGAAAATACACTTGGTTCTATACGTTCTGCGCAGACCATTCAAAATGCACTTCTACCGACCGAAGAAGACTTAAACGGTTATTTCAACGCCTTTATAATATATAGTCCTAAGGATATAGTCTCTGGTGATTTTTATTGGTATGGCAGCGAAACAAGTGACAATGTTTCTACTTTTGTGTTAGGCGTTATTGATTGTACGGGGCACGGTGTGCCGGGTGCTTTTATGAGTTTGATAGGTATCAACATTTTAGACCAAATCATCAAGCAGTACAAAATCACTTCTCCTGCCGAAATTCTTGAAAGGCTAAACGCTTCTATCAGAACGGCACTCAAACAAGAGGAAACCGAAAATAACGACGGTATGGAAGCCGCATTGTGCAGAATAGAAATTGAAACCCAGCCTGACGGCGTTACTAAAAAATACACTCTTACTTACGAGGGCGCAAAATTTCCCGTTTACCATTATAAAAAATTAGAAGGCAAAATGGAAGTTTATAAGACGGCGCGGCGTGAAATCGGTGGTAAATTCCGCAACATAGAATCCTCTGTCGGTTTTGAAGACCATACCGTTGCTCTTAGCAAAGGCGACAGACTTTATATGTCTTCTGACGGAATTGGCGACCAGAATAATTTTGAGCGGAAGCGGTATTCTTCGCGACGGCTTGTCAGTGCAATACAAGAATCGTTTAGTCTTAATATGCATGAGCAGCGGGATTATATTTGGAACGATTTAAAACAATTTAAAGGAGACTGCATTCAACGAGACGACATAACCGTTATGGGAATTGAAATTGTTTAGAAAAAATTATGGATTGGAGTTTTCGCATAAAATCTTTTGTTTCAGCCATTATCCTTGTGATGACGGCTGCTTTTTGTTGTTATGGGCAAAAGGGTGATTTTATGAAGGAGGCTTTGTATTTGAAATCTTACGGCGGCAAAGAATTTAAGAGGTCGCTGTTTTTTTATGGCTCGGCTCTTGACAAGAACGGCAATATGCTTTTTGCCACTTCGAGTGGTCTTTTTGTAATGTCCGGCGAAAAAATTGTCAAGTATAAGACTGGTCATTTTTCGGGAATTAGCCGTATTACTGTTGATAGAAGAAATAATATTTTTGTTTGCGGCGACAATGATTTCGGATATTTTGAGCCGCAAGAAGACGGCGATTTGAATTTTGTTACCCTTACTGATCGTCCTGAAATTACCGGCAGAATCATCGACGATGTGGCCTCAGTGGGAGAGGAGATATGGTTTTTTAGTCGGAAAGGTGTTTTTAGTTTTGATTATCAAACTATTACGCAAATTTCGGATACTGGTGCTATAAAAAATGCCAATTCTTGTAGTCTGCCTTTTTATATTGATATTTACGGTAATCTTTTTTATCTTTCTCATGGAAAAAAATATTTCAAAATCTCTTTGAAAAATCTTTCTATGAACCTTGTGCGTTTGGAACTTTCGCTTACAGGCAAAAATGCTGATTTGTTGTTGACTGACGGTAAGAGTTTTTTCCGTATTGAAAGAGAAAAAGCAAATAATCCTTTACCTCTGAATGATAATGATTTAATTAGTGTTAATTTAAGTCATACTTTTGATGAAAAAGTCCGTGCAGTTTCTTTGGCTTACGATTCCGTTAGCAGAAAAACGGCTGTTTCAGTGAACTACGAAATTGCTGTTTTTGACGAAACCCTTAAAGAAATTTCAGAAATAGATACCACAAATTCGTTGCCGAAGGCGGATATTTTTTATATGCTTTTTGACCGAAAACATAATCTTTGGGCTTCGTCTTTGTATTGTGTTACGAAAATTGAACTCAGTACTCCGCTTTTGGTTTACGATCTGAGGCACGGAATTTCGGGCGGGGGGCTTAGCACCGTTAGGATAGGGGATACGCTTTATTGCTCCGGTTTTGACGGTCTTAAAACGGCGAAGATTGATGACTATCTTAAATTTGAGACTGTTAAGTTTCCGGGCATAAATTTGGGCTTTATTTGTTGGAACGTTAAGCAAATAGAGGGCTCAGTTTTGGCATTTACTTCGCACGGCATTTTTGAAATTTCAGGAAATAAAGCCGTAAAAATACTTTCCTATCTCAATGTTTATAATGTTACTTTGTCTCAAAAATTTCCGGGCAAAATGTTTATTGCCGCTTACGACGGTCTGTTAGTTGCCGATTATACAAAAGATAAAACTTTTAAAATCAGTAATTTACATTCTGTTGACGGTATTAATTATCCGCTTTGGAATATCAAGACTGACAAAAACGGAATGTTATGGTTTTCTACAATTTTTGACGGAGTTTTTTACCTTGTGCCGAAAGATGAGGATTTAAAGAGGTATTCTATTGTGCCAATCGGCAAAAATTATAATGGTTTTCAGTCGCTTCGTCAGATGAGTTTTTCTCTTGACGACTATATTAATATTTACGATTACAATTTTTATCAAGCAAAACTGCCCGAAAAAATTGATTTCCTTTCTAACGAGTTGACATTCAATATGAAAAGCGTACTTTCATGTAATGTTGGTGATGACGACGCTATTCAGTGCATTAATATTGACAATTCTGACTACATTTTGTTTCGAGATATTGACCGATATGTGATTGCGGAAAAAACGGCAGATGGAGGTTTTAATCTTGACACTTTAGCAATCAAACTTGACACTTATACTGTATTTTCTGCTCAAAAATGCGATTCGTTGATTTTTATTTCGAGTGAGTCGGGACTTTTGGTTTATAACATGAATGCTCACGAGGGAGTGCCGGAAAAATTGCCTTTTGATGTTATGATAAATTCCGTTACGGTCAATGGCAAAACTATGTTTTCGGGCTATAAGTATTTTGACGGAGGCGGTCCTGAGCGGGTATATTCTCCGGGCGATAAATACGTGGATTTTGGAGAAGATATACGCAGTTTGGAAATAGGTTTTTCTTCTTCGTGTTTGGAAAGTTCTGAAAAAACGGCTTATAGTTATTTCCTTGAAGGTCATAGTAATTCTTGGTCGCCGTTTAAAGCGGAAGATAAAGTAAATTTCGGACAGATGAAACCCGGCGATTATGTTTTTAAAGTGAAAGCCAAAAACTACATTGGACTTGAAAGCGGGACGGCGGTTTATAAGTTTTCAATCCGTCAGTATTGGTACAAACGTTGGTGGGCTTATTTAATATACGGCGTTTTGGCTTTGTGTTTGATTGCGTTTTGGGTAAAAAGCAAAACCGTTGACTTAAAACAGCAGAATTTGGAACTCGAACAGCGCAATCAGAAAATCAGCAGCGAGTATTATGCTCAAAATCATCGTCTGAAAATCATGTCTCTTGTGGCTTTGAAATCAGCAAACTCTGTTATAATTCTTGACGCAAGCGGCGGTTTTGTTTACGTAAATCACTCGTTTAAAAGTATTTACGGGTATACTTTGGAGGAGTTTAAGCGCAGATATTCCGAAAATTATTTTAAGGCTATTGTAATTGAAGGTAGTGAAAATGCCGAAAGTATTATTCGCGCAAAAGAGACGTGTCAGTCGCAATCGTTTGAATATTACCATGTTAACCCAAAAGGCGAGAGAATCTATTCACAGATGGCGATTGACCCTGTTTTTGACGATAAGAATGATCTTTGCAATTGGATTATCGTTGAAACTGACATCACGCAACTAAAAAAATCGAGTGAAGAAACCCTCGAACAAACCAAAGCCCTCACGATGGCTTACATGGAACTCGCCTCGCAAAAGACTGAAATCGAGCATCAAAAGCAGCAACTCATCAATGCTAACGATCAGTTGGAAACAGGTTACGAACAAATTGCACGTCAAAATATAACAATCACAGAATCAATGCGTTATGCTCAGAGTATACAAAATTCTATTCTACCTTCCGATGACGACATTTCAGAATATTTGGACTTTTTCTCTATATATTTGCCGAAAGACATCGTTTCGGGCGACTTCTATATGTATGAAAAACTTCCAACGGGCGGTTTTATTACGGTAGTTGCCGATTGTACGGGTCATGGCGTGCCGGGTGCTTTTATGAGTCTTATCGGTTATGATATTTTGGAGCAGATAATAAGAATTTCCGGTATAACTTCGCCTGTGGAAATTCTTGAACTTTTGAGCGAGAAGTTTTCAAAAACGCTCAAACAAGACAGCGACCACAATACAGATGGCATAGATTTGAGTATATGCAGGTTTGAGCCCGGCGAAGGTTATTACGATGTAACTTTCTCTGGTACAAGAAGTTCGATATATATCTTCTCTGAGAAAGAAAACAAAATTATAAAAATGCGCGGCTCTCAGCGGCAAATCGGTTACGGTTTTGTGAATACCGACAAGTCGTATAGTTTTGAACCGCATTATTTTAAGTTTATGCCCAAGGATTTTATCGTTATGCTTTCTGACGGTCTTATAGACCAATGTGACAAAAACCGCCGCCGATTTGGTTCGCAACGTTTTTCGGAATTTCTTGTCCTTAATTCCGATTTGCCGATGCGCAAGTTAGGTACGCTTTTAGGCAACGAATTGCAAGACTTTATGGGTTCGGCAGGGCAGAGGGACGATATTACGGTTTTAGGATTCAGAATGAAAGATTAAAAAAAACTCATCATAAATGGAATTGCTATCTCCTGCTAAAAACTCAGAAACCGGAATTTGTGCCATTAACTCTGGTGCAGATGCCGTTTATATAGGTGCATCGGATTTCGGTGCGAGAAAGTCCGCCTCAAACTCTTTAAAAGACATTGAAACTCTCGTAAACTATGCACATTTTTATAATTCAAAAGTTTATGTAACGCTTAATACCATTCTCTACGACAACGAATTACCTATTGCACAAAAACTTATAAAAGATCTTTATAATATTGGTGTTGACGCGCTGATTGTTCAGGATACCGGCATTTTGGAAATGGATATTCCGCCGATAGAACTTCACGCAAGTACCCAAATGAATAATTACGATTTTCAGAGAATAAAGTTTTTTGACGACTTGGGTTTTAAGCGTATTGTTT
>JAEEGL016842854.1_pt1 | contig 15105 bp, 2 predicted proteins | sample 9134231 | NCBI WGS metagenome assembly JAEEGL01 (sample SAMN16246548, study PRJNA631951) | gut metagenome | biome: gut microbiome; feature: rumen; material: fiber-attached | host: Bos | place: Iran: Karaj | collected 2018-10 | reverse complement strand
TTTCTGTTGCATTTGAGAATGTTCCTTGATCATTATATTTTGAATATAGGGTATGTTGATATGTATATCCATTATAGATAAATTCTACATAGTAATCCCCTTCATACATTGGTACTGATACTGAATAGTGTCCATTTGCGTCAGTTTTTACCTCCAATGTTGTTATTTCGTCCATGCTATTAACCATTCTTTGTATTGATGATCTTTGATCAGCTTGTCTTAATTTTACTATATCTCTGTAATTTGTTTTATCTGTTGTAACTGACTCTCCATCTACTGTCTCTATTTTCTTAATTATTCCTTCTGGTACTGTATTTAAGATTGTACTATCTGAGTATCTGTTTATATTTACTGCATATCTATTAAGTACTTTCCATGTATCTGCAGTTTCACCTGTATCTTTATGTATCTTTACTGTTATTCCTTCTAGTAGTTTTTCAGATCCAGTTTTTATTCCATCAACATCTGTTACTTTTCCACTTGATACTATATCTTCCCAAACATTTCCTTCTAATTTTATCCATCTTCTCTTGTTTGGTACATCAATTCTTGTTGAGTTTTCTGGCATTTCTGTAAATGCTGAACATATGTTAGGAGTTAAATTTGATAAATCTTCTGATGAGTCTAATGTAAGTGTTGGTCTTCTACTATCGACACTACCATTTTTTGTTTTATCCTCAACTCTATAATAGCCTCTTTCATCTAGTTTTACACTAACATTTACCTTTACTGGTTTTTCTCTTATTATAAAGTATTTTACAACTGCATTATTTATTTCTTGATATGTAACTACAAAATCCTCTGCACTATCTAATAATACATTGTGAATCTGACTTTCCTCATTTTTTCTACAGTTTGCATTTTTATTTTGAATATCTAAGTCAACTCTTATTGATCCTTGGTATCTTTGCGTATCTGGATCTTCATCTCCATTTGAATATAACGTTCCTGTTTTTACGTTATTCCATTCAACGTTTCCTTTTACTGTCTCTGCCTTGATATTAAAAGTTACATTTGCCAACGCACTGTAGTACATATGCGAACCAGGGACATTGTAATCTGTATCATATTTTGTAATCCAGAATTCAAAATTTGATACCTCTGGGTTTATTAGATTTAAGTTTACTGTTGCATTTATGTCATTTGGATCTACTATTTTTATAAACTTTTGTCCATCAACATTGTTATAATTTTTCTCTCGTAATTCTTTTATTGTTTTTGAATATGTTGAATTTTGTGCTTCTGGTGTTCCAGTACTTTCTACTGTTATTAATCCGTTATTATCCTTTTTATATAAAACCGTAAATGTAAACACTGGAATTTCTGCCCAGAATTGTTCTGCCCCTTCTTTACTATTGTATAGGCTAGATTCTTCTTTTACAGTAAACGTAACTTCTACAGTTTGATTTGTATCATCTCTATCAGTGTTGCTTACATTTCCAAAATTATCTAGGAATCTATACTTAAAGTATCTGTTTGATACAGATTCACCACTTGCTATTGCTGCTAATTCTGATGCAGTTATTGTGTTTGTGTTGTCTATTGACTCTAGCTTATCTGCTGTTATTGTAAATTTTGCATTTCCTTCATAATTTCCATCTGTTACAAATCTTGCAAACATTTTTCCAAAGTCTATCCATGTCTCAGTTAAGTTGTGTACATCCACTGCAAATCCGTGTCTTCTTCCTGTTCCTGACCATGTATTTATTGTTGTATTATTTAATGTAAATGATGCTAATGATTGACCTGGATTCATATCTTCTGTCTTTTCTGTTGATATTCTTACCCTGTCTCTTCTATTTCCTTTAATACATGTTATTGCATATCCATCTTTTACATATAGATATACTGGTTCATAAATTGTTGAATAATGTTCTGATGTTGATTTTTCTACTATTCTTATTAACATTTTTGATTTGTCTGCTAAGAATCTTATATTTTTAGTTATTCCTGTTGCTATTCCATTTACTATATAATTATCTTCGCTTGTTACATATGTTACTTGCTCTGTTGGTGTTGTAAATAATTTTATATTTTCCCAACTTCCACTTGCTGGAATGTTAGCCATTGATGTTATATCAGATGTTATATTTCCACTATATTCTTGTATTTCAAATTCTGTTGCTCCTAACGTTGCTCCGTTTCCACCTGTTTTATTTAAGTTTAATGACAATATTGGAATTTCTGTTTTCATAACTTCTACTTCTATTTGATGTGTTCTATTTGCTGAATTGCTTCCTGAGAAGTATGTATTTTCTGCTGTTGCTGTTATTGTTCCATCATTTTTACAGAAATTAAATGTTACATAATCATCTTTGAATCTACTTCTGCTATTTCCGGTAAAGTCTGTGATATTATGTCTTGAATATGTTGAATCTGATGCATATTGATATTTAAATACTATCCACTGTTCTTGTTTATCTAACAAGTAGTCTATTGGTGTTCCTATTTCTTCTATCTTTGCATATATCAAATGTTCTGATCCGCTTATTGATGACATTTCTAGCTTTGGAAGTTTTCTATAATATGTTCCTGTTGATGCATCACTTCTTTCTGTTAGTCCAAATTTTAAATATAGATTTCCTCCATTTTTTGTTACCAAATTATCATATACTGCATTTCTTCCATCTTCATCTTTGGCTACTACCATATTTCCGGATGCATTCTTTTTATAGAATGTTACTTTAAATGTTGCCTCATTAATTCCAAAATTATTTGTTCCTGATACTCCTGTATTATAAATATCTTTCTTGCTAATATGCAAATCTGGATATGTATATCTTAACTCTCTTGCTGCTATAGTTACTGTATCTGTTCCTGATGCTATTGCATAATTGCTATATGTTTTATTTGTTCCTCTCTCATCTGTTAATACAAATTTTAACGAATAATTTCCATAATTTGCATCTTCTGTTCCTGTTATCCATCCACTACCTGCTGTATGCCATACTAATTCTTCTAGACTTTCCACATCTGTTTTATAATTATTACTAAATAGTATCTTTACATATGTCGTGTCTGGTACTACTTTATCATAGTCTTCTGGTGCTTCTGTTTCTTTAATTGTAATTGGTTTTGTATATTCTGCTGCTTTTAAATCTTTTAAATCAATATATCCAAATAATCCGCTTTCATCTACTCCTGTTACTTTTACGCCACTTCTTGTTCCAATATTTGTAATATTAAATTTTGCATTATTTATTCCATTTTGCTCTGAAGATTTCTTCCTTATATCTTCTTTGCGCAATTTTAATGTGTATAATATTGGCTTATTACCCATATTTATATTTATTGTGTTTCTGTTTGAACTAACTTTATCTACTACTATATTGTTATCTGAAATATTAAACTTAATCTTTCCAGCATTCCTCTCATATCCTATATAGTATTTTAGATCTGCTCCACTTGTATCTACTAATAAATAGAAGTTCTTTGGTATATATCCTTTTGGTGGGGTTATCTCTTTTATTTGATATATAATTATATTCTCTTCATTTTTAAAGTCTTCGTGCCAGAATTGCATACTTGCTTTATTTCCTGTATACGTAAATGCATTCTCTGTCGTTTCTTCACTTGGCAGTGCTGGTTCTCCTCCCGATGTATTTGTTTCAATATTTGATGTTTTATACTCAAATGCCTTTAATTTTGACATATCTACTTCAATAGCACTGTTGTTAACAGATTTTAAAGTTGTATTATTTTCGCTACTTGTCGCAATTAATCTTACAGCTTCAAATTTTGCCCCATTTAATGCTTGACTTGTATCTGCAATTTTCCCACTGGTTAAAGTTGGGTATTTTTCATATTTATTAATATTTAAAGTATACATTGGTGGGTCTTTTATCTCTACTACTATTGTATCTTCTATTATTCCATTAACAGTTTTTTCTTCTATAGAGATATTCGTTAACCAATGCCTGCCCCAGTAATCTCCTGCTGCAGCTAAATATAAGCATCCCTGATTATCCGCGAAATATTGAATTTCTATTGCTGATTGTAATGCCTCATATCCCGACGGTGCAGACTCTTCTGTAATACGCAAATAACGCCTTTCAGTATTAAAATATGTTTTTCGTATAAAAAATCCATTACCATATATATCTTTTTTCTCTGAACCAGTATAAACATCTTTTCTTGGAAGAAGAAGTAAATACGGACTATCATTAAGTGGATTATTGTCAATTGGGAAATTAGAATTTTCATTTATAAACTTGTAATATTTTCCAAAGTCAATTTGTTCTGTTGTTCCCTCGGTTTTTACATTTATATGGGACTCTGTTATTTCACCATTTGCTGCTATTCTCATATCCTTTTCAACTGTTGTTGAAGGACTGCTATAGTGTAAATTCATTACAGCACCCTCAACAGCGCTCTCTGTGTCGTAATTCTTTTTTATAATCTTAACATTAGCTCTCAACGGTGTATCTGATACAATAACATTTATCGTATCATCTGTTACCGAAATGTTTTGAATTGTATATCCCGCAACTTCAGACACATCATTTCCACTGGAATCTACAAATTTTGCATAAAGCTTATTTTCAGCAAAAGTTCCACTTCCACTTTTTGTATACCAACACTTTATATACACTCTGTTCTTGTTATCAACTCTATACTCTATTGGTGCAATCGTTTCTTTGATGTTTCCTGAATACTCATCATCATATTCTAATTGCTTTAGTTCCATTGTTTTACTTCCGTCAGGACCAACCAAATACCCATCAGTATCAGTTCTATAATCTCCCATTATATTTCCACCGCTAAATCCTGGGAAATCAATATGGAACTTTGCATTTGAAAGAGCTTTTCCAGCATCTGAGGCCTTCATTTTTCCGCTATCCACTTTTTTTATTCTCAATTTTGGATTAATAAATGGAGTATCACATGCTTCAATAAGAATTCTATTTGGATTTATATTATAATAAACAGTAAATCCTCCATATACTTTTTTTGTAGGCCATTTTCTATAATCACTTTCACTACTATATGTTACATTTATTTTATTACCACTACTATTTTTTATCGTGATACTTCCATCAATTTTTTCAAAGAAAGCTAGATCACTCATATCAGCAATATTTTCGTCATCTATTTTTACATTGCTTGGTGCTGATATTTCTTGAAATTTAAATCCTAAATAAGAAAAGTTGCTTACTTTACTTAATTTTAAGTAACCATCTTCACCATCAATTTTTTTAGTGTAACGCCACTCTCCTGCAAGATTACCATCTGTTAGATTAAATGCTGCACCATTAATTCCTTGATCTGTATATTTTTTATTTACTTTACGAACCATTAACTCATAATTTGGTCTGTCTTTTATTGTAATCACAATAACATTGTTCTTTGAAGAGCCACCTATAGTTAATGTTTTAAAGGTTTTAACAACACAGTTACCATTATCATATGTATTTGTTCCTTCTACAATTGCTCCGCTTGTAAAGCTTACATTTATCCCTGATATCAACTCTGAATTATCCAAGTTTAAGTTTTCTGGTGCAGTTATTTCTTGTAAAGTAATTGCTACAGTTGCAACTCCTGCTCTTAAGCCTTCTTGTTTTATCCATCCACTACTTGTTACTAAATTATTGCCTGAACCATCCTTAATGTCTGTTCCTTTAATATTAATTGCAAATTCCGCTCCATTTGCTCCTGCTGTTGTATCTGTATAACTGCTATGTTTATTCACTTTACGCAAATAAAAATTGTATGTGATTTTTGGATCAGCTACAGTTACAGTAATTAAAGTTCCACTAACAGATACTGAATATCCGGTAGTTGTTCCACTTCCAACAGCACTTAGTGAAGCAGTTAATACCCCTGTCGTACTTACTTGATAAGAAACTTTTACCTGACTATTATTTTTTAATACATAACCATCTGGTTCTGTATCTTCTTTTACAGTTATTTCTCCTCCTTCACCATATATAACATCTCCTAATGAAATTTCAGATGTATATCCATTTGTGCCCGTTGTATAAGATGTTCCTCCTATGGTAAATTCAGTTTCTGATAAACCAGTTGATGTTTCATCTTCATCAACTTTTCTAATTCTTATTTTTGGACTAATATATGCCGGGTCTGCAGATGTTACTGTTATAGTTGTTCCACTTACAGATACTGTATATCCATCAGCGGTTAAAGATGCTGTCAATACTCCTGCTGTACTTACGCTATAGGTTACTGTTACTTCATTTCCATTATTTATTTTATAATTTGTTGGTGCTCCTGTTTCTTTTACTATTATTGTTCCACTTTGTCCATATATAACATCACCTAGTGATATTTCAGATGTGTATCCACCTGTACCTGTCGTATAAGATGTTCCATCAACATCAAAGACTGCACCAGTTAATCCTGTTGATGGTGCATATTTATCTATTTTCCTTATTCTTATTTTTGGACTAATATATGCTGGGTCTGCTACCGTCACAGTTATAGTTGTTCCACTTACAGACACAGAATAACCATCAGCGGATAAAGATGCTGTTAATACACCTGCTGTACTAACATTATATGTTACAGTTACATCACTTGTATTATTTATTTTATATCCTGTTGGTGCTCCTGTTTCTTTTACTATTATTGTTCCACTTTGTCCATATATAACATCACCTAGTGATATTTCAGATGTGTATCCACCTTCGCCTGTCGTGTAAGAGTCTCCTCCAACATCAAAGACTGCACCAGTTAGTCCTGTTGATGTTGCATTTTTATCTACTTTCCTTATTCTAATTTTTGGTGTAATATATCGTGAGTCTGCTACAGTTATAGTTATGGTTGTTCCACTAGTAGCTATAGAGTAATCTGCTGTTGTTCCTGTTCCTACTTCACTTAATGTTGCACTTAATGCTCCTGCTGCGCTTACTTGATAGTTCACAGAGACTGTTGAAGGGTTATTTATTTTATATCCACTCTTTGCAGTTGTTTCACTTATTTGTACTGATCCACTTCCGCCATAAAGCACTTCTCCTAGTGATATATCAGAAGTATATCCTGTTGTTCCTGTTTCATATTCATTGCTTCCTACAGTAAACTTTACACCGGACAATCCTGTTGTTGTATCATTCTTATCTACTTTTCTTATTCTTATTTTTGGAGTAATAGACCTTGGTGCCAACGTAGTATCCTTACTTTCAGATATATAATATTTTCTACCTTCTCCTGCTATTACTCCCTGATAGGAATTATCCCAAATTCCACAACTAAATACCCCAGCAGTAGCTTCCAATACTTCTCTATTATATATAACTTCAATTTTATTTACTTCTTTAGAAGTATCATTCAGTTGTATATAGAAATCTGTATTAGGCCTTATCGTATTTGTAGTTCTACTATTTGAAAACAAGTTTAATACATTGTTGCTGCCATCTTTAATAGTAAAACCTGTGATTTGATTTCCTGAAGCATCGTATAGTCGAATATTACTTATTCCTCCATATGTATATGTAATTCCTTGTGATGAATAACTATAATTATTAAAGTCTACTTTGATTGGACCAATTTTTCCACCGGATTCATTATCACATGTTACGCTCCTCAAGTTACCATTAGCTACCAGATTATTTTGATAACTCCTATATGTAGATACATAAGTGTCAGCTTCTTTTTCTCTTGTGCGCATAGCTGCTTTATATGAGTTTCCAGGATTACCTGGTAAGCCAACCAAGCTATCCCATACTACTAACTGATCTACACTATTCTTAGTGTAATCTGAGCTACATGTAGCAATAATATATAGTAGTCTATTAATAGGTACTGAAATATCACCTAACCCCCAGACTCCACCATCACTAGTATTAGTTTTACTCACATTATCCGAGCTATTTAAAAACGTATACGTTACTCCTCTATAACTATATTTTTTGTCTCCATTATATAGCGGTGTAAAACTATGAATACAGAAAGTTTTATATGCTACAGTATAAGCAGAATTATATGCTTGTGGATGACTATGTATATCCATATCATCAAAAGCGCTTATATCAGCTGAACTAAAGCCATTTGCAGTAGTCATACTAATTCTCCTAACAACCACGGAATTTTCCACTGCTCCCATTAACTCCATAACTTTTGTTTTATTATTGTTTAATATTTTTTTTACTAGTGCAACTTTTTCATTTACAACTTCTTGGTCTTCAACTTTTATTGCATTTTGAGCTGTTTTTTCTTCTTTTGGAATATATACGCTAATAAATAGGGTTGATTCCTCGTTAGGAGAATAAATTGCTCCTTCAGGAATGCCATTCTCATAACTTGGCCAATATTTTAAATCATCTTGATCTAAATTTTTATAATATGCTGCTAATTTTAATGCCGCGTTATTTAGATTTTCTCCTCTTGCCCAGCTATCTGCTAGAAAATAAATAATCTGTACTCCATTTTTATTAAACTCATCAAAATCACTTAATGAGTTTCCAGCTCCTGTATATCCTTGTAATACTGATTTTAATTTATCATTGGTTGTAAATTGTGAATATTCATTTACATTTTGTTTGTAATTATAAATTAGATAATATAATGTTGATTGTTTTCTTTCTTTTAATTTTAATAGTTCTGAATCTCCTTTATAAGTTTCATTATCATATTCTTCATATGTCAAAATGTAATAAACCATTTTATCTAATCTTTGTGTTAGATCTAACGTAACCTCAAAATTTTCTCCATTAGTTCCTTTAGCTTGAATATATCCTTCAGAAGCTTTTATAGAATCTTTACTTCCTGTAAAATAAGCACTTTCAGCTGCATAGGAAGTGTTCATTTTGAAAAGCATTATTCCAAGTATTAATGCAAAAATCATTAATACTTTTTTTATTATTAAGTTTGATTTCATTTCTTTATTATTTACTCTTTTCAAAACTCTTCACCTCCTTTACCATATTTTTTTTATTTGATTTATGTATGTGATCTTTTTGAATTCTCTTTTTTTCTTTTTTTCTTTTTTTAGTACGCTTTATTTCTCTGTTTGTTGTTCTAACTATAGCTTTTCCCTCTAATAGATTTGTTGTGTGAGTTTTCTCTATTGCAAAGGCGATGTTCATTTTAAAAAGCATTATAAGTATCAATATCAAAATCATCGCTAATTTTTCTGATAATGCAATAAACTTTTTATCCTGTTTTATCTTAATTTTACTTTTCAAAATGATTCACCTCCTTTGTATACGTCTTTTCTTTTATTAATTATCTTTTTATTTGACCACTTTATGTTTCCTGTTATCTTTTTATCTTATTTACATAAAAATCATTTATTCTATCTTTTTTTACATATATTAAAGCACTTCCTGCTATTAAAACTGCAAATAGTAAGAATATGAAACCAATTACTGGCATTGATTTTTTATGTATTATTTCAACACTTGTTGCTCCATCTTTTGCAATTACATTATATTGTTTTACGCTTTCAATTCCTTGTTCGTTATATTCTTCTGAGATTTCAGATTTATTATTTACAATCTCTTTCTTATCCGAATTAATTGTTTTTGTTAAAATCATTGATAATGTTTTTGTTTCACCTGGTTTAATCTCCTCATCTTCCAGCGCTGTACTATAAACATTTCCGTCTTGTCCAACATACCAATCAGGATTTAATTCTGAATTAAACTTTAATTCGTCGTCTACATAATTAACTATTTTATTAGCATAACCAGATACATTTCCTTTATTTGTAACATTTACTTTGTACTCTACTATCATAGTTTTGTTTTCTTCTTCATTTGTTTTATTTACATTAACTTTCGCAAGTTTTTCATTTTTATTTTCATAGTTATATTCTTTTATTTCTTTTTCTGTATTTACTGTAATTTTATTTATTTGATTTTCCAAATTTAAATCAAATTTATCTTTTTCAATTAATCCTAAATCTATATTTCTTGCACTTGTATCTGTAATAGTAATAATATCAGTTAAAGCTATTTTTCTATTTTCTCCATTATATTTTGCATTTTTTTCAACAGCATCTGAGTTTTGTGTACTTATTACATTATCTTTTTGATATTGTGATAATTCATAATCATCTATATCGTAAATATATGCAACCAAATATTTACCGCTCTCTAAATCTGTAAATTGATATGTGCCATCATTTAATGTTCTAACAATCAAATTTTCACCATTTGTTTTTTTCAACATTTGCATATTTTTTGCATCAAATAATGCAACTTGAATGTCTCCAATACCAACTTCTTCACTATCTTTTCTATTGTTTTTATTTTCATCTTTCCATACTTTACCACTTATTTCATATGTGGCATGCTCTTCTTCTGTATATACTGCATAATAGGTTTCTACTTCAGATTCTTTTTCTATTCCTAAAGCTATAAACTTTGCTTTCATACTTAATTCTTTTTCTTGTACATTATTCTTAATGTCATTTTCTGTAAACTTATCAACAACAGCATTTATTTTTATTGTTAGTTCTTCATTTGCTTCTAAGAATGTTTTTTCATATTCAAAAATGTTATCTTCAGCACTATTTTTTGTCTCTGTATATAATGCTGTATCATTTATTTTGGATCCTATCTCTGCATTCTTAAAGCTTAATCCACTTGGTAATTCACATCTTACTTTTCCAAGACTTATTATTAAATCTCCTGTATTTTTTACAGTGTAAAGATATGATATTTCTTGCTCTTCTTTCACTTCTTGAATCTTTGAGTTAATATCTACTGATTTAATCTCTGCTTTATACTCTTTTACATATGCATGTTGTGTATTGGCTACCATCTTCCAATTATTATTTTGATTTCCTTCTATGTTTGCATTAAGTGTTACATTTGCTCCATTTGCTATAACCTCTGCATTTATTTTAAATATTATTGTTTGATCTTTTTCTATTGAATCTATTACATATTTAACTGTATGTTTGTCTTCTGAAATAATCGATTTTTCTGTTTCTGTTAATGGTGAATCAAATACATCTACTATTCCAGCTTCATTTATCTGTAATTCTTGACTTACATTATAGTTGACTGTAATGTTTTCTAGTTTTTCACCTGAGGTATTTTTAATTATCAATCCAGCAGCAACTTTTTCTCCTCTAATCAACTCTGAAATACCTACTGTTTTGTTTGAAGAAGATATTATGTTATTCAATAACACCCAACCTTTTCCAACTTTTAGTTTCTTAATTCCACTAATTGAAGTATTTATTCTATCTGCTATTGCACTTACTTTAAAATCAACATCATTTGAGATTTCTGCATTTTGATTTATTTGTAAAATATATTGTATATTTTTTGAATCGCCTGCTTTGATTGTTCCAAGTTCTCTTATGTTGTCATCTTCAACAAATTCATATCCAGAAGCATATTTCTTTACTTCACCATACGCTTCATCAATTGCCACCTTAACATTGTCTGCATCTGTACCAATGTTTTTTATATTTGCATTAAATACAACATATTGTCCTTGATTTACTTGATTGTCTATTATGCCTTCAGCCTCAACCGTTACTTCTAAGTTTGGACCTTCACCTGTTGTAAGAATAATTCGTCCTGCATCTTTTACATCTTGTTTTGAACCAGAAACATCGTCATTGTTATATTTAATCGCAAAACCTGTTTCAATCGTATTGTTAAAAGATAAGTTTGCTGGCACATTTATGTCATAGCTAAAACTAATTCCGCTTCCTTCTTCCATTACACCATCATATACAATTAAGAATTTTTTAGCTGCACTATATTTAACAGGTCCTTCGTACCATCCGTTTTCTACTTTTGATGTATCTGTTGTTGCTTCAGCGTTTGCAGTATAATATACCTTTGCTTCTTTTCCTCCAATTTGGATTTTATCCATAAGTTGTGTTGTAAATGTATCTCCATTAATATCTTCATTTGGTATATTTCCTAAAATTTTAATATCAGAAATGCTATTTCTGTAATTATTAATTACTTGTCCTTTTATTTGAAATTCTTTTGCTGATGAATATGTTTCTAACTCTATCGTATTATCACTTTGACTATTAGCTTCATTTTTTCCGTTTATAAGAGTTATATTATTTTTTTCTTCTTCATCTATAATCTCACTAACAGTAACTATTCCTATTGGAGCTACAAACTTAATTGGTATATCAATGTTTCTTAATTCTGTGTCATTTTCATTTGAATATGTAATTCCAATAACATCTTCTTTTGATGGTGATAATCTATCAACTGTAATATCAACATTTAAAATTATGTTGATTCCTTTTGTTGTTTCATCATTGTAAATTGTTTGTGTTCCATCAAATTTTATTACAACAACTTTTCCGTTCTCTGTGTCTTCTAAACTTACAGAATCTATTTTTATTTCTTCAGAATATAAAGATTTACAATTTGTAATTTTAATATCAGTTACATAAGATGGGAAAGATATTGCCATTTTTGGATTTTTATATAAAACATCATCAATTGAGTCTGTTTCTAATATAGCTAATATCTCGACATTTTCATTTGTAATAACTGTTGATAAGCTATTCTTATTTATACTTGCACTTGCTTTTGATGTTGGTTCTTCAAATACTGATATTCCCTCTGTTTTGTATACAGGCAAATTATCATCATTGTATTTTACAGAAACTGTTGTATTTGTTTTTATACTTTCAAAGCCTTTTAGTTCTTCTTGAGTGTATTCATGTTTTGCCCCAAATGCTTTTATTAAACCAATTTCGATTAATCCAACACCAATTGGTTTTGAAAAATGTATAAATAATTCTCCTTCATAAGTACTTAAATCAATTGTAATTTTTCCATTTTCATTTGCTTCATATGCAGCATTTATTTCAATTCTTTTCGCTCCAATTTCTAAAGTTATTTTTCCCTCTGTTCCAATTATGTGAAGCATTTGTTCTTTATCTATAACAAGTGTTTTATTAGTAAAACTTCCTTCTTTTTCAGTACCATCACTTGATTGTATAATGTTATTTCCAATTTCTATATGCATTTCATCAACCAATGTTGTGTCTGAAACATTTATATAATATTTCTCTGCAAACATTGTCTCTTTATGGTTGTACAAATATCCCTTATTAATTTTAGAACTCATGATCTTTGCTGTTACGTCAACCAAATATCCAATCTGATCTTTTAAATCAACTTGCTTTGTTTCTTCATTTGTTGCTTTTAATTCCTGATTATTATAAAATTGATCTTCAATTTTTGTATTTAGAACTACACTAAATTCTTTTTCATAAACTTCTGCTAAAACATCTTTTGAGTAAACATATATAATACTGAATTCATCTTTTTCATTCTTTATCCAAGAAATATTTCCATTTTCATCTTCTTTATTTTTTACATCAATTGACAAAACACCTTTTTCTTTGTCATATATCCAGTTTTCAAAATTGAATCCTTCGTTATTTGCTTTACCATTTGTTCCTTTTGTAGAATTTGCCACGATGTTTACACTTTCTGGTAGCTTTCCTGAAATCTTTGGAATTAATATTTCTAGATGGGATTTTTCTACTGGAGCAATACTATTTACAACTTCTGTTTGTATTGATGTTTGCAATAGTATTCCTGCATTTTCTCCAATTTGGAATGGTACATATTTTGTTACATTTTGTGATAGATTTACAATAGCCTCTTTAACTGTCCATTCTGTGTGTAGCAAAACCGATTCAGATATTTTTGTTTCCTTTTCTTTTTCATCAATGAATGTGCCAGCAAATAATATTTCATTATCTTTAGCAAAAAAATCTTTTTCAACTTGATTTTTAGAATTTGGGTAAATATTTAATTCTAAGACAACATTTTCTCCACCATTAATTCTGTTAAGATAAACTATATTGTCTTTAATCTCTTTAATTATTTTTTGTGATGAGTCATCTTTGATAAGAATATTGCTTTTTGAAAAATCAATAGTTCCATCTTCCATATAGCCCATATTCTTTAGCTCTAAATTAACGCTGATTTTTTCTTCCTTTTCTTCAATTTCCATCACTTTAGAATGTGTTTTGTCTCCATAGCACACATCAAAATCAACATATTCGTTTTTACTTGTTTTCTCTTCTTTAGTTTCTTGTTGCTCTACTATATCATTCACTGCATAGCTGATAAGCGGTCCTGATATATTGTTCAACAGAATAACAACCATAAAACTAGCAATTAATTTAATAATTTTCTTTTGCATTTTAGTCCCTCACTCTTAAAATTTCATTAAAGCTTGATTTTTCAGCTTTTTTACCCAAATATATTAAAACATGTTTTTAAATCAATTTCAATGTCAAAACCTGCCATTTTTCAAGGGTTTTCGGGTTTTCGGCTGCGGAAATACACTTTGCACGTTTTTATTAAATTTACTTTACATTTCCTTTACATTTTAGTACTTTTATATCTTGCTAGAAAAAAACGAGGCAGTTTTGTGTATCCTTTGCAGCTCTAAGGTTTTACGGTTTTTGTTTTGATTTTTTTATCATTTTTTAGCAATCTTTCAAACGCCGCTATTCCCTAAGCAAAATCGTTTTTTTGTTTTTTAGAATAAAAAAAAAGATAAAATTAAATATGTCATACTTGACAAATAAATTTCATCTTTTAAACAGTATAATTATTTATTAATTATTAAGCATAAATTGCTAATTGTTTTTAATTATCTTTACTAGTTATTATTCATGTTTTATTATTATTTACTATTCATTGTATTCTTACAAAAAGAAATCGAGCTATGAATTATAAATCATAGCTCGACCTTATCTTTTGTTTGTTTAATTTCTTTTGTTTATATTTTTATTTATCTTTTGTAGCGTACTTAAATTTTTATCTTTTGTTTATTAATTATTTATCTTTCGTATTATATTTATGTATGATACTTTAATATAAGTATCAAATACTTAAATATTTCTGTATTTTCTATACTGCATGAATGCTACTGTTCCCATTACCATTACTAGTCCCATAGCAGCGAATATTACATCATTTTCACCATATTGTCCTAGTTTTTTTGGTTCATCTTTTCCATCTTGAGCAGTACCACCGCCATTTGTTGTTCCACCACCATTTGTTGTTCCACCTTTAGAATCATTATCTCCTACAATTATAGCTGGATCTGTTGCTCTTGGTTTCTTTTCTCCATCAGTAGTTTTTGGGTCTTCACCGTTGTCGCTTCCATTTCCGTTTCCACCGTTTCCAT
>JAEEGL013662220.1_pt1 | contig 15105 bp, 12 predicted proteins | sample 9134231 | NCBI WGS metagenome assembly JAEEGL01 (sample SAMN16246548, study PRJNA631951) | gut metagenome | biome: gut microbiome; feature: rumen; material: fiber-attached | host: Bos | place: Iran: Karaj | collected 2018-10 | reverse complement strand
CTCCTTAGCTCAGTTGGTTAGAGCATCTGACTGTTAATCAGGGGGTCTCAGGTTCAAGTCCTGAAGGGGGCGCAATTTTTATGTTTCATGTTATTAATTTTTTGGCCTCGTAGATTCTCCCCGATTCTACGGGGTTTTTTTTATGTGTTCAGCGGTGTTGCCGCTGAACACATGCAAAAAGCAGGGGCTTATGCCGCCTGCTTATTCCCTGTCGCTCCTTCGGAGCTGAGCGGTAATATCTTATCTTTTTGCTATCGCCCCTACGGGGCTAGGATTAAAACACAGTCTTGAAAATCAGTTGAATGTCTCCCAAAAATGTCCAATGGTCAAGGTAATCTAGGTTGATTTTCACCTTGTCAGGCCAAATCACATTATCATTATAAGCCTTCGGGTCGGCTTGTTGGGCGAGCAGTTCTTCTTCATCACGGTACTTGATACTGGCTGGACCGGTGATGCCTGGGCGTAACTGAAGGATACGACGGTCGTCGCCTTGCAGTTGGTCGGCATAGCCGGGCACGTCGGGGCGTGGGCCGACAAAGCTCATCTGACCAATGAGGACGTTGACCAATTCGGTCAGGCAGTCTACCTTGCTATGGCGCAGCCAATGGCCCATGCACGTGACGCGTGGGTCGTCGGCCGTGGTGATACTGTCGCCTTCGGCTTGGTCTTTCATGGTGCGGAACTTGCAGATTCTGAAAGGCTTCCCTCCCCTACCTATGCGCCATTGCATGAAAAACATAGGGCCTTTCGAGTCGATCTTGATAAGAATGCCGATGATGAGCAAAGGCAGAAAAAGCACAAGAAGTCCTATGAGTGCCATGAACCTGTCGAAGCACCACTTGAAGAAGAACCCTATCCTGTGTCTATTATTCTCCACGCTGCATGGCCTCCATGTTGAGAATTGCCTTAATGCGCGGCAAAGATATGATTTTTCTGAATGGATACAACGTTTTTACTGCCATCTTCATCCACCCATTGTAGTGCACAGCAAGGCGGCAATACGATTTGCGGAAGTGGAACTTCTCGATGAGGAAGTCTTGAATTTGGGAGTGTTCGGTGATGCTGCGAGCGCCATCTGTGACATAACGAAAGCCTTTTTCCTGCAAGTAGTATTGATTCATGGTGTGGAAGAGTCCATAATAGGGATAAGTCGTGTTCTTCCTTTTGTATTCGGGCAGGACGGCCACCAGGCCATATTCACAAGCATCTTCCCAGAGCATCACCGTGAAGAATCCTATAAAGCGGTCGTCATCGAAATCGAAAATCCCCCAATAGTCAAACTCTTTTTTACCACATTCATCCATGTAAGTTTCAAAAGTCTTTTGGGTCATGATGCGGTCTTTGACAGGGTAGTCCTCAAAAGAGGCTTTCAGAATGGGGTATCCTAAGTTTTTGATGAAGTCGTTGTTCACTTTCCGGAACTCTAGCTTCTCCAATGATCTCCTGACTTTTTTCCTCGTGTTGCCTGATAGTTCGTCCAAACCTTCATATCGGTCTTTGATGAGATTCCAGAAGGTGGTTTCCTCTTGACAGTCGAAGTCAAATGTGTTTCTCACCATGAGGCCGCCTTGTTTGAGTAAGGCTTTCCATTCGGCCTCTTGTAGTTGTGGCTCTTGGTGGGGCGCGCCATCATAGCGCCAGGCCTTGCGATATAGATAGAAACCGTTCATCACAGGCGTTTTTTGATGGCGTTGATGGCGTAGCAGCAGAAGCAATGCAAGGCCTTGAAAAAAGGCAGTTTTTCGTTTTTTCGGTATACCTTCCAGAGGTCGGCGGAGGCTTTCAGTTTGTTAGAACTAGCCGATTTTCTTCTAATCCTATATGAAACAAGTGGTTCGTCCAAAGCGTATGCCAAATGACCTTTTTTCAGGATGTTGAGCCAAGTGGCCGTGTCTTCGCTGGTGCGGAAACTGGGTACGACGACTTGTCCCACGATGGATGTGTCGACCATCACCGTGGAGCAGCCTATGATGGTGTTGCGGAGGTATTTCTCGTAATCGAGGTTGCCGATGGTGTTGATGAACTTGTTCAAAGTGTGGCCCTCTTCGTCAATCCAATCATAAGTGGTATATGTGAACCCCACGTTGTTGTCCAACATAAAACGAAGTTGCGTCTCCATCTTTTCGGGATGCCAGATGTCGTCGGCGTCGAGGAAGGCCAAAAAACGGCCTTTAGCCATCTGGATGCATTGGTTGCGGGTGTCGGCGATGCCCGAGTGTTGCGCTTTAACGACAAAATGGATTTTCTCGTCGTGTTCGGCGAGATGAGTTACAATTGAAGCCGTCCTGTCGGTCGAGGCATCGTCGACGATGAGGAGTTCCCAATGGGGATAGGTCTGCCTTTGCACGGATGCGATGCTGTCGGCAACATAGTTTTCCATGTTGTAGCAAGGCATGATGACCGATACCAAAGGCTGACTTTCCACGGCGAAAGGTGTTATTTCAGTCCTTCAATCCAGATCTTGATTTGCTGCTCATCATGAAGCTTGCACACGAGCAGTGAATGGTCGCGATAGGCCACGAGGTAGTCTTCCAGGCCTTCCACAACGGCTTCAGTGCCTTCTTCGATGTTGATGATGGTGTTCTTGTTGTCGACCGAAACCACCTTGCCACGCAAGGCATTGCCATTCTCGTCTTTCTTGGCATGGGTGAAGAGCGACCCCCAGGTGCCGATGTCGCTCCAACCGAAGTCGGCAGGGATGGTGAAGGTGTTGGGCGACTTCTCCATGACGCCATAGTCGATGCTGATGTTGGGACAGTCGACAAAATGGTCATTGATGAAGTCTTGCTCTTCGGGCGTGCCGAAGTTGTAGATGCCTTTGTCGAACACCTCAACCATCTCGGGAAGATATTGCCTGAAAGCCTGCATGATGCCGTCCAAGGTCCAAAGGAAGATGCCGCTGTTCCAGAAATAGTTGCCTTCGTTGACAAACTTCACGGCGGTATCATAGTCAGGTTTCTCCTTGAACATCTCAACTTTGACCACATTAGAAAATGCTGAATTATGAATGCTGAATGCTAAATTATTCCTATTGGCAGTAATTCCGCATTCCACATTCTGCATTCCACATTCCGCATTCATTTTGGGCACTTGGATGTAACCATACCCCGTTTCCGGTCGGCTGGGTTTGATGCCTATGGTCATGAGTGCTTGTGGGTTCTTCGCCAAGAAATCGAAGCCCAGACGTATGATACGTTGAAACTCTGTTTCATTCGTTACCAAATGGTCGGCAGGAGTGACGACGATATTGGCGTCAGCGCAACGACTTTGGATGTGATAAGCGGCGTATGCGATGCAAGGTGCGGTATTTCTTCTTGCCGGCTCACAAAGCACTTGGTCGGGACGGAGCATAGGCAGGTGTTCCAACACCAAGTGTTTGTAAGCTTTGTTGGTCACCACGAGGAAATTCTCGTCGGGGATGACGGGGCTGAAACGTTCGTAGGTGCTACGGATAAAGCTTTTGCCCGTGCCTAATATATCAAGAAATTGCTTGGGGTAATTGTCTTTGCTGAGGGGCCAAAAGCGGCTACCGATGCCGCCGGCCATAATGATACAGTAGTTATTCATTTTCAATCGTTTAATAGACTCTTGCCTTTCTCGCTCAAGTAAGGTTTCAAGTCAGTGAGTGCGATTTTGCATAAAGGCATTCCGGCGGAAAAAGAGGCGATTTCGTAAGGCTCAAAGCAAAACACCACGCTGTCGGTTTCGATCCAAGGTTCGTTGTTGGGCAGAGCTGTTATTTCTTCGAATTCCAAAAACAAATCCTCTTTCTCCAGTTTTTCAAAATATTGTATTTCAATATTTTCTGCTATCAGATCAATGAGTTTTTCTGGTTCTTCAAATAAGTCATAGCCTACGATACTGCCATCGATTTTGCTAAAAGTGGTGCCATTATACCAAGGCATCTCATGGGCACCGCCCGTATAGAGATAGCCCTCAGTGGTGTAGGTGACGTATTTGTCGGTTTGTTCCGACAAGGTGTAGTTTTCTTCGTATTCCGAGCGAGGTTCGCTGCCGTCTTCCTCAAAGAAATCATCCCTCATCGACTGCAGGTAGCCGACATGGTCTTCCGTTTCGTCGGAGAGCATCCAATGCAAGATGTTTTGCTTCAGGGTTTTGTTTTTGGTGACTGGCAGGTCGAGGCTGACATTGAAGCGGGAATAGCCTTCGCTATACTCACTCTCGATAAAAACGCTGTCGCACAATGTATAGGTTTCAACTTCAACTTCGTTAGGGTCCTTAGGCTGGCAGCCCGCAACGATTAAAAGAAGCATCGCGATAGGGAAGAGTAGTTTTTTCATGACAAATATTTATTAATTAACGTGGCAAAGATACTGCTTTTTTAGAGAACGCGGAAAAGGATTGATTATTTCACCCAACGATAGAGGATTTCGATGGGGTGAACGGCATGTACGCCCGTGCCGTCGAGGATTTGTTGACGACAAGAGGTGCCAGGTGCCGCCACAATGCAAGGGGTGATACCATCGGCTTCGGCAACGGCCTTGCGGACGGTGGGGAAGAGTACCATCTCGCCTATGGCCAACGAGGTTTTGTAGTGTTCTTTTTCATAGCCGAACGAACCTGCCATACCGCAGCAGCCACTAGGGATGACATGCACTTGGGCGCCTGCAAGTAATTTGAAGGCAGCAACGGTCTTTTCCGTGCCCACCAAGGCTTTTTGATGGCAATGGCCATGGAGCCAGATCTCCACCGCATCGGCTTTGAAATCATCAGGGCTGATGCGCCCAGCGGCCACTTCATGCATGATGAACTCGTCGAAGAGGAGGGCGTTGTGTCCTAGTTGTTGGGCTTGTGGGCGTAGCTCGGCAGGCACCAAGTCAGGGTATTCATCGCGGAAACTGAGGATGCACGAAGGTTCTATGCCGACCAAAGGTGTTTGTTCTGATATTTTGTCCTTCAACAGGTTGACATTCCTTAAAGCAAACTTTTTTGCCAACTTGAGGTTACCTTTCGACATAGCAGCGCGACCGCTTTCCACATGTTTCGGGACCTCTACCTCATACCCTAGACGTATGAGGAGTTTGGCGAAGGTCAATCCTAGTTCGGCTTCTTGGAAGTTGGTGAACTCGTCAGCGAAGAGGTAGACTTTGCCTTTGGTGGCCTGTCCGTGGTGTCGGCGACATTCCTTTTTGACCGCTTTGCGCATCGTCACACGGCTCAGGGTCGGAATGTCTCTCTCGGTCGAGAACTTGATGATGCGCTTAATGAGGTTAGATGACGGCTTCCATGAGGCAAACAAGTTATATAATGGCCAAACGTAGTGTCCAAATTGTTCCACAGTAGCCATCCAAGATACGGCAAAGGAGCGCAAGGGCATCCCACTGACATCATATTTGTGTTGTAGGATCTCTGAACGCAGGCGTGTCATGTCGACGTTGGAGGGACACTCGCTGCGGCAGCCTTTACAGGCGAGGCAACTGTCCAAGACATCGGCTAGTTCTTCCGATAGTAAGATGCTTTTCTTTGTTGCGAACTGTGTCTCGCAGTTCGAAGAAGTGCTTTGTTCAAACTGCGGGACGCAGTTTGCGACAGTGAAGGCCTCACTCCCCCACCCTCTCGTCAAGATTTCGCGCAGCACATTGGCACGGGCACGAGTGGCCTTGGTCTCGTCGCCGCTCACCTTGAACGCGGGACAAAGTGTGCCGCCCATCAGGTTCGACTTGCGGCAGTCGCCGGCGCCGTTACACTGCTCGATGCTGCACATCAGGGCATGGAGTTGGCTTTTGGCCCCTGTGGCGCCCTCCACCTTGCATTCGTCGAAGGCAGCTTTCCAGTTATAATAAGTTCGGCAGGACCCTGAGCCCTGAGCCCTGAGTCTGTCGAAGGGTCGAAGGGCCGAAGATTTTAGCTCTTTTTCAATAGCATATTGTTGCCCCACCTCAAAACGCAACATGTTGTCCATAGGCAGTGTGTCAACAATCTTGTGAAGATTGAAGACTTGCAGCGGATCCCAACAACGTTTCAGATCTTGCATCAAGGCGTAGACCTCGTCGCCATACATGAGTTGGATGAACTCGCCGCGCAGCCTGCCGTCGCCGTGTTCGCCGCTGAGCGAACCCTTGTATTTCTTGACCAATAAAGCCGTCTGGTAGGCCACCTCACGGAACTTGCGGTTCCCTTCCGCATCCTTGATATTAATGATGGGTCTCAGGTGAAGCTCGCCTGTGCTGATGTGGGCATGATAGACACAATTCAAACCGAGGCTTTCAAGCATTTGGGCGAAGTCGGCCATATAGTCAGGCAGTTTTTCTGGTGCTACCGCCGTGTCTTCGATGACACCGATGGGTTTGGCGTCACCTTTCATGCCTGTGAGCAGGCCCAAGCCTGCCTTACGCAAACTCCACACCTTGGAGATTTCGGCGCCGTAGACGCGTGAACAGGCATAGACCAAATGCGCGTCATTCTCCATCAATGCTTTTTCCAATTGGTCGGCTACGGCATCGATTTCTTCGCGGGTTTCACCCCTCAACTCGATGATGAGGATGGCAGCGGGATCGCCTTGCACAAAGAAGCGGTTTTTCTGTTGCTCGACGTTCTGTTTGCTGAGTTCCAAGATATTGCGGTCCATCAACTCAACGGCTGAGGGATGGAACTGCAAGGCAACCAGGTTGCCCAAGAAACTCTTTTGCAAAGTGTCGCAATGGGCGCACACCACCATTTTCTCTTTGGGAGGCAAGGGGTCGAGGTCGACTTTGATTTCGGTGATGAAGGCCAAGGTGCCTTCGCTGCCTGCCAACACTTTACAGAGGTTGATGGTGCGTTGCTCAAGCGGTTTTTCGGTATGGTGTAGGTCTTCGATGACTTCATCGATAGCATAGCCGCACGAGCGTCGACGAAGGCTCTTGTCGGGATAGTTTTCCTCAATGAGTCGGACCGTCTCGTCATCCAAGGCCCAATTAATGAGTTGTGAGTATATGTCTTGGATTAATGTGTCGGCTTCGTTTTCCCAAAAGCGATTGCCAAACCTTTCCTCCAGTTCCTTGATGGTGTAGGTCTTGAACACTTCGATGCTACCGTCGCTGAGCACACCTCGGGCTTCCAACACATGGTGGCGGGTGCTTCCATAGACGAGGGAATGCGATCCGCAGGAATTGTTGCCGAACATGCCACCGATGCAGCAGCGGTTGCTGGTGGAGGTCTCGGGGCTGAAGAAGAGGCCGTAGGGTGCCAAGGCGAGGTTGAGTTCGTCGAGGACGACACCGGGTTGCACCCTTGCCCACCGTTCTTCGGCGTTGACTTCCAAGATTTTCTTGAAATGCTTGCTGATGTCGACCACAATACCGCTGCCTACCACCTGTCCCGCGATAGAAGTGCCTCCCGCCCGAGGGATGAGATGGGTATTTCGTTGCTGGGCTTCTTGGATGAGATAGACGATATCTTGCTCGTTTTCAGGGAAGGCAACGCCTTGGGGTACCTCGCGATAGGCCGAGGCATCGGTAGCATAGGCAATGCGGTGGAGCGGGTCGGTCAGTAAGGTATACATTGCAGATTAATGGTCTAGCTGGCAATAAACGCTGTTGTTGCTTTTGAACTCAGGCACGATGACCTTCATTTGGGCCACGATCTTCATTGGGTCGCAGGTCTCCAGTTCGACATGGAGCTGTTCTATCATGTGATCCACCTCTGCGGCTTCGTATTTGCGCACGATGGCATGCATGATCTTTTCGTTTTCGGTCTTGATGGTATTCTCTTCGTTGGCCAGTACTTCTTCGTAGAGTTTTTCGCCAGGTCGGAGTCCGGTCTCGATGATTTCTATTTCGGGTCGGTGGGCCAGCTTACGCATCTTCTCTGCCAAATCCCAAATCTTGACTTTTTCACCCATGTCGAAGACAAAGATATCGCCGCCTTCGCCGATGGAGCCGGCTTCGAGTACCAGACTGCAGGCTTCGGGGATGGTCATGAAATAACGCGTAATGCGACGGTCGGTGACGGTGATGGGCCCGCCTTGATCGATCTGTTTACGGAACAACGGTACTACGGAACCGTTAGAACCCAGCACATTGCCGAATCGTGTCGTGATGAACTTGGTTTGTCCCTGTCGGCTTTGCGTATAAATCTCGGCGATGCGCTTTGTGGCTCCCATCACATTGGTTGGGTTGACTGCTTTGTCGGTCGAGATCATCACGAACTTCTCAACACCATATTCGATGGCCAAGTCGGCCACAAGCTTGGTGCCGAACACGTTGACAAACACGGCTTCGTAGGCATTCTCCTCCATGAAAGGCACATGTTTGTAGGCTGCTGCATGAAACACCACCTGTGGGTGATACATCTCAAATACCTCTCTCATGCGCACGGGGTCTTTCACGTTGGTGATGACAAAGGCCATGCGGTCTTTCATATTCGTGAAATCGGGCGTGTTGTTCATCTCGAACTGGAAGTCATAGAGCGGCGACTCGGCTTGGTCGAGCATGACGAGTTTAGTGGGGTTGTAGTGCATTACCTGGCGGCAGATCTCGCTGCCGATGGAGCCGGCGGCGCCGGTGACGAGCACCACTTTCTCGTTGATTTCACGGATGACATTGCTCTTGCCCAAGATGATGGGTTTGCGGCCCAAGAGGTCTTCAATCTTGATGTCTTGGATTTGGCTGGTCGAAAGTTTGCCGTCAACCCATTTGTCGAAAGCGGGAATCGACTTCACAATGAGGTTGAGTGCCAGTCCTTGTTCGATGATTTCCTTGTTGCGTTCTTGTGACAGGCTGGGGATGGCCACGATCATCACATCGATGTCAAATTTTTCGATGAATTCGGGGGTCATGGCCACCTTGGGAGAGTAAATCTTGATGGTATTAATCTGGGTGCCGACACGTTTGGGATTGTCGTCGACAAAAGCCTTAATTCTGAATTTCGAGTTTGTGTCTTGACTCAATGTGCGCATCAGCATCGTGCCACCGTCGCCCGCACCGTAAATAATCGTGTTCATTTTGTCGGCCACATTCTTGTAGACTTCGTTATACAGCCGCCTGATGGAAAACCGCATAATAATCATCACCACCATGGTGATGAGATAATGGTAGATGAGGGTCACATAACGGGGATAAAGGTCGGTCGCCAATTGAGGGGAGAATTGTCGGATGACCAACTTGCTGATAATCAAGAAAGACAGTGCACCAGTGCAGGCATAGAAAATCTTTATGATATCGTTAAAGCCAGAATAACGAAGCATTCCATCGTAGGTTTTACTGATGAGGAATGCCAAAAAATAAATCACAGGTACTAACCAGATACGGCTCCAGTCGAAGGTAGATGCGCTGATGTCTCTGAAATACAACATCAAAATGGCCACGACATAAGCCAGGACCACAATCACCATGTCTACGGTTAGGATCCAATATCGGGGCAGTGTGTTGTTTTTATGTTTTCCAAAGATAAAATTACAAATACGTGTAATAATCTTTCGCATAGAATTGGCATGGTTTTAGAAATGCAATATTACGACATTTTTCGGAATCTTTTGCCAATCCAGAAAAAAACCATACTCTTTCCGTAAAAACCTATAATGGTTGGACTTCTGCCAATGCCGAAACGAAATACCAACGTCCGTTGCTTTCGCAATAGCACTTAAAACGCGTGCGTTGTTTCTCGCCTTTTTGGAAGACGAGGCCGTTTTTGGTGGCGAAGCGTGAGCCGGCAGGTAGGCTTTCCAGTGTGTTGGCAGTATGGGCGTTTTTGTCGTATTGGTGCAGTACGCGTTGCAGGTTTTGGTCGGCGGTGCTGCTCGCCTTGATGTGTTGCAGATGCTTTTGGAGGGCATCAAGCACATCTTGTGGAAAAACGTTTTCGGTCATCAATGGCTGCAGGAGCGTCGCAAACTGATTTTGCCATTCGGTCCCGTGGGGTTTCACTACTCGTGCTCCATGTTGCTGATACACATCGTAATGTGCCACTTCGTGCACATAGGTGATGAGCATTTGGTAGGGGTTCAAATCCAGGTTCAGGGTGATGGAACAGATGCCGTTTTTCGTTCTCGGTGGGCGGAAGTCGCCCAGTTTGGAGGTTCTTGGTCGTTTGAAGTGAAGCTTGAAACGGCGTTGTGTGAACATCTCACCCACCATCGTCACCGCTGCATCGGGAAAATAGCGTTTCAGCAGTTCGAGTTCTTCAGGTTTCATCGTTCAGCAAATGTCAAATCGAAGGTTTTTGTCTGCATGGGCGGAAAGGCAAGCGTATCCATGCCTTCGACTTGAGGGGCATAGCTCCATTTGGTGCAGGTGTTGCAGTGGCGGGGCGTACGGCGGCGGCCTGGCACCTCTTTGGTCTTACAGGAAGACATGAGAACCATGGTAAGGATAAATGCTAGGATTAGGATTGTTTTTACTCCCCCTTGCCCCCTCATAGAGGGGGACTGTCCCCCTTTTAATGGGGGCAGGGGGGATTTAAAACACCCTCTTCTATTTATGTTACTTTTCATTGCGATAGCCAATTTGCTGGGTTCTGTCGTGCTTGTTCTTTCAATAGCTCGAAATGCAGTTCGGTCTTGCCTTCGTTTTTGTTGGTGTGTACCATGCCGATGTTTTGCTTGGTCTTCACCTTGTCGCCGCGTTTCACGTTGACGTTTTCGAGGTTGGAATACACCGTGAAATATTCGCCGTGACGGATGATGACCACCGTGTTGGCACCGGTCAGTTTGGTGACGCTGGTGACTTCGCCGTCGAAGACGGCGCGGGCTTTGGCACCTTCGGTGGTGGCGATGTCGATACCGTTGTTGGTCACGGTGACTTTGTTGGAGACCACCGATGCGTGTTTGCCATAGGACGAAGAGATCACGCCGCGTTCCACGGGCCAAGGCAGTTTGCCTTTGTTGCTGACGAAGTTGGTCGACAAGGTCTTCTCGGCGGGTGTCAAGGCCATGCCTTTTTCCTTGGGAGCAGGTGTGGTGGTTGTGGTCTTGCCTTTGTTGGCGTTCTTTTTTTCTTCCTCTCTACGCTTTCTTTCGGCTTCTTCGTTGGCTTTTCTAATCTCTTCGGCGATGATGTCGTCGATGGCTTTTTGCAGTTTTTGTGCCTGTTGTTGCTTGTTCTTGATGTCTTGTTGGATGTTGCCTTCCTTTTTCTTGAGGTTGGCCACTTGTTTGTTGAGGTCGTCCTTCTCTGACTTCATGGCCTTTTGCTGTGTCTTCTCGTCTTTCAGCAAGGTGTTTTGTTCCTCGCGCGCTTGTTGGCTGGCTTCCACGGCATTGCTGATTTGCCGTCGTGTGGAACTGATTTGTTCCATCTTCACTTTGCGGGCATCGCTGAACTCGCGTATATAGCGCAGGCGGCTGAAGGCTTGGTTGAAGTCTTTGGAGGCGAAGATGAAGCCCAGGCGGTCGTAATGGCTACGGTTTTTATTGGCGAAGGTGACCATCTTGGCATATTCCTTCTGTAGTTTGGAGAGGTCGGAATTGAGCGCTTTGATAGTGCTTTGTCCTGTTTGGATTTCTTCGTCGAGAACGGCGATTTGTTCGTTGTAGGCCTTGATGAGTTTCTCGCGTTGCTTGATTTTTTTGTCCAAGAGGTTGACCTCATTCAAGGTCATCTCTTTGTCTTTGGTGGTCTTTTTCAGCAATTGGTTGGCGGTCGAAATCTCGTTTTGCAAGGTCGTGATTTCGCTTTGCAGTTGCTTCTTGGTCTTGCCTTTGGTCTTTTGGGCGTAGGCGGGGGTGAAAGTGATTATCAAGACGAGGAGACAAATTACGAACTCTATCTTTGACCAGCGGGGTGACAATGGCTTATGACCATGACTATGACCAGCGATTCCCCAACGGTGACTACCGTACCTTTGGTGAAGTAGGCCATGGTCATAGTCATGGGTCATAGTCCTCGATATTGTGTTTGTTGTCCTACTCATTGTCTTCATTTGAATTTGATCCGTTCCATCTTATCGCTAATTTTCAGCGGGAAGCTTGTCTTTTCGTCCAGTTTGATGTTTTTGTATCTCATTTTGGCAGCAAGGTTGCCCATGACGAAGGTCTTGAGCAGCACCGTTTGATTCTCAACGGGCGGAATGCCTTCGTTATTGTCCAAGAGCAGAGTTTGTATAAGCGAAAGGCTGAGTGGCATTCCGAGTTGTGCGGATAAGGTATCCAAGGGTTCGGCGAGGTAGGTCTTTTCCAGTCGGTTGAGGATCCAAACCGAGTCGGTGCTAACTTTGGCGCGTGCCACCTCTATGCCCATAGAGGCAGTCACACTGAGCCAGACGAGGCTATCCTTACGCATACGCATTTGGCCCGATAGGTCGTCGAAGTTCATGCCATTGCCTTCAGCCTGGATGTCGAGGTTGGCCGTGAGCCATTCGAAGGTTTGCGGAGGTGTGGGCGCAACAGTTTTCTTGCGCGAGGCGCAAGAGGTAGCGGCCAGCAAGAGGACGAGGAATGCTATTTTTGATAAAACCTTCACGCTTGGTTTTCTTTCAATTTTCGTTCCAAAATGAGGAGGCAAAAATAGCAAAAAACTCAAATGCTCGCCACAGGTATAAAGAAAGCCTCAACCGTACTTTTGGTTGGGGCTTGTTGTCTTTGGCAGAAAAAGCGCCAAAAGGGTCATTCCTTCACCACCTTATCCGAGAACACCTGCCCATCCTCCATGGTGACGCGCAGCGTGTAGGTACCGGTGGGCAGTTGGCCGAGGTCGAAGGTCTCGAAGGCGTTGCCTTGCGAGCGCACGAGGCGGCCTTGCAGGTCGTAGAGTTCGATTTGCTTGGGCTGCACGTCGGGCGAGTACTGCAGGCGGAGTTGGTCTTGGGCGGGGTTGGGGTAGAACATGTAGGGGCGAATCTCTATGCCGCCTTCGGCAACTGCAGTGACGCCGTCGTGGGTAAGGATACCGTAAAACACGCCTCCATCGTATGTCACCTCGTCAAAGCTACCGCCCGCTATCACGAAGCCTGTTTCGACACCTTCGCCGTCATCAAGCATAATGGTAGCATCGGTGCTGTAGGGACAGATAGTCGTCATTCCCTCCGGTGTCTCGCAATAGCGCTTCCATATCACATTGAGGTCGCCATCCATCTTGACCACGGTCATCCAATACTTGACAGGCATGCCGACCTCCCTGTAAAGGAGATACACCGTGCCATCCTGCATCTTTTTGAAGCCGAAACAGTCTGCGTCGGCATTCATCCCGAGATAATCGTTGAACTGCACCAAGGCCTTGCGTTGCATGGTGCGCAGTTCGTAACGCGCCGCTGCGATGCCAAAATCCTCCAAATTGCCGTGGTCCTGTCTCACATATCTCGCTGCCACCAGCACATCTTCTCCATCGGGAATCACGAAAGTGGAATAGGAAGAGGCGAATTCAAAGTATTCTTGTATGTCGTTGGGAGTGTCCTCATATAGCATTTTGTTGACAATGTAAGTGTTTTTCGTCTGAAAGGTGGAGTCAAGCACATAAAAGTTCAGGAATCCATTGTCGCTTTTCTTCCATTGGCAGTATTCCAGGGGTGACTCCTTGAACACTTCCATCGTGTTGACAAAGTTCTGGCTTTCGGGAATCGTGTTTTCATAAAGCAGCGTCCCGTCAAGCGCATAGCGAGCGATATGTCCTTCGTATATGTCGGGATAAGTTTCCTTGTAGTATTTCAAGATCAGGTTTCCTCGACAGTCAATCATGTCGCTAAATAGGTATCCGAATGCCTCGCCCTCGCAGAGCGGCACCACCACGTCGTCTTCTTCGATGACATTGAGGTTGTCATCGGAGAAGTGCGAGATGCGAAGGAGTGTGTTGCCGTCACCGTCGGGTTCTATGTTAGTTCTAATGTTTCCCTCTCCTTGAGGATCCTTCGCAAAGAAATAGATAGGGTCGTTGGTGTCGGCTAATAGCAAAGAGTCTGTGAATTGAAGGGTGGCTGGGGAAAGTTTATACAGAAGGTGTCCCAAAGGAATGACGCTGCTACCATCGATCTGGGCCAAGCGTAAGTCTGTGATGATGTCGCCATTCCGTTGCTGCATCATCCCATAGATGTCACAGATGTCATAATTCACATATTTGATAGGTATCGCCTGTAGGTTGGACTCCTGGGCTTTTGCAGCCATAGAAGAGAATAACAAGACAATCCCAACGATGATGCATTTCGTTCTCATAATGTTAATTGTGTTTATTGGTAGGGGTCATCTTGGCCAGCTTCGTTTAAGATCCCGTATTGTACATTTAGGATATGATAATATTTTCTAATGTTTTCGTGGGGAAATACTGCGTCATCCGTCTCGACGGTCCAGGTTAGAGGTATTTCATTGTTTATATAGAAATTGTTATTCATGTATTCAAACCCCAAACCCAGATAAGAATCGAGGCAATAACACATTTCCTCTTGTGAAAGGATGGAGTTTTTTGTTAAAACTACACACAATCTGGAATTTCCATTGAAAGGAGATTCGAAGATGTCTGTCCAATACCGAAAATCAAAAGAGTAGTTTCTTGTTGGGATGAAACATGTGCCAAAAGCCGGGTTATAGTTCCTTCCTTCTATGACATTTAGGTCTGTTTGAAGCAAAGGTTGTGCGTTATTTTTCCAGTGGTAGCTGTTGGCCGCAAAATAGTAGTCACATATAGAATCAATATATCCAAAAGTATTTGGGAAATACCAAAGGGTGTCATCCAAATATCGCGAAACGGTAGTTGATGTAGTCATCAATGCGATTTTCGCATTACCTTCTTCGGAAAGGAAGACATTAACAAAGCGCAAGTTTTGATTGTCAAGGCCGAGGCTTCCCTCAAAATTCTGGATTTCAGGAATCATTCGCTCATAGGCCGTGCGAAGGTCACCCATTCCTATTTTGCCTTCAATTATATTAACTTCCATCTCAATTGTATCAAACCGTACTTGGTTGAAATCAATGCTGGCATCACACAGGTCAATGTTAGCTAAGCAGGCTAGATGCCAGGCGGCCTCGTCAACATTCATGGTCTCTTCACCTTTGCCTTCTGTCATCTTTTGGCGGAAGTCTTTCAGATAAGCGTTGATGTTGTCAATCTTCCTAAGGTCGAAAGCCTCTTTCGCATTGTTGTCTTTGCTGTTCAAAGCGTTTCCTGTGTCTTTCTTGCAAGCCACGACTGCCACTGTAAAAGCCACAATTGCCATGGCAATGATAGCAAATGATAATTTCTT
>JAEEGL011220207.1_pt1 | contig 15105 bp, 10 predicted proteins | sample 9134231 | NCBI WGS metagenome assembly JAEEGL01 (sample SAMN16246548, study PRJNA631951) | gut metagenome | biome: gut microbiome; feature: rumen; material: fiber-attached | host: Bos | place: Iran: Karaj | collected 2018-10 | reverse complement strand
TTTCTAAGAGCTGAGTTAGGCTTCTTAGGTGTAGCTGTCTTAACTGCTGTACAAACACCACGCTTCTGTGGAGAAGCTGTATCGTTCATTTTCTTATTAAGAGAGTTGTAGCTCTTTAATAAAGCTGGAGCAGTAGACTTCTTAACTGCTGAATGACGTCCTTTTCTTACTAACTGGTTAAATGTAGGCATTCCGTTTTCACCTCCTGTTATTAGATTTTTGTGTATATTACACTGTTTTACACGAATGGGCATAGTAATCCCGATAAACGTGCTTTTCTATTATAAACAAAGGGGTCGACCAATGTCAACCCCTGTTTTTCAATCCATAAAGTTCAAAATTATCTTCACCATTGAAAACGATATAAGAATCAATCTCCAAAACACGTTGAATTTCTTATTTTCCTCCGCCGCCTATTCATTCCGTTCTCCGCAAACTCGCCCTGCCGGGCTCAAACAGTGCTCCGAACGCAATGCTATGCTCGGAAAATTACGAAATCCGGCCTATCGTTTTGGAGATTAATTCTTACTCTTTTTCAATGCAATAACCATTTAATCTTTATGATTTTAAAATCATTCTTTATATAAATCAATTTCAAATGTCACTTTAAACAAATCCCCATCTAATGTAATCTCCAGGTCCCCACTCTGACGTTGCGCAATGGACTTCGCAATGGAAAGTCCCAAGCCGCTGCCTTCCGTCGTTCTTGATGCCTCGCCTCGAACAAACCGTTCCATCAGTTCTTCCGCATTGATATTCAATGCGTTCTCGGAAATGTTTTTCACTGCCACTACCGCTTTTCCGTTTTCCGTATACAAGTCCACATAAACGCGGGTACCGGGCATTGCATACTTGGATACATTATTATAAAGGTTATCCAGTAGCCTCCAGGTCTTGCGGCCGTCTGCCATTACCATCATCGGTTCTTCCTGAACACTTTTGATTAATTGAAGATTTCTCGCGGCAAACCGTTCTTCATATTCCGCAAGACTTTGGTTAACCAACTGTACCAGATCTAGTTTTTCCAATTCCATTATTGCCACACCGGAATTCAGTTTAGATGCCTCCACTAAATCTTCCGTCAGATTTTTCAGGCGCTGGGATTTCTGTTCCAAAATCTCCAGATACTTTGTGGCATTCTCACTGTCCATTCCTTCTGTCTTTAATAAATCAATGTAATTAATAATAGAAGTCAGTGGTGTTTTCAAATCATGAGACACGTTGGTAATCAACTCTGTCTTCATGCGTTCGTTTTTCACGCTCTCTTCCACTGCCCTGCTAAGACCCTCACCGATTTGGTTAATCTGTTTTGCAAGAACACGATTGTTGGAAAATGTCAGTTCTTCGTCAATCTGATATTTCAAATCTCCTTCAGATATTTTCTTTGCTCCCTGTATAATGCCATCATTTTCCGAAAAGTATTTCCAAAGGAAATAGCAGACACCAGCCATATAGGCTCCTATAACAAAAATCATATAGAAATACTTATGGTTGGTTGCAGCAAAGGTTTCTAATATGAAATAGAAAATACAATTCCATAAACTTCCTACCACAAATACTGCCACCAGTTTTATCAAAAGATTGGTATCTTCCATTAACACTTTAAAGAATGCATAAAATCTTTTTCCTTCCTTTTTCAACAACCGGCACAGTCTGCCAATCAGCGTTGTGTCCACTAAAGTTTTGGTCTTGATTCTGCGAGACAGACTTTCACCAAACAATGTTATCACCAACGCACCGCTCACCCCCAGAATATAACAACTAGCCAAAGCGATGTTATAGAATCGAATTCCTCCACCGATTGCATTAAAAACTTTACTCAACACAAAAAGAGGCATTACTATGTAAAGAATGGCAAAAACAAATGCACCCACGTCAATCCACCAACGGTCCGGCGCTATTGTCTGAACCTTGCCGTTCTTTTCTTTGCGTCCTGCAGTCACTACCAAAAGTATAAACAGCGCGAAAGCAATCACAGCGGAAATTGCCCCGGAACAAATGCAAATCAAATATTCTTTTTTCTTCTTTCCAATTTGCGTTTCCGACAGTTTGTTTTTAATATGGTCCTTGCAATACGCGTAAACATAAGCATTTTGGGCTTCTAACATTCCATATTCGTTTAATGCTTGTTCGTAACCGTTCCAAACTTCCTCTGTAATGCAAATTGCAAAATGTGCATAGGTTATCTCTGTTTCTTTTTCCGTGTTGTCCCAAAGATAAATGTCATAGCTACTTCCATCAACATAAAACTGTCCGTCTTCAAAATGTACTTCCACATCATAATCACTTCGGTTAAAGTCATTTACATTGGATACCGTATATTCCTTTTCTCCCACTTTGTATTGAACGCAATAGAAAAATCCCGGGGAACATTCCTTGCATTCCTCCTGAAAAGTTTTCTGCAATTCGTCCAGATCCAGCGGGCGATCTGTAAATATAAAAACATCGTCATTATCACAACGCAAGACATCTACACAGGACAGGAACTGATTATAAGCCTTTTCTACTTTTTCATAATATCGGAGTTCTTTTTCTAACGACTCTCGTTCCTTCGCATAATCCTGCTTTGCCTGTTCATCCAGACCTTCATCATCACCTTCATCCAGTACCGTCTGTACGTCCTCCAGATGTGCTCTTACATTATCCATTATTCCCGGCAGTGTTTTTGACCAGGCATCATACTCATTATTAGCGTCCTGTGCCTTTCGCTGTAATTTGTAGAACTCAGCTAATTTCTCTACTGTCACATTCCCGAATTCTTTATCTTCTACAATAACCTTCTTCGGATCCCGGTAATTTTCCAGATATTTCTTTTGTGTTTTGGCATAGTTTAGCACCGCGCTCATATCCTCATTGTAATTTTCCGAATACAGGTATTTTATGTCCTCTTCATTCTCATTCAGTTCCCTTTTCACATCTATGGCTCTTGCACTGCAAAAAACACAGACTGCTGCCAGCGCCATAATAATTAGGTGCAATAGAATTCGTTTTGCTTTCATCATTCATTCACTTCCCTTTATTGTTTTTCAATTTTATATCCCAGTCCCCAAACAACTTTTAAATATCTCGGTTCCTTTGGATTGATTTCGATTTTTTCCCGGATATGTCTGATATGTACCGCTACTGTATTGTCAGCCGAAACAGCTTCTTCATTCCAAACCTGTTCGTAGATTTGATTAATAGAGAACACTCTGCCTGCATTTTGCACCAACAGCAACAAGATGTTGTACTCCGATGGGGTGAGTTTCACATCCTCTCCATCCACAGTCACTGTTTTACTTTCATCATCAATTTCCAATCCTCCCACCACATATACGTTACGATTTTCCTTGACCATGGTTCCAAGTTTTGTATAACGACGAAGCTGGGATTTGACTCTGGCAGTCAGTTCCAACGGATTGAAAGGTTTGGTAATATAATCATCTGCTCCCACGTCCAATCCAATAATTTTATCATTATCTTCCGACTTGGCAGATAAAATAATAATCGGCACACTACTGTGTTCTCGAATTTTCAGCGTGGCACGAAGCCCATCTAATCGCGGCATCATCACATCAATGAGCAATAAATGGATTTCGTTCTCCTGAAGTTTCTCCATTGCTTCCACTCCATCATATGCTTTTATGACATGATAACCTTCCTTGGTTAAATAGATTTCGATTGCTTCGACGATTTCCCTATCATCATCGCACACTAAAATGTTATACATATTCCCCTCCAGAAAAATACCTGCATGGGCATCATTCCCATGCAGATATAGAATAAACAATAATTTTTAATATAAAAGTAGTGAAATTCTTAAGGATTTCTTAAGATTACAATTCACAATTATTGACTGTTCTCGGGAATGGTACCACGTCCCTGATATTTCCCATTCCGGTGAGATACATAATCATTCGTTCAAAGCCCAGACCAAAACCGGCATGACGGGTACTTCCGTATTTACGCAGGTCCAGATAGAACTGATAGTCTTCCGGAGTCAATCCGGACTCTTTCATGCGCTGAAGCAACACGTCGTGATTTTCTTCACGCTGGCTACCACCAATGATTTCTCCGATTCCCGGCACCAGACAGTCCATGGCTGCTACTGTTTTTCCGTCATCGTTTAACTTCATATAGAAGGCTTTGATTTCTTTCGGGTAGTCTGTTACAAAAACAGGCTTTTTAAAAATCTGCTCGGTCAGATAGCGTTCATGCTCTGTCTGCAAATCGCATCCCCATGAAACTTTATATTCAAACTGGTCATTGTGTTTTTCCAACAATTCAATGGCATCCGTGTAAGTGATATGGCCAAACTCTGAGTTTGCCACCAGATTGAGTCGGTCCAGTAATCCTTTATCAACAAACTGGTTAAAGAAATTCATTTCCTCCGGAGCCTGTTCCAAAACATACTTAATTATATACTGAATCATCTTTTCCGCCAGTTCCATATCGTCTTGCAAATCCGCAAAGGCAATTTCCGGTTCAATCATCCAAAACTCTGCCGCATGGCGTGTGGTGTTGGAATTTTCTGCACGGAAGGTTGGGCCAAAAGTATAAATCTTCTTAAATGCCATAGCATAGGTCTCGCCATTCAGCTGTCCGGATACCGTCAGGTTCGTTGGCTTCCCAAAAAAGTCTTCGCCAAAATCCACGGCACCATCTCCGGTCTTTGGTACATTTGCCAAATCCATTGTGGTTACCTGGAACATTTCTCCGGCACCTTCACAGTCACTACCGGTAATAATCGGCGTGTGCACATAAACAAATCCCTGTTCCTGGAAAAACTGATGGATTGCATAAGTACACAGAGAGCGCACACGGAACACTGCCTGAAACGTATTGGTTCTCGGACGCAAATGTGAGATTGTTCTTAAGTATTCAAAGCTATGTCGCTTTTTCTGTAACGGGTAATCGGAAGTACTTTCCCCTTCCACCAGGATTTCTGTTGCCTGCACTTCAAAAGGCTGTTTTGCATTCGGTGTAGCAACTAAAGTTCCTTCAATAATCAGTGCTGCACCAATATTGGTTTTGGAAATCTGTTTAAAGTTTTCCAACGCATCACTATAAACAATCTGCAACGGCGAAAATCCAGTTCCATCACTAATAGTAATGAAGCCAAAGGTTTTCGAGTCACGAATACTGCGTACCCATCCTCCAACGGTAATTTTCTGATCCAGATACTGTTCTTTGTTTTTATATAATTCTTTGATTTCCACTAATTTCATTTCAGTCCTCCTCACGTGAAAAGAAGTAGGGAGTATTATGTTTCCCTACTTCTCTTATTTTAATGCCTATTAAATTTCTTGTAAATCATATTATTTATGATGTTTCTGTTTTCGTAATTCTTTCTTTTTCTGTTCCTCTTCAACCTCTTCTTTTTCAATCTGAAGTTCGTCAAAGTATTCCGTTACTTCATCGGGAACATCATCAATAGAATCATCTCCTACATCAACGCTATGTGGCTGACGACGATAAAGAATATCATACATAACCGGAACAACAATCAATGTCATAAAGGTTGCATAAATCAATCCGAAACATACTACAATGGCCATCGGTTTCTGCATTGAGCCTCCGGCATCCTGTGAAACAATCATAACGCTCATGGAAAGAATCGTTGTCATGGCTGTCATAAGGATTGGACGAATTCTTGTCTTTCCTGTTGCAATCAACGCTTCATGCTTCGTAAATCCTTGTAATCGCAACTGGTTTACATAATCTACAAACACGATACCATTGTTTACGACGGTTCCCATCAGAATCATGAATCCCATCAACGCCATAGCTGAAATGGATTCTCCAAAGATAATGAGACCAACCATTCCACCTGTGAATGCCAAAGGAATTGTAAACAGGATAATAAACGGTGAAAGAAGACTCTGGAACTGTGCCACCATAATTAAATAGATTAACAAAAATCCCAAAGCAATGGCTTTCAAAAGCTGGATTACCATATCCATTACCTGTTCTGTTTCACCTTCAATTTCAACGGTGTATCCTTCCGGTGTTTTATAGTTCTTTAACTTATTTTCCATTTCACGGGACATCAATGTCGTATTATATCCGTCTTTTGTTTCTGATGTCACTGCGATATAACCGGTCTGATTAGAACGAGTCAGCTGTTTTGGAGAATCTTCCATAACAATCTTCGCAAACTTAGAAAGTTTATACTCTTTTGTAACCTGTTCACCCTGATCATTCATTGTTGTTGCACTGACTTTCGTATCCAAAATGTTCTTATCTGTCAATGCATTTCTCTTATCTACAATATTGACTTCTACATCCTTAGCATCTTTTGTTAAGGTAATAGAACTCTTTTCTGTGGTCATCTTTCCTGCAAGCTGCTGGAAAATCTGTCCAACGGTCAAGCCCTTCTTTGCCGCCTTGTCTTTGTCAATCATCAGGTGAATCTGCTTATCTGCTTCTTCGATACCATTGGATATATTATCCGTTCCTTCAATTTTCTCCATCATCTTCATGATGTCATTACTAATCTCAATCAGTTTCTGAGAGTCATCCCCGTAGACATGAACCTCTAATCCGGAGCCGGAAAGTGCTGACATATCCATTCCTGAAGAACTTACAGCAATTTCTTCACATTTTACTTTCTTTGTTTTCTCTTCAATTGATTTCTGTAAATCTTCAATTTCAGAAACCGTATTTACATCTTCTTTTGGAATGATATAGAACATGAACGCACTGTAATCATTTGTACCACTACCTGCTCCAACAGATGTAGCTGCTGCCGTGGCATTTCCATCCATTACAGCTACTTTTTCAATTCCATCAATTTTTGTAAGAATATCAGAAACCTGATCCGCTGTTTTATATGCCTCATCTTTGTCAATGTCTTTTTCCAAAGTTAAAGTTACACTAATCTGTTCACTGACGCTCTTTCCAATCATTTCCAATCCGGTTCTGAATGCCTGAACAGTACATACAACCAACAACAAAACAGAAATCGCAAGAGGAACAATTTTAAATCTCAAACAGAATTCCAATACCTTTGCATAAACACGTTTCATTTTATCAAAGATACGATGCTTTACTACTGATGATTTCTTTAATGCATAAGAACTGAAGGTCGGTACTACAGTCAACGCTACAATCAGCGATGCAACCAATGCATATGTAATTGTCAAGGCAAACGGAATCAAAATCTGACTAACTACACCACTGACAAATACCATCGGAAGGAATACACAGATAGTAGTCATTGTTGAAGCAACGATTGGTGCTGCAACCTGCTTTGCTCCCTGAACTGCAGCTCTTGCCGGTGTCAGTCCCTTATTTCTCAATCGATATACATTTTCCACTACTACAATGGAGTTATCTACCAACATACCGATTCCAAGACACAAACCTGACAAGGTCATCATGTTCAATGTCATATTTGAAAAATACATGATTACAATTGCAAACAATACACTAAACGGAATACTGAACGCAACGATAATTGTCGGTTTCACATCCTTTAAGAACAATATCAAGACGAGAATTGCCAACAACGCTCCAAAGAGAATACTTGTTAAAAGACTTTCAATCATCTGGGTAATGTAGTTTGCCTGATCCATAATCGGTGTTACTTCCAGACCTTTGTCTTTTTCCTTCATTTCTTCAAAGGCATCCTTCAAATTATCAGACACCTCGCTGGTATTTGCTGTACTTGCTTTATATATGGAAAGAAGCACAGACTCTTTTCCGTTCATCTTTGCATAACTTTCTCCGGCATTATCAATCATGGTAATTTTTGCCACATCTGATAAGCGGATTGTTCCAACGCCTTTAATCTTAGTAAGAACCATATCTTTCAGTTCTTTTTCGTCGGTATAGTTTTCCCCTACTTTAACAAGCCACTGTTTTCCGTCTTTATCTTCTACATACCCTGCAGGCATTGCAAGGTTCTGAGAGGTTATAATCCCTGACAGTGTTTCCAAACTAAGCAATGATTCAATATTTGAATTTTCAATGGCTGCTTTCTTGGAATCTTCCAGTTTTTTCTTACCATCTTCTAATTCCTTGGAAGCATTCTCAATTTGTGTCAATCCTGCCGCCATCTGTGCCTGACCGGAACCAAAACCTGCTGCTGCATCCAATGCCCCGGAGAAGAGTTCTTCCTGAGAATCATCTAATCCCTTCATCTTGGATGTCATCTGATTTACAACCATTTCTGCAGCTTTGATTTCTGTACTTAAGTTCGCTAATTCCGTATCAATCTGTGGAATACGAACCTTAACAATATCATAGAGCTTTTCTACACTTTCCACAGACAACTCTTTTGTCTGGTCGCTTGGTGCAGACTGCTTCATAAATTCAATTACTTTTTTGAAGTTTGCCTTATCCTGCAATGCTTCTTCCACACTGCCCGGAATCGTAATTCCCATTGCAGATGCCATAGCCCCTGCCTGTTCTTTCATCTGAGCAAGTGCCGCATCCATCTGATTGTAAGCATCTTCTATTTTTGCTTCTTCATAAATCTTCTTTTCAGCTTCTAGAGCAGCCTGGCTGGCTTTCAAACTGTTCAGAGACGATTCATACGCAGCTTTTGTAGCCTGTGCGTTGGAAATCTTCACATAGCCTTCCGCCAGTTTATCATTGGTAGAATTCTGTGTGTCTGAGAGATTGTCTTTCTGATTTTCCAATTCCCCCTTGGCACTCTTCAGTTCACTTTCAGCATCATCAATCTTATCCTGTGCTTCTGCCAGTTTTTCATTAGTCTGATACAGGATTTTATCATTAATCTTTTTAATTTTTTTCTTACTTAATCTGATTTCAACAGAATCTTCCACTCCACCGGATGCAGAAACGCTGGCAACACCTTCCTGACGTTCGATGTTTGGAATCATTGTTTCTTCCACATACTGCGTAATTTCTTTAATGTCTTTTCCTTCGTACTCTACGCTGGCATACATGGTAGCAAGCATATCCATACCGATTTCCATGATATTTGGCTTTCCGCACTCTTCCGGTAGTTCTACTGTGTCAACTGCTTGAGAAATACGTACCAATGCTGCATTCATATCCGTATCATCTGCAAACACCAGCATTACCATACTATAATTTTCTGCAGAAGTACTCTGGATTTTTTCCACCCCATTGATAGTTCCCAGTTTACTTTCCAACACTTCCGTAACATCTTTTTCAACTTTTTCCGGACTTGCTCCTGGTTCGGTTGTAATGACAAGCATGTATGGAAGTTCCATGTTTGGCAATAAATCTGTTTGCATGTTGGATAAACTAACGCCACCGATAATCATCACAACAATAACCGCAACGATAATAATAAACGGCTTCTTTACACAAAATTTAGTCATTTCATATCTCCTATCTCTATTAAACCTTCCCTAATTTGCATCACATTTTTATATCACATTCATTTCATTATACTTTTTTTCAGTGTTAGTTTCAACTAATTTTTACATTTTCCCTAAAAAGTAAAAAAGAACTGTTAAAACAAAGTGCTTTAACAATTCTTTTCCCTGCTTACTTTTTCTCTTCTTCTAATGTATTCTGAAAGCGTTCCACTTCTTTCTTAATAACATCACTCAAAAGTACCAAACTAATCAGGTTCGGTATCGCCATTAAATAGTTTGCAATGTCCGAGAAATTCCAAACCACATCTAATGCCGTTATTGCTCCTACAAAAACAATGAATGCGAAGAAAATCCGGTACACCATGTGATAGCGATCTGTTCCTAAAATATATTCAATGGCTTTTTCTCCATTATATTCCCATCCAAGAATGGTTGAGAACGCAAAGAATGTAATTCCAATGGTTACTAAAACTCTTCCGACACCACCCAGTGCACTGGAAAAAGCCGCAATTGTTAAAGGTGCGCCCATAACCAGTTCACCCGTCTTATCGGTCATCCCTAAAACTCCTGAGGACGCAATACAAAGACCTGTAATGGTACAAACTACAATAGTATCCCAAAAAGTCCCGGTCATATTGATATATCCTTGCTTCACCGGTTCCTTTGTAGTTACTGCAGCAGCTGTAATTGCTGCAGAACCAAGTCCCGCTTCATTGGAAAAAATACCTCTTGCTACGCCAAAACGCATTGCTCGTGTCATGGATGACACAATAGCTCCCAGCGCTCCTCCTGTTACAGCCTTTGGTTGAAATGCCATTTTTAAGATCATCCAAATTCCTGCTGGGAGATTTTTATAATTAATAATAATAACCAAGAGTCCAGCCAAAATATAAAACACTGCCATTACCGGAACAATTATTGATGCAACCTTTGAAATAGTTTGGATACCACCAAAAATAATTAATAACGTTAAAATTGCTAAAAATGCTGCCACCAATTCCACCGGAATCTGAAAGGTATTATTTAGTGCTGAAGAAATGGAATTTGCCTGTGTCATGTTTCCGATTCCCAAAGATGCAAACACTGCAAAAATTGCGAAACTCATTCCCAAAGCAGCTCCAAGTCTTTTATTCTTAAAGCCGTTTTTCATGGTGTACATCGGTCCGCCTGCCATCTCACCATCTTCATTCTTTTCACGATATTTAATTGCCAACATACATTCGCTGAATTTTGTAGAAAGTCCCAAAAAGGCTGACACCCACATCCACACTAATGCTCCCGGTCCTCCGGAAACCATTGCAGTAGCAACCCCAACAATATTCCCTGTTCCAATAGTGGCCGCCAAGGCTGTAGTCAGCGCAGCAAAAGGAGAAACATCACCTTCTCCTTCGCTCTTTTTTCTTGCTTCTTTACTTAGCGTTTTCTTAATTGCATATGGCAAATTTCTCTGGGGGCGAAAGCGCAGTTTCACTGTCATAAAGATTCCCACTCCCAAAATGAGTACCATCATAACCAGTCCCAATTGTTCGTCCACGACTTCCAATATCTTTGCAATATCCATGAACTCTTCCTCATCTCTTTCTAAAATTAACCGAAAAGAGAGTAGCTGTATCTGCAACCACTCTCCTGTCTCTTACTTTTTATTTAAGTCGTTTAAAAATTCTTCCATAATTTCTTTGGCCTTCTTGGATTTCGAATGGACAAACATCATCACAAGGACGAGGACCACCGTAACAATCCCACACAATATCATATTCTCTTTCTGATTCTGGTATACCGACCAAATAAATCTGGCACTGATGAGCAATGCTGCCACAATCACCATAGTATACAGATAAAATCCATAGGTGAATTTTCCCTGTAAAACTGTGCCATTTTCCTTCGCCGTCATCTTTCCGCGAAAGCTAACCGGGACATCTGCCTCTCCATTGTGAAACTCTTCTGCTTTCAGAAAAATCTGAATTTTATGATCTTGAGCGATCACCTGAAGTTTCCTTTTCTCAGCTTTCGCCTGAATAACTTTGACCAAGGAACTCTCTTCCTGATTATATTCAAACTGTTTCATTATCTGCTTGCCCTAAACATTAAATCTTCCCATCTGCGGTCAACTTCCTTCTGATACTTTTCAATCAGATGTTCGTTTTCCGGTTTGAAAAGATGTTTAAATCTTCCCTGAGTCTTTAAGAACTCTTCGATTGGCAATGGATTCTTTGGTTCGTAGTTTACAATCCACTTTCCTTCCACTACTTCAAACAGCTGCCAATATCTTGTTTCAACAGCAAGACGACAGATTTCCATAATATCATCAGTCTTGTACTTCCAACCTGTTGGACATGGAGCCATGATGTTTAAGAATGCAGGACCGTCTGTATAGATGGCACGTTCTGCCTTTGTATGTAAATCCTTCATTCCGTTGAAGAATGTAGTCTGTGCTACATAAGGAATGTCATGTGCTGCCAATACTGCTGCTAAATCTTTACGATACTGTTCTTTACCAACGCTCTGGCTTCCAACCGGTGTAGTTGTTGTATCTGCATACATTGGTGTTGCAGAAGAACGCTGTGTACCGGTATTCATATAAGCACCGTTATCATAACAAACATAAGTATAGTTTGTTCCACGTTCCATCGCACCGGATAAAGACTGGATACCGATATCATAAGTACCACCGTCGCCACCGAACACGATGAATTTGTAATCTTCGTTAACTTTGCCTTTTCTCTTCATGGCAGCATAAGCACCTGCCACACCACTCATTGTTGAGCTGGCATTTTCAAAAGCACTGTGGATATAGCTGTCTTCCCAAGCTACGTATGGATACTGGAATGATGATACATTCAAACATCCTGTTGCACAACCGATGACTGCTTTGTCTTCCGGCTTTAATCCGCGAAGTACATTTCTTGCAGCAATTGTTGCACCACAACCTGCACACATTCTATGACCTGGAGCAAAACGTTCCGGCTGGTTCATTACCTCTTTAAAATTATAACCCATCTTAGTTTTCCTCCTTTGATCTTAATCCCATATAACGATATACATCACCGGTTTCGCCTGTTGCAGCGATTTCCTTCAATGTTTCGTAAACGCCTACCATATCTTCTACACGAACATCTCTACCGCCAATACCGTACATGATATTGATTGTCTTTGCTGTACATCCTGCAGTGTACATTGCCTGCATTGTTTCTGCACCGACCGGACCACCGTTTGTAGAAAATGCTTCGCTTCGGTCCATAACGGCAACTGCCTTACATTTCTTTAAGCTTTCTCCGATTTCTTTTCCAGGGAACGGACGGAAGGAACGAATCTTAATCAATCCAACCTTCTCTCCATTGGCTCTCATCTGGTCAATGGCATCCTTTGTTGTTCCTGCTGCAGAACCGATAATTACAACGGCATATTCTGCATCATCCATCTGGTATTCTTCAATCAGTCCGTACTTACGTCCTGAAATCTTTTCAAAGTCTTTTGCCACATCCAGAATTACCTGCTTTGCATTTTCCATTGCGTGAGCCTGTGCTTTTCTGGATTCCATATAATAATCAGATACAGCATAAGGACCTACTGCAAAAGTTTCTTCAGGATTTAATAAATATTCCTTCGGTTCTCTTTCACCAACAAATTCCTTAACTGTCAGATCATCTAATAATTCCATATCGTTTACTGCGTGACTGGTAATGAAACCGTCCTGACAAATCATGATTGGGAGCATTACGTCTGCATGTTCTGCAATATTAAATGCCATTACCATGTTGTCATAAGCTTCCTGATTGTTTTCTGCATAAAGCTGAATCCATCCGGAATCTCTTGCACCCATTGTATCGGAATGGTCACAGTTGATATTTAAAGGTCCTGTCAACGCTCTACATACTGCTGCCAATGCAACCGGAAGTCTGCTGGATGCTGCCACCCCTAAAACTTCCCACATGAATGCAAGACCTGCAGATGAAGTCGCAGTCAATGCTCTGGCACCTGCTGCAGAAGCACCCATTGCTGCTGACATGGAACTATGTTCACTTTCTACGGTAATAAATTCTGTATCCACCAATCCATTTGCCACATAGTTTGAGAAGTACTGTGGCACTTCTGTGGATGGTGTGATTGGGAATGCCGGAAATACATCCGGATTAATCTGACGAAGAGCGGTTGCTACTGCTTCGTTTCCTGATAAAAGTACTCTCTTAGGCATTGCTCTTCACCTCCATCTTTAATGCACCGAAAGGACATGCCTTAACGCAAATTCCACATCCTTTACAATGATCGTAATCAATTGCCTGTCTCTTGTAATCCTTTACAGGAATTGCACTGTCCGGACAAACCGGTACGCACAAAAGACACTGCTTACATTTTTCTTCATCAACAACCGGAGCAACATTGGTCCAGTCTCCTGTTACGAAATGCTTGGTTGTTCCACAACCAACAATTGTATTTCCTCTGGTCACGTCCTGCCATGCGACATCCTGACCAAGTTTTGTAATATCTGACTTTGCCATTTATTTTACCTCCCTTAATGCTGTTCTAAGAGCTTCCATATTTCCTTCAACTACTTCAGGCTTCTTAGCGAATTTGTGCTTAAATGATCCTTCCATTTCTCTTAAGAAAGTTTCATCATCAATTACACCGGTTACCTTAACAATAGCTGCAAGCATTGGGGAGTTTGGGAAATTCTTCCCTAAAGTATCCATCGCAATCTGTCTTGCGTCAACTGTATAAACTTTTCCTTTATATCCATTTAAGTGTGGAATGATTTCGTCTTTGCTTTTTGCAGTATTAATCAAAATCGCTCCATCTTCTCTTAAACCTTTTGTTACGTCAACACACTCAAGTAATGTTTCATCTACAACTACTACATACTGTGGATCATAGATGTTGGAATGTACACGAATCGGGGTATCACTGATTCTATCATAAGCTGTGATTGGGGCACCCATTCTCTCCGGACCATATTCCGGAAATCCCTGTGCGTTCTTTCCTGTTTTAAATGCAACTTCTGCTAAAAGAAGTGCTGCTGTTTTGGCACCCTGGCCTCCACGACCGTGCCATCTGATTTCAAGAGTATTGTTCATATCTTTTATCCTTCTTTCTCATATTTGAGTCCTTCAAATTGCACTTTTCAAGCCCCCACCTGTGGGCGTGCGTACTTATTATTATATCGAAACCGTAATTTATTTTCAAGTGACACTTTTCGACAGCCGCCAGGAGGAGACCGCAGACTTGAATTTGAGTTGCCATACCCTGCATCGGGTGCTTTTCTGTTTTGCAGGGTACACTTTGTCACTTGATTTTTGGCGGCCATACCCTGCATCGGGTGCTTTTCTGTTTTGCAAGGTACACTTTGTCGCTTGATTTTTGGCGGCCATACCCTGCATCGGGTGCTTTTCTGTTTTGCAGGGTACACTTCGCCACTTGATTTTTGGCGGCCATACCCTGCATCCGGTGCTTTTCTGCTTTGCAGGGTACACTTCGTCACTCACTTCGAGAACAACTGTACCTTACTCCCAATACTTTTCCTATTTTGCAAGGTACGTCCGCCATTTCCCTTCCGAACAACTGTACCTTACTCCTAATACTTTTCCTATTTCGCAAGGTACGTCCACCATTTTCCTTCCAAACAACTGTACCTTACTCCTAATACTTTTCCTATTTCGTATGGTACGTCCGCCATTTCCCTCCCGACAATCGAGTAGGCTGATTCCTACTCGATACCCACTCTGTGTAATCACTTCGAATCCACTTCGCTACTTCTCAGTGATTACACGGTCGCCAAGTGAAAATCTCTGTGCAAGCACAGATTTTCGCTTGGCTC
>JAEEGL016588574.1_pt1 | contig 15106 bp, 12 predicted proteins | sample 9134231 | NCBI WGS metagenome assembly JAEEGL01 (sample SAMN16246548, study PRJNA631951) | gut metagenome | biome: gut microbiome; feature: rumen; material: fiber-attached | host: Bos | place: Iran: Karaj | collected 2018-10 | reverse complement strand
CTTATTTAATAAACTTTCAGGAAACAAAAGTGGCATTGTTACATTTTGTACTCCCAATTTTTTAAATTCTTTATCTTCATAAGCAGTAATATTTTCATATATTGCATATCCATATGGACGAATTGCAACAAATCCTTTTGACGCAGTATAATCAGCAAGTTCAGCTTTCAAGCATATATCAGTATACCATTGTGCAAAATCTTCGTCTATATTTGTTATTTCCTTAACAAATTCTTCATTTTTCATATAATTCATTCCTTTCCATCAACATAACAATAATTATAACATATAATTATGCCTTTTTTATTTTTTATTATATCTTTTAATAAAGTTTTCTTTATATTCTAAAAATTTATCTTCTTTTATAGCTTGTCTAATCTCCTCAGTAAGATTTATTAAAAATCTTATATTGTGGATAGATAATAATCTTTGTCCAAAAGTTTCATCAACATTAATTAAATGTCTTATATATGCTTTTGTATAATTCTTACACGCATAACAATCACAAGATTCTTCAATTGGACTAAAATCTTCTTTATACTTAGCGTTCTTTATATTAAGTTTTCCATCTTTAGTAAATGCATTACCATGTCTTGCTATTCTAGTAGGAAGTACGCAGTCAAATATATCAACACCACGAGAAACACCTTCCAAAATATCAACTGGTTCTCCTACTCCCATTAAATAACGCAGTTTATCCTCAGGCATATACGGAGTACTATAATCAATAGCTTTATACATATCTTCTTTAGATTCACCATCATTAGCTACTCCACCAATACTGTAGCCATCAAAATCCATAGCAACTGTACCAAGTGCGCTTTGTTTTCTAAGATCTTCATAAGGGCCTCCTTGAATAATTCCGAATAACATTTGATCTTTATTAGAATGTACTTTTTTCCCTCTTTCTGCCCATCTAAGTGTTCTTTCAATACTATTTTTCATATATTCATGACTAGCACTAGCAGGTGGACATTCATCAAAACTCATAATAATATCTGCTCCAAGTTTATTTTGAATTTCAATAGATTTTTCTGGTGTTAAAAACAAATTAGCACCATCTATATGGCTCTTAAACTTAACACCTTCTTCTGATATGTCTTTAGGTTTAGCAAGAGAAAAAACTTGATAGCCACCACAATCAGTAAGCATTGGTCTATTAAGATTCATAAACTTATGAAGACCTCCTGCTTTTTTAACTAAATCCTCTCCCGGTCGTAACCATAAATGGTATGTATTAGCAAGTACAATACCACATCCACAATCATATAATTCTTCCGGTGATAAAGTTTTTACGGTAGCACGAGTTCCAACAGGCATAAACATTGGTGTTTCAAAATCACCATATTTACTTGAAATAATTCCAAGCCTTGCCTTATCATCCGTTTTAATTAATTTAAATTTCATCTTTGTCATTATTAAAATCTCCAATCATCATAGAATCCCCAAAAGAAAAGAATCTATATTTATTATCAACAGCTATCTTATAACTATTCAAAATATTGTCTTTACCAGCAAATGCACTAACTAACATAACAAGTGTAGATTTAGGTAAATGAAAATTAGTTATTAAACTATCTATTGCCTTAAATTCAAAACCAGGATAAATAAATATATCTGTATCGCCACTACATAAAGTAAACCTATTATATTTATGATAAACACTTTCAAGTACCCTTGTAGTTGTAGTTCCAACTGCTATTATTTTTCTCTTTTCTTTTTTAGCTAAATTTAGCCTTGAAGCAACATCTTCACTCATTTCATAATATTCACTATGCATCTTATGTTCTAAAACATTATCCACTTTAACAGGTCTAAATGTTCCAAGACCTACATGAAGTGTCACATATAATATTTCTATTCCTTTATCAGAAATCTTCTTCAAAAGTTCTTCAGTAAAATGAAGTCCAGCAGTAGGAGCTGCGCTACTACCATTAACTTTACTATAAACCGTTTGATATCTATCGGGATTATCAAGCTTTTCATGTATATAAGGAGGAAGAGGCATTGTGCCGAGTTCTTCAAGTATTTCAAGAAATATTCCATCATATATAAATTTAAAATGTTTTATTCCCTCATCTTTCTCTAAAACGCACTCTGCTTTCAAAAGACCTTTTCCAAATGATATTATATCTCCTTCTTTTATTCTTCTTGCAGGTTTTACTAAACATTCCCAAGTATCACCTAAATCTTTTAATAGTAAAAGTTCTATTACCGCACCAGTACTCTCTTTTTCCCCAATAATACGAGCAGGTATAACCCTAGTATTATTAAGTACTAGTACATCACCAGGATTTAAATAATTTATTATATTATAAAAATGTTCATGTTTATAAAAACCTGTTTTTTTATCCACCAACATAAGACGAGAGTTATCTCTCTTATCAAGAGGTGTCTGAGCAATTAATTCTTCATCTAAATAGTAATCAAAATCATCTGTACGCATAATATCACCTTTTTTTCTTTCTCATTATAACACAGAATCGTTACAAATAAAAGAAAAAGCAGACATAAGTCTACTTTTAATATATATAATTATTCTGCTTCTTTAATACCCTCATCTGGTTTTAATGAAACAAGAAGTTTTCTTTGTAGTTTTCTAGGAAACTCAGTAAACTCAATACCACAATTGATTAAGCATGTCTTAGCAGCAGTATTATCTGGAGTTCCATCATACTTATCTGATAGATAAACTATCCTCTTAACGCCAGCTTGAGCCATAAATTTAGCGCAATTACTACAAGGAAAAAGCGTAACATATAAAGTAGAACCTACAAGTTCTCTCATATCTCCTTTATAATTCAAAAGAGCATTCATTTCCCCATGAATTACATAAGGATATTTAGTATAATTAAAATCTTCGTTTTCTCTTAACCACGGGAATTTATTATCATCCCAACTATTTGGAGACCCATTATAACCAAGTGATAAGATTCTGTTATCAGAACCAACAATACAAGCACCTACTTGACTTGACGGATCTTTACTTCTTGCAGAAGAAACAACAGCACTAAGCATAAAAGTTTCATCCCAACTTAAGTAGTCTTCCCTTTTTCCTTTAAGAAATTCTTCAGGGATAGCATATTCTTTTTTCATATTATCACCACTTAAATTATATCACAAAAAATAAAAAAAGATAATTAATAAAATATTAACTATCTTTTTCATTAAGTTCATTTATTTTCGTAACATAATCTTTATATTCATTATCTAAATCATAAACGCTTTCATCTATTAACAATTTTCCCTTTTTAAAATATAAAGCTCTAGGAAACATATCACCGATTTTGTAGTTGTTTATTACATGATTAAAAATCTCATTACCTTTAGTACTATTAGCATATACTATATCATAATCATAATCTTTAAAGTATTTAGATGCATATTTTGTTACCATACTTCTTGATTTTTCTTTTCCAATTAATAATAATATATATTCGTCTTGAATATTGTTTTTAAAATCTATCAAAGTAGTAGTTTCTTGCACTTCATGCTTTTTAATAATTCCAATTTCATCAGCATAGTTTTCTAAGTGTTCATAACTAAAATCACCAATTATTATTCCTTTGCGCTCATCTTTAACAAAAAATAGCAATGTCGAAACTGTTGAAGATTCCAAATTTTTATAAATATTTGATATATTTAGTTCCTTTTTAAAACACTCTTTTTTAATTGTATTATGCTTAATTCTAATAATGTTTACCTCAGGATATTCATTTTTAAAATCATCTAAATTAGTTGTCAAATAATCATTAATTTGATCACCTTCAATAAATATTACAAAAGCATTATTATCCTCTTTAGCAGATTTAATTTCATCACAAATATCAGTAAAACCATTTCTATTCTTATTTGAAGTCGTTATACCAAAGACCATCAAAACAATGATAATTAAGCCAATTAAAACTATCACTAATTTATTATTCATATTTAATCACTTGCTCCTCTCTATTCACACTAATAATCATCAAAAACTATTAATTAGTATGAACAAGTATATATGGTCTATAATATAACGTATAATTAGTAGCTTTTAAATTATGTGTCGTAACATTATCAAGACATCTAGCAGAAGTAGCCATATAATAACGATGTTTATAACGTGTAACTGTCTCAGTTGAATTAAGTTTTTTTACTTCTTCAGATGCAGTTGTACCACCAGGTAATGGATCACCATTACTATCTCTTATAATAGATGCTGCTTCCAACCACCATCTCTTAGAATATTGATTATATTGCCATGTCTTAACTGTATTATCACTATTCCATTCGCCAGCATCAGTTGCTTGATTTGCATATCTAAACCACGCAGTGGCATCATCATGTGTAACTTTTTCAACATCTGCATTATTATACCTAACTATAACAAGTTTCCCATGTTTATCATTAGAAGCAGCTCCACTAGGACCACCACATATAGATACTGTAACTTGAGAAGCAGTTGTTGGACTTACAGAACTACCAAGTCTATTACTAGAAATCATACCACCTTCATTACTGGTAGAACTAGTATTTAAATTTATAAATTCATATAATTGAACAGTCATTCCTATAGCAGTATTAGGATAACTAGAGGATTTACTAAAAGATATTTTCGTTCCATAATGCGACCAATGTCTGGTTTTCGTACTATTATTATAAGTAGACACAGTAGATGTATATGCACCACCACACAGATTCAATCCAACTTTAGCACCATCACAACTAGAATCACTAGTATCAATAGAACTAGTTGTAGCAAAATACTTAAGCTTACTATTAGTACTAAATTTGTTTTCTCCTTTTATTATTTTTTTCGAAGGATCTGCATCCACAGTAGTATACATACTTGCTGTACCTATTTTGTGATCCAAAGTATCTGGTTCACTAGTACTTTTTAATCCAAACCCACTACCATAAATAGTTGCACTATTAGTATACCTAGTAATTTCTTCATTACTATAAAAACTATCAGATGTCATCCAATATTTATAATTTGGAGCATTCACAGTTGTATTAGCTGTTCCTTTATTTTCAATACAACCTAAAGATAAATCATTTTTAGACTTAGTTTTATCATTTAAGAAAGTAGTTACAGCAGATGATGCAGCAGAATATGCACCGTTTCCAGAAACATTATTATATGCCAAATAAATATCGCTACCAGATTTACTAACAACAGTCCATTCACGATCAGCATATGTTACTTTATCATTTACCGCTGTTGATTCAGAAAAACCAGGTATACATCTAATTTTCCAATTTACGTTACAAGCACTTGCAAATTGATGATTTGAATCTGCTGTACATGTTTGAGTATAAGTTCCCCTAGCACTCGCACTAGTAGTACCACTAACAGTACTTCCACTTGGACATGCTATTCCACTTGATATACTATTCCCTGTATATGCTTTATCGGCTGGAGCACTTGGGCAAGTAATCGTAACCTTATTTATTGTTAATTTTCTACTTCCACAATCAACTGTATTATGATTAGAATCTCCAGCTACTTGTACATAAACTGACCATGATCCAACAATTGATGCGGTAGGTATTGTATTTCTCCATGAATCTGATGTAGTATTCCATTTATATTGAATAGTTCCACCTGATCCTCCAGATACATTAATTGAATGTTGTTCTCCATTCCAATTACCTGTCCAATCTGATATGGTTGGACAAGTTGCATTTGCTTTAGCCATAGTCCAACTTATATTAGTTGGCGCATTATGATTCGAATCTGGTGAACAACTAGCTGTATATGTTCCGGCTGCTGTTGCTTTGTATGTTCCTCCTACTGTTCCACCACTGCAGCTACATGCTGTTTGTTCTGATCCTGTATAAGTCTTATTACTACATGTAAGCTTTGCTCCAACTTTATTCATTGTCCAACTTACATTAGCTGGCGCATTATGATTCGAATCTGGTGAACAACTAGCTGTGTATGACCCTGCATTTGTTGCTTTATATGTTCCAGTTACCGTTCCACCACTGCAGCTACATGCTGTTTGTTCTGATCCAGTATAGGTTTTATTACTACATGTAAGAGTTGCATTTACTTTAGCCATAGTCCAACTTATATTAGTTGGCGCATTATGATTTGAATCTGGCGAACAACTAGCTGTATATGTTCCGGCTGCTGTTGCTTTGTATGTTCCTCCTACTGTTCCACCACTGCAGCTACATGCTGTTTGCTCTGATCCCGTATAGGTTTTATTACTACATGTAAGAGTTGCTCCAACTTTATTCATTGTCCAACTTACATTAGCTGGCGCATTATGATTTGAATCTGGTGAACAACTAGCTGTGTATGAACCTGCATTTGTTGCTTTATATGTTCCTCCTATTGTTCCACCGCTGCAGCTACATGCTGTTTGTTCTGATCCCGTATAAGTCTTATTACTACATGTAAGCTTCGCACCTGCTTTAGCAACTGTTATTGTCATTGTTATATCTTTATATCCACTATTGTAGTTACTATTTCCTGCTGCTGTTGCCCTTATCACTACTGTATATGTTCCTACCGGTGTTGATGCCGCCATTCTTATACTATTAGTACTTGTTGTTGGTATACTAAAATATGATACTGCTGTTGATCCTTGTTTTTGTGATTGAACAGCATATGTTACTGCTCCTTGTGCATTTGTTGCTGCTGTAAAAGTCTTATTTTGTAAACTTGTACTATATGTTGGTCCCCATGTTTGTGGTGTTGTTACATTTATTGTATTTGCTGCCTTATTAACTGTTATTGTATATGTCGCTTCTTTTGTAGCTTTTGAATTAGTATCCGAAGCCTTTATTACATATGTATATATATTCGATGGTGTTGATGCCGCTATTGTTATTGTTGTCCCACTTAAACTTATATAATTGGTTGCTGTCCCTGTACTATTCTTTTCTGATACTTCACTATATGTATATGTTCCTGTCCCATTACTTGCTCCTATTACACTTGCTGTTTGTGAACTTGTTGAATACGTCTTACTTATACTTTGATTATTAAATATTAATGGATTTGCACTCCAATTAGCTGTATAATTTTTATCTCCTACTGACCCCTTTGTTATTGTTACTGTTGTTGATACTACTGATCCATTACTTCCTGTCCATCCTGTAAATGTATATCCTGTCTTTACTGGATTATGCAAAGTAAATGTATTTGTTTCTATCGTATAACTTGTTGGATTTGCCGGAGAAACACTTCCTCCATTTAAGTTATAAGCTATACTATATGTTTTCGGTATAAAATTTACTGTACATGTCGTATTATTTGTTAACTCTCCTGTTGTTAGTATTGAATTACTATATCTTGCTGTTTGTCCATTACTACAATTTACACTTCCATATAAATATTCACTATGTGGATCTACTACAAAACTTGCTGTTCCTTTTTCTACTACTGTCTTACTTGTAGCTCCTGATACAACTCCATTACGTGGTACTACAGATACTGTATAGTAATTATTCTTTTTAAAATTTATTGTACATGTTGTATCATGTGTAATTGCTCCTGTTGTTAATCTCATATTAGAAATTGTAGCAGTTTGATCATTATCACAATTTACTGTTACTTCATCTGAATCATATCCATTCATAACTGATATTGCAAACTCTGCTGTATCTCCATCTAAAACATCTTGACTGTTAAATGGTACTGTCCCTCCTGTTATTACTACTATTACATGATGCAAACTATAATCACTATCACAAGTAACATTTTTTACATTGTGTTTTATTGTATTAGCATTTATTTTACTAGCTTCTGTAAAATCAAAACCATTACCATCTTCATCTACCATACAAATATATCTAGTATATTTTGATGCTCCTGTTGTATCAACCGTCTTCTTAATCATTACTGCTGCTGTTTTATATTTTGCTCCAAAAGGGCTATCATCTAGTTTCTTATCTAATACATCATTTATGCTATTTAAATCATAAACTACTACATCCCCATAATCATCTGCAGGTGTTGCTTTCATAGAAAGAGCATCACTTTTTGCAGCACTTACAACTGTTCTTGCATCTTTTACAAAGGCACTACTTCTTGAGCTTGAAATTGAACGTTGTACATTTGGAACTGCTAGTATTACTAATATTGCTATTATTGTACAAACTACTAATATTTCGATTAATGTAAATCCTTTCTTATTCATAAAAACACCTACCGTAACTATTATCTAGAATTATTATATCATAATTCTTTGAAAAATCATTAAACAAAAAACAATTTTTTACATAAAATTTAACATGAGAGAAAGATTTATAAAATCAACAATAGTTTTAATAATTGGAGGCCTTGTTACAAAACTATTAGGTATGGTTATAAGAATTATAACAACTAGATTAATAGGATTAAGAGGAATAGGTCTTTATATGTTAATAATGCCAACATATGGACTATTTATAACAATTGCTACTTTATCTTTACCAGTAGCCATATCAAAGCTTGTTGCAGAAAATAAAAGAAACAATAAAAATGTTATTTTAGGAATTATTCCTATAGCAATGATTATAAATATTTTTTTTATGATAATCGTAATAATATTAGCTAAGCCTATATCAAGCATTTTATTGCAAAATAAAAGTCTATGTACTCCAATATTAGCTATGTCTATAACCTTACCGTTTATAACACTATCTAATATCATAAGAGGATATTTCTTTGGCAAAGAAAGAATGATACCACACGTAACATCAAACATTATTGAACAATTAATTAGAATAGGATTAATTATAGGAATAACATCAAAACTTTTAGAATATGGATTGATTATTACTATAACTGGATTAATTTTTTTAAATATAATAAGTGAACTACTATCAATAATTATACTAATATTCTTTGTTCCGAAAAAAATAACAATAACAAAACAAGATATCTTACCTGACAAAAACAATTTAAAAGATATTTTTAAAATAAGTATTCCTACTACAACAGGAAGAATAATAAGTTCAATTAGCACTTTTATTGAACCAATAATTATTACATATGTCTTATTAAAAACTGGTTATACAGCAGAAAAAATAACAACAGAATATGGAATAATATCAGGCTATGTATTCCCCTTAGTAATGATGCCACAATTTTTAAGTAGTGCTATAGCAAACGCTCTTCTCCCAACAATATCAAAATATCATGCAAGTAATAATTATAAGCAAATTAAAAAAGCACTAAAAAAAGCAATTGGTTTATCTTTAATAATAGGAATATTTTCGACAACTATACTAACTATATTCCCAAAAGAATCACTAAAACTAGTATTTAATACTACAAAAGGAACAAATTATTTATTAATAGCAGCTCCGATATTTTTATTAACTTATATTGAAAGCCCAATTTTATCAACCCTTCAAGCAATTAACAAAGCAGATATAATATTAAAATCTAGTCTAATAGGAGCCATAATAAAAAGTATAGTTTTATTTTTTACACTATACCTGAATATTAAAATGTATGCTCTTTTAATATCAATACTAATTCAGTACTTATTAATAATCATATATCAATACAAAAAGATAAAACAAATACTAAAAAAAGAATGACTAAATCATTCTTTTAAACGGTTTGTTTTTCTTTTAAGGTAACGTTTTTTGCTTGATATCCTTTATCAGTTTCCACTAAATCAAACTCTACTAATTGATCTTGAGCAAGCGTTTTATAACCCTCACTATTTATAGCAGAATAATGAACAAATATGTCTTCCATATCTCCATTATCTAAAAATCCGTAACCTTTAGCATCATTAAACCATTTTACCTTCTTAATCATTTTCTACAATCTCCTTCCTTATTTTACTGCATAAAGACTATATCATATTAAGAAAGAAAAATATGTCAAAAAATGCTGAAAAACTATAAATTAATGATTTTGCGTTTCTATTTCGTAATATTATATACAAAATTTACTATTCTTCTAGTAACCTTTGTATTAGTTAAAGTAATATTATCTTTACTAAACTGTTTAACTTTTCCTTTATCCCAATTATTGTTTTCAATATATTTAACTATAGCACTAGCTTCTTTACTCATATTACCAGGCATATCCTTTTGATAGTCAATATAAAAATCTCTGTTCTTAGAATAACTATCAAAATCATATATATAAAAGTATATAGGTTTATTAAGAAGCGAAGCTTCATAAACAATGGCCGAGTAATCCGTAATTATATAATCACAAGCAATCATCATATCCCTAGCATAAAACTTATTATCCCAAATCACTCTATTATCAAAATTAGATATCATAGTAAGAGGATGTGGCTTTATAATTAAATTGTATTTATCATAATCAATACTATCTATAAGCTCTCTTACTTTTTCTTCACTTTCTTCTTCTCTATATGTTGGAACATAAACTATGTTCTTTTTATTTTTCATTTCGGGATAAGACTCTTTTATCTCTATAATTTTTTCACTCTTATACAAATCATCTGTTAATAAATCAACTACAGGTAAAGGCATAATAATTCCTTTACTAGGATTAGTTCCAAATGCTTCTGCAAAAGGAATTCTAGCTTTTTCTGAACTAACAAAAAAATAATCATAATTATTATGCATCTTCATTGCTTTAGCAATTTTTTTCTTTTTATTAACACTCATACTTTTATTAAAAGCAGAAGACTTAGGATTTTTATCGAGAGCACTTAACCCAAATTTTTTAAGCGATCCCATTGCATGCCACATTTGAACTATTTTCAATTCTTCTTTATGTTTTAATATACTAGCTGCTATACAATAACTATCAAGTATAAGCACTTCAGATGTAGCTATTTCATGCATCTGTTTAAACATATGAAAAGCATATTTAACTTTATTAAAGAATCCTGGAGATAATTTTTTTGTAAGTACTACTACTCTGTATTTTTCATCTCTTTCAAATTCTTTTTTTAATAATTCAAAATCCGGCGTTATATTATTACTTTGCCTCGATATCATAACTACTTTGTTCTCTGTAGGAGATAGTTTTATAAAAAAGTAAATGATATTTAAGAAAAATATCCCTATTTTTAACAATATAATCATTTATCACCGTCTCCTAAAAAATAATCTACAACTCTTTTAGTGCTATTACCATCACACGCTGAACAAAAATAATCATAAAATTCTTTTATCTTATTTAAATCTGGTTTGTTATTTCTAATACACTTTATAAGCTCATCCATATTATTTGCACGAACTCCATAATTATATTTTTCAAAATCATAGAAGAAACTTCTAGCAGCTACATAATCATCAAAATCCGGCACATAAAATATTACACTTTTTTTAAAAAATGAATATTCAAATATGACTGAAGAATAATCCGTTATTAATAAATCTGTTACAAATAACAAATCATTTATTTCTCTTTCATCACTTAAATCAAGATAAAAATCATCATTAGTAAAATCATAATCTGGCCTATTCTTTATAAAAGGATGAAACTTTATAATACAAATATAATCTTTACTAAACTCTTTCTTTATTCGATCAAAATCAATTAAAGAAAAATCATAATGAGCTGTCCCTTGCCCTTTGCCTCTAAAGGTTGGAGCAAACATCATCACTTTTTTATTTTTTAACATTGGATATTTTTTATATAACTCATTTTTAATTTTAGAACTATATTTATCATCATAAAATATATCTGTACGAGGAATACCTAAAGCATGAATTTTATCTTTAGATATACCAAAAGCTCTTGCATAATCGTCTCTTATACTTTCACTACTAACAATAGCTCCTGTATAATTTCTATGAGTCAAATTATATCCCTTTGGTCCCCCAGGTTTACCAGCCCTTGCATATCCAACTGTCTTATACGAACCAAGTGCATGCCATAACTGAATAAGTTGTTTTTTCTTACCAAGTCTAAGAGCATATATAATTGGATAAAAATCATCTAAAAATATATATTTAGCACGTGCTATAGCCTTTAAAAGTTCCATTTTTTCAGAAAAAGTTTTCTTGGTCTTTAAACTTTTTTTCAAAAGACTATTTATATTATACTTTCCTCTTCTTTCAATTTCTTCTTTCACATACAGAAAATTGCCGGAAAAATCTTCCCTAGAATCAGATAAAAATAGTACTTCATTATCTTTTTGTCTTACAAATATTTTTACAAAAGGATAAAATAATACATAAAAACCAACTCTAACTTTTTGAAGTATCATCCTAATGTAATTCTTTTTCACTATTTTCACCCTCTTTATTAAATATTTCTATTTCAAAACTTGAAGCAGCAATATATTTTTTAGTCATCTTACCAAAAGGAACAACATCACCAATAGTTTTATCAGTTATAACTCTTTTTGCTCCTAAAAGAAGTAATTTATATTCATCAATAGTACCATCACTTATAAATACCTTGCTTCTATCTCTATCAAGTTCATATAATTTATAAAGTTCAGAATCTTTATCAGTAAAATATATTTTAGAACCTTGTTTAAATAAAGACAAAAAATTAACAAGATAAAATTTAAATGAACTAGCTTTAACAAACTTGTTTTTAAATCTATCAAAGAATTGTCTTTTCCTAATAACAATCTTATTATTAATTGTTATTTGATAATTACCATATATTTTATGTTTTGAGCACCATAAATCAGGCTTAGTAATAACAAGTTTTCCTTCATTAGCACTTTTAAAGATAAATCTAACAATTTTTATATTAAAATCAATACTTATCTTATAAGATAAATCACCTTCAAAGTCCACTAAAGAAGTAGTCACATTATTGTTTTTATCTACCAATTCTACATATAGCATAACATTATCATAAGAAGTATATAATTTGCCACAAATACTAAAACCAGATTCTTCTCGATTAATCATACATATAGTATTAATTGATGCTTTTGAAACCTCAGTTTTATTCATACTACCACCTAATATAATTTTATCATAAAAAAAAAAAGAAAAAAAGCCTATCTTAACTTTCTATCTTCTTTGTTTAGATCCCATCACTTCAAATTCAATTTGATTAATATATGATAATTGCTCCTCATCGTATTTTATGTCAGACCAAATGTCACTTTGTTGTTCAGAATTTGATGACTCATAATTATCCCATAGCACTTTAAGATCAGATTCCAATTCTTGTTTTAACTTCATAAGTTCTTCAGCTGATAGTTCTTTAAAATATGAAAACCTATTTTCCATTTTATATTTAGCTTCTTCATCCATAATACCACTCCTATAATAATTATAACACATATTACATCAAAGGTGCTACTAATCTAAGAAGCGCTTGAAATATTCTTTTTAAAATAAATGGTTTTTTTCCTTTTTTTAGTATTTGTTCACTTTTTGCGAGTGTATCAACTAAATCGGCCTTAATATCATTAATACAGCTAACCTCTTCCATATAAAGACCACATTCAAAATGCAAATATAAACTTCTATAATCTAAATTAATTGTACCAACAGTAGCAATTGTATCATCTGATACAAAAACTTTAGCATGAACAAAACCTGGTAAATATTTATATACTTTTACTCCCTCTTTTACAAGCAAATCAACATAACTTTCTGACAATAAATAAACTATTTTTTTATCAGGAATACCCGGAATTACTATCCTAACATCCACACCTCTTCTAGCAGCAAGTATTAAACTATTAATCATATCAGTATCAATAATCAAATATGGAGTACAAATATAGACATAGTCATTTGCTTGATTAATAATATTTAAATAAACGTTTTGCCCAGAAACTTCTTTATCCAATGGTGTTTCCCCATATGGAATAGCATATCCATTATTAATTTTTTTATTTGAAAAGTTATATTTAAATTTATTATAGTCCTCACCCTTCTTACTAAACGAATTCCAAATAGCAAGAAACATAACTGTATAATTCCATACAGCATCACCAGAAACTTTTATACCATTATCTTTCCAGTGACCATATTTTGGAACAACATTAATATATTCATCAGCAATGTTTATCCCACCTGAAAAAGCTACCTTTCCATCAATTATTAAGATTTTTCTATGATCTCTATTATTCATAATAATACCAGAAAGAGGACTTAACTTATTAAAAACAACACATTTAATACCATATTTAGCTAACTCTTTAGGATATGAAGGGCTTAGAGTACTAACGCAACCTAAATCATCATACATAACTCTAACATCTACACCTTGTGCTGCCTTTTCTTTTAATATTTCTAAAATTGAATTCCACATCTTGCCATAATTTACTATAAAATATTCAAAGAATATAAATTTTTTAGCTTTTTTTAATTCCTTTAGCATATCTTCAAAAGCAAGTTCTCCAAGTGGATAATATTTAATATCATTATTCTTAGTCACAGGAAATCCAAGATAATCAACGATATATCTCATTCTACTATTATCTTTTATTTCTTCTCTTATACGTTTATTTTGAACTAAATACTTAACAATATTCTTTTCGCTTTTTGTTATTTGCTTAAGCAATTTGCTTCTTTTTTTATTATGACCAATAATTAAATATAATAAAGTTCCTATTAAAGGAAATACTAATATAATAACTATCCAGGGTAATGTATAAGAATAGTTTCTACTATTACCCATAAGCCATAAGACAATTAAAAAACCAGCAATCTGATATATCAAACGTAAAACGACTATATGACTACCCAAATATATATAAGCAAAAAGATATAATAATATTTGTAATAGTAACCCTATTATTACAACTATTCCCCTCTTAATAGCCATTGACATACTACCACTTCCTAAATTACAAAAACATTATATCACATAATAACTATCTTTTTTGTGAAAAAAAAAGAACACAAGTGTTCAATATGCTATCACTAAATGGTGGCTCCGGACAGAATCGAACTGTCGACACCAGGATTTTCAGTCCTGTGCTCTACCGACTGAGCTACAGAGCCACAAAAATTGGCGGTTCCGACGGGACTTGAACCCGCGATCTCCTGCGTGACAGGCAGGCGTGATAACCACTACACCACGGAACCATGGTTGCGGAGGAAGGATTTGAACCTACGACCGCTGGGTTATGAGCCCAACGAGCGACCGAACTGCTCTATCCCGCGATATAAATAATGGCGGAGGAAAAGGGATTCGAACCCCTGCGCCGCTTGCACGACCTCTCGGTTTTCAAGACCGATCCCTTCGACCGGACTTGGG
>JAEEGL016090431.1_pt1 | contig 15106 bp, 11 predicted proteins | sample 9134231 | NCBI WGS metagenome assembly JAEEGL01 (sample SAMN16246548, study PRJNA631951) | gut metagenome | biome: gut microbiome; feature: rumen; material: fiber-attached | host: Bos | place: Iran: Karaj | collected 2018-10 | reverse complement strand
TACGAGCACGCCACGCCCATATAACTTATATGAGCCGGTCGCCGTGCTGATCTCTTGTTCCTTAAAGAGTTTCCTACGTTCTTATACATCGAAGAGAATCAGCACAACTTCCGAATAATAATCAAAAATTATTCTCGGCTATGGGACGCGCATTTGCACATCCCACAACGGTTTATGTTTACGGCGGTAAATTTAGGGAATTTTTTTTGAAAGTTCCAAATTTTTCGGCAAGAATTTTTGAAAAATTTTATATAATATTGAATATCAAAAAGTTTTATTTCAAAACTTTTCGGTAGGTAATGTTTTTAGGAATTACTTTTAATTGTGGCGAATTCGCCTTAATAAAAAATGAAGTTATATGCCGCGAATGTTTTAGGAAGCATTGCATTAACAATATTAAAAAAAATATCTATGCAAATATTTTTAAGTATTTTTCTTTTCCACGAAAAAATATTTTTACTATCTTTGCGCAAACGAAAACTTCAAAAACGCATCAATTATGTTGACACCGCACAAATATCCCGTTGGAAGGGCAGATTTTGAGTCGATTATCAGCGAGGGCTTCATATATGTTGACAAGACCGAGCGTATGTACCAAATGATCGGTAGCAGGAAATTTGTGTTTATGTCGAGGCCGCGCAGATTTGGCAAGTCGCTGTTGGTGAATACATTGCAGGCGTATTTTGAAGGTAAGAAGGAACTTTTTGAAGGTCTCAAAATTTCTGAATACGAAAAAGATTGGATTCAATATCCGGTGATTTCGCTTGATATGTCGGCTTATAAAGATATGGACATAAATGAAATAGACCCTGCAATTGCCGACGACCTTTCCAAATATGAGGTGAAGTATTCCATTACCCCAAACGACAATCTGAGCAATGGCGCACGGTTCAAAAACCTTATTCAGACCGCCAAGGCACAGACCGGCAGAAACGTCGTTGTACTCATCGACGAGTACGACGCGCCGCTCAATGCCCATCTTCACGACGGCAATTTGGAGTTGGTAAAGCCAAAATTGCAACAAATCTATCAGCAATTGAAAGTCTGCGAAAAGGACGAGCGTTTTGTGTTTATCACGGGCATATCAAAATTTTCTCAGGTGTCGATATTCTCCACAATCAACAACCTGAGCCAAATCTCAATGTGGGAGAAGTTTTCGGATATTTGCGGCATCACGCACGACGAACTCCACCATTACTTCCACGACGATATTGAGATTTTAGCAAACAAATACAACTGCACCTACGAACAGATGGTTGAAAAAATGGTCTATCAATACGATTGTTACCATTTTAGCGAAAATTCGCCTGCAATGTTCAATCCTACAAGCATACTTAACGCTTTTGACGAAGGCAAACTTGGCAGTTATTGGTTTGGGACGGCAACGTCGTCGTACATCATCGACCACTTGAAACACTACAATGCCGACATTCCGAAACTTGTGCCTAAAAAACTGTATGTCAATGACTTTGACATTTCGCCCGAAGACTACGACAGCCTTTGGCCTGTACTTTATCAGGCAGGTTACCTTACAATAAAGGACTACGACTTTGAAAGAGAAGTATATACTCTCGATTATCCCAATAATGAAATCCGTGTGGGAATGATGCAAAACATTATGAAGTTTTATTTCCCGCAAAACTTCTCGTCGAGCAAGGTGTCGATGCAAATGTTTTATTTTGCCCTCAAAAACGGCGAAATCGACGAGGCGATGACCTATCTCCGCGACTATCTTTCCGAAATACCAAACATCCTGCACAATAAGACTGAAAAACATTTTCAGACAATACTTTACGTGATGTTTACGTGGCTCGGATTCTACACCGAAACCGAGGTCTGCACCGCCATTGGACGCATTGATGTAGTTATCAAAAATCCAAAAAACATCTTCGTCCTCGAACTCAAAGTGGACGGCTCGGCAGAGGACGCGCTCAATCAAATCAACTCCAAAAACTATCCAATTGCCTACAAGTACGACGGTCGCGAGGTTGTAAAAATTGGTGTCAACATCTCTACCGTAAAGAATGTCAGGACAATAACGGAGTGGCGCGTGGAGAAATCATAGAAATTATCCTCCCATACCCCCGAAAAAATGCGCAAATGATTGCAAAAAACGCAACAAATTATTACCTTTGCGCCCGTAAAAACAAAAACGAAATGAGCCTTAAAAAAACATCAACCACCGACGGCGAAACCTCTCTGTTGCAATTGCTTGCATGCGTATTGGAGCCGATGACATACACCAACATCGGCGAAATGTATCGATATATTGTTAGCGGCGCGAGCATCGCCAAAATAAGTTTTCGCGATTTGGCAGACAAAAAACTTATCCGCACCACCAAGGATTCTTACATTGCGTACCACCAAATAGAACCCGAAAATTGGGTTAACATCCTGAAAACTATCGACAACAAACAGTTTGCGCTGATAAAGAAGGCTATCAGCAAAAACAGGAGGTCGTCGGCGGATACGCTATTCGGTTTTGTGGGCGCGGTGATTGATTTTCTTAACGGACACTCGTTTCAAAATAATCTTATTCTGTTTGCCGCGCCGACATTCTATCCCATAAAATCCGAAGTACTCAATGTGTTTATAGACAGACTGTTGTACGTAGAAAACAGCGGCAATTTTCTCGCCGCCCTGCCCGAAAAAACACTTATTGAGTTCTTCTTCGATTATTGGGCACCGCAATACTATTTTGCCCAAAAACCGTCGGCATCCATCGATGTACTTTATAAAACATTCTTCTCCAACCCGCGCCTCAACGAAAAAACGCGCGAACTTATTTACCACGCCTACCTCTACGGCATCGATTTTTATCAGACGGGCGAGATAGACCGCGTGTTGGGACTGATGAAGCCCGACAGCGAGTTCCATCAGAAACTCTCCGCCGTCAAATGCCTGCACAATGGCGACGTGGAAGGCGCGTTGACATTGTTGACCACCGTATTGAAGGCAAACAAGGCACAGTTTTTTACGGAAACATTCACCAATTTTGTTTATGCCCTCGCGTTAGGACAGAGCAAAAACCCCAAAGCCCGTACAACCGCCATAAAACTTCTCAACAACCGCAAGGCGTTTTTTACTACGGGCAGCATACCGATGTTTCTCGTGCTAAACCATTACACGCAGGACAAGGCAAAAGAGTATTATGAAGCCAACAAAACGCATAAACAGATTTTCGTGGGACAGGCTCTTTGCGCATTTTTTCTGCATCATCATCATATTTACGACGATAATACCATTGTGGCAAAGGATGCCGTGCAAGCCGTCAAAGCCTCCACGTCAGCCTACATACGGCTTTTGTACGCCTTTGACTTTGACCAATTTAAGCCGCTCCTGCAATTATACAAGGAACATACGGGCATCACCACGCCCCTGATGCCGGAGGTGAAATACACGGAGCCATGGGAGCGCACCATCAGCCATATCATCGCCATCAACGCCGCGACTGACCACCCCAAAAAGAAAACAGACGAAGGTAAGGCTTTGGAGGTGTCGAAGGTGGCGTACTGCGTCAACAAGAATTTTGAGGTAACGCCAAGACTGTTGAAGTCAAAAGACGGCGGCATCACTTGGTCCAAGGGGCGAAACATCGCATTGAAGACTTTTTTGGAGAACATCGATGCAGACTACATGACCGACACCGACCACAAAATTGGCACCTTAATACTCAAAGAACCATGCGGATGGTACGGGTCGATGAACTATACGCTCAACCATTTTGCCGCAGTAGCCGCGCTTGTGGGAAGTCCCAACGTGCTGAGCGACGGGAAACAGCAAAAAATCGACGTTATTGAAGAACCGCTGCAAATCACCGCGTCGCCCACTCCAACCGGCTATTCCATTAAGACCAACGTGGACACGATAGACCAAATCATCATAGGCAACAATCTCGAATGGAAAGGCGACCGTCAGATTTCGGTCATCAAAATCAACAACGTTCAGTACGACACCATTCTGATGCTCGCCAAAATAGCCAACGTACCCCAAAAAGGCAAGGAACCGCTCACACGGCTTTTGGAGGCTGTAAGCAACAATTTTACGGTGATGAGTCCGTTGCTTAAAAACACCGTCGCCATCAAACACGTTGATTCGTCGGCACTTATAGCCGTGCAAATCGCGCCGCTCACCTCCAAATATTACGACGACAACGGTACGCCGCTCGGCAATATGTACAGCATTTCGCTGGCTGTGAAACCGTTTGGCACGCAGCCGCCGTACCAAAAACCAGCCGTTGGCGTGGAGATTGTGTCTGCCACCATCAACGGCGAAAAATTGCAGACTGAGCGCGACCTCAAAGCCGAAAGGAAAAACCTCGATACCGTCTGCAAGGTAATCGACCACATCTGCGAAAACCAATACGACGACCTCCAATGGGAACTCAACACCCGCGAATGTCTGCAACTACTTGACGCATTGCGCACTATACCGGACACTGCCTTTGTGGAATGGCCGCAGGGTGTCAAGATGAAGGTGCTGAGGCCAATGGTAAACGCCGACAAACTTGTATTGAAAATCAGTTCTGCCGGGCAGTGGTTTGAATTGGAGGGCGAGTTGAAAATTGGCGACAAGGAAAAACTCAAAATTGCGCAACTCCTTGAACGTCTGCGCACTGCGGAGGGCAATTTTATCCGGCTTGAAGGCGACGAGTACATCGCCATCAGCGAGCAACTCCGCAAGCAACTCCAAGCCATCGACCAAATGACCGTCGGCAAGGGCAACGACATCAAAATAGCCGCCATCAATGGTCTCCAACTGTCTGCATTTGAGCAAATTGGCGCGAACATTAAGGCGGACGAAAATTTCAAAAGTCTAATCACCCGCATCCGCGAATCGGTGAAAAAAGAATTTGCCGTACCCGCCAACATCCGCGCCGAACTCCGTCCGTACCAAAAAGACGGTTTCCAATGGATGAGCCGCTTAGCAAGTTGGGGCGCGGGGGCGTGTCTTGCCGACGACATGGGACTCGGCAAAACCCTGCAAGCCATTACGTTGATGCAGAGCCGCGCCGCTTTGGGACCGCAGTTGGTAGTGATGCCCACCAACGTCCTTATGAATTGGCAACAGGAACTCAACCGTTTTGCGCCCGCGCTCACCGTCAAAAACCTCAACCAAGGCGACCGCCGACAGATAATAGAGTCTGCCGAGCCGGGCGACGTGATTATTTGCACATACGGACTGTTGGTAACTGAAATAGAGCCACTTACGTCCCGCACTTGGACTACAATAGTACTCGACGAGGCTCACGCCATCAAAAACCGCGACACGCAGACTTCCAAGGGCGCGATGCAACTCAATGCCGACTTCCGCCTGATGCTGACAGGTACGCCGCTCCAAAACCATCTGAGCGAGATTTGGAACTTGTTTCAGTTTGCAAATCCGGGCTTGTTGGGTAGTTTCCAACAGTTTACCGACCGTTTTATACTGCCCGTGGAACGCGACCACGACACCGACCGCCGCCGAATCCTCAAAAATCTCCTCACGCCCTTCATGCTGCGCCGCACCAAGGAGGACGTGCTTAACGAACTGCCCGAAAAGACCGAAATCACCCTCCGCATCGAACTCAGCGACGACGAACAGGCTCTCTACGACAACCTCCGACAACAGGCAATCGCCAACCTTGAAGAGGGTCAGCGCAATCCGATTCAGGCGTTGGCTGAAATCACCAAACTACGCCAAGCCGCCTGCAATCCGAGGCTCGTCAACCCAAAATTGAAATTGAAATCGTCCAAGATGGAGGCTTTCATCAACCTTGTGCAGCAACTCCGCAACGGTGGACATAGGGCGTTGGTTTTCAGTCAGTTTACGAGTCATTTGGCATTGGTGCGCGAGGCTCTCGACGCAGAGAATATTACGTATTTGTATTTGGACGGCAGCACCCAGGCGCAAGAGCGCAACAAGTTGGTCAAGCAATTTCAGACGGAGGATCAGACGCTGTTTCTGATTTCGTTGAAGGCGGGCGGCATCGGTCTCAACCTCACCGCCGCCGACTACGTTATCCACCTCGACCCATGGTGGAATCCAGCGATAGAAGACCAGGCCTCCGACCGCGCCTACCGCATTGGTCAGGAGCGTCCGGTAACTGTGTATCGCATCATCGCCGCCAACACCATCGAGGAAAAAATCATCCGCCTGCACCAAAACAAGCGTTCCCTCGCCGACGCCCTCCTGCAAGACGCCGACCTCTTCTGCAACATCTCCGCCGACGAGATTATCAAGTTGCTGCGGGAAGGCGTGGAGGCGATAAAATGATTATATTTGCGACGTGCAACAAAAAAATATCATCAGATATGAACAAAAATTTCACACTCACCAACGGCAAGACCATCGCACAAGTGGAGCAAGAGATGAAACTCGGCATCGAACAACTCTATTTGGATGCGTGGGCAAAAGGCATCTCCGTGCCATATTGCGATGAAAACTACCAACTTCATTTGGCCAATCCCGACGGCAGCGACGATTTGGTAGATTTTGACGCCGACACCAAAAAAATTACTGTAATTTCGCGATTAGCCGAACCGGGGCAAGGGCGATTTGCATACCTTTTGGCAAGTTGTCCAAAACCTCGATTTGTTTGACTATATGATGTTTATTGACGGCATAATGCCTTACGGCAAAATCGTTGCAAATATCAGGAAACGTGATAATTACAAAGAATTTGCCGATGTATTGCCAAGATGGTTTGCGGAGGGTTTTATGATATTATTCCCCTAATCCAACGCCCTGAACGTAAAGTCGCTCTGCGTGCAACAGGCTTTTTTGTAATCAAAACCATACAGCCGCATATACGCCTCCTTGACTTCCTCCGCGCCATTGTAAAACGGATTGAAGGTGTGCATTTTGGTCGTAACGGTTACTTTCATTTCGGGCGCGAGAACCGTGTTGTTGGTGCGCTTGATGCGCTTCGGGGTTATTTCAAATACTCGGGGCATAATTAGGAGGTTTTTAATGGTTCAACGATGAAGCAAAGATATAAAAACGGCTGCAACTAAGCAAGTCGCAGCCGAAAAATGTTAAAAAATTATTTCTTTTTATCTTTGATGTCAACAGGTGCAATCTGTTTAAACGGTTTAGTATCAGAATTTTTGTAAATGTTGATATAGCATTTTTTTGTCTTGATGAAATCAACATTGCTGCGTATGACTATCGTGTCGGAAACTGTACTATCATTAACCGTATGGATTGCACACACACCTGTCTTTGCAAACTCTCCAATATCAATTTGCACAGTTGTATTGTTGACCGTATCAGTGTAATATTGCAGATTTTTCAGAGAATCAATGGTTCGGTTTGCTTCTTCAACTGCTTCCAAATATTTTGCCGCCAAATTTTTGTATAGACTTAAAGAGTCTGTCTTTGAAGTTGTTTGCTCTTTTTTCGAGATTGCCAATTCCGATTTGCTTGATGATGGTGCTTGCCAAACCATCAGACCCGCCGTTATTATTCCCGCTGCCACTACCGCTAAGCCGATTTTCGTTTGTGGGGACAACGACTTTTTTTTTAAATCCACCGAGTATTCTTTTTGAACCTTTGACGACAAAACAAGTATTTTGATTTTTTCATTGTCTTCAATAGGAGAATAAAACAAATGGACTTTCTCTACCTTTTCATCTGATTCAGGTCTGCTGTCCGTAACGAAAAACAGATATTTTGTGTTATCACTCTGAGCGTTCAAAACCTTATGCAATGTCGCGATAAACTTACTTTTATTAGCATCGTTTAGCGGCATATATTTGCATTTATTTTCTTCGATATCAATACTTTCGTCTTTTACGGAATAGCCACCTATGTTTTTTTCTAAATCACTCGATATAAGTTGAAATTTTTCTTCTACTTCGTTTCTTACATACTGAAAATTACTATTTTCTGATTTTTCATTTACAAAATCAGACGAAAGCCTTTCATCAAAAACCCCATTCAATTCATTGGGTTTACCCCCAAAAAGAGTTTCAATAATTTGCACAACTACATTAGCCTTCTTCTTGCCAGAAAATGACTTATCACTTTGGTCTTTGTAATGAATACCGTCTCCCAAAACATATCTACTCTGCTGCCTTCCTTCAAAATCTTTTGTTTTGTCGCTAATGATACTTTGCGAAACGTAATTCAATACACCATCACCTTTCGGTATTATTTCGAGATAGAACCCATTTTTGCCTTGATTCGTAGAAAAGTTATCCTTAAAAAGTTTAACCCTTAACGTATCATCAAGACTGATACAATCTTCCATCGGTATCCCCAGCGGCTTATAATCGCCTGATGCTGAGGATACTTTAAGAAGAAGTTGTCCTGTTTGTTGTCTGTTGTTCATAGATTACAACGTTTTTGAGAACAGAATTCCCGCTTTGTCGGTTGCGGCAATTCGTTTGAGATCATTTTCGATGAGGTTGAGCGTGTTGTAAAAATCAACAATAAATTCTTTTTTATTGTTGAAAAACATCTTGAACTTAGCCCAAAGTGTTTCCCAAAATGATCCCGGACTATCAAATGCGCTTGTGTTCTGAATAAGTTCGATGTACTTGTTAGAGTTGCCGAACTGCTCCTCCAATTGCTCAAAAGCACGATTGATGATTTTGTCGAAAATCACTCCACTGCCGAGCAATTTGTATGCGCGTTCCCTTTTGAGGAATTTTGACACAAGACCGCTCTTTTCGTCATAGATCGTAGAATCGCACGAAATACAGCCAATCGTCTCCAAAGGTGTATATACGATTTCCGTAGCCCTGTTTTTTATGATATCGATTGCATCCTGATATTTCGACTTGAATATGTTGAAACATTTGTAGAAGGGATAGCCTTGAACAACCTCAATCGGTTTTGCATTGATGGACTCCGCCTTTATGCCACCATAGGAATGGTATGTTTCGCTCTTCATCGCCACAAACATTGCAATTGAATGTGGGTCTTTTTGGTCAATTCTGTTGTCAATCCATTTTTTCAATTGCCTTTCAACATGATTGACTCCAAGATGTCCGCTTCTGTAACTCTTCCAAGCAACATCGTCGTAGTTGTTGATGGGAGTTTGCATAAGTAGCATAGAATCAAAAGGGACAATGATTATGCTACTCTTTTTGCGATGTTCCACAAACTCATCCACCTCCGGAATGTCGCCAGAAATCATACCACCTTGAACATCCATAAATACAAATGGAATAGTTACCTTTTGTATTTTTTTCTCGTCTTTCCTCGTTTTCTTGAAGTGCAACTTGAACTTGTATTCAGTCCAGTTGTCGCTACCTGCTATGCCCTCGAATGTAGCGACGTCGTCTTGCTGCTGCATCAGTTTTGAAACGTCCTCGTTGACATCCTCATCTTTTATGATTTGCAGTTTGTTTTGCAACTCACGGACTTCGTCTTTGGTTTCATCACCAACTTCAAGTTCGTATTGTGCAGAATTGAGTTCCTCAATTTTTGCAAACAGCGAGGCAATCAGGGATGTCTTTCCAGAAGCCTTAGGACCCACCAAACATACATTTATTGGGTCAAGTTCAGTGGTCACCGTTACCGTGTCATTTTCACTGTCCTTGGTTGTCCTTTCGTCGATGAGTTGAAATATCCGCTGCAATTTGTTAAATTCGTCTTTTTCCATATCAGATGTTATTTATGATGTTAGTGATTGTGCGCAATTCGTCGGTAATCTCACGTGCAATTATTGCCTCATTGCTGCGACCAAATGTGTCAGGCCACAATTGCATTCTGAATGGCTGTACGAAATCTGCATAGTTGTTGACAAGGGCGATGTCAAGTTGCGTTCTAACGATGCTGTCAACAAAATACTCAATTTTGCTGTAAAGAAACGCCATAATAGGTTCTGTGCAATTATTGCCAATAGACTCGGCAATTTTGCCATTAACATCCCTTACTATCGTAATCAGTCCATTCTTGATACTCTTTGCAACTTCTTCATCAGGAGAACCATCTTTTATTGAAGAGAAGTATTCCTGAGAAAGACCACCCTTCTGCTCCTTAGTATTCATTATAAGAGCATAATTAGTATCAAAAATGTACTTGAATGCAATTTGATGAAGACTGATTTTTTCGTCAGTAAGCGACTCAAATGCTGTCTTGATGAATGAATTGTCATAGTATTCAAGGATGGAACGCAGGGTAGAAAGTAATTCGTTGACACCATTACGACCTTTCTGCCTGATGAGAGGTTCTGCTGCTTCCAACGACAGATTGAAATTTTCAATAATCTCATCTATCACTTCTTCATACAATTCAGTTGCCACGAATTGTATTTCATTGTATTTTCGACGGATATAAGTCCTCAATCGATTGATTTCGTTTTCCTTGAATTTCGCCTGGTGATTACCTTTTGCACTTTCAACTGCTTCGTTGTCCCAAGCCTCCAAATCTTCGGCTTTTTCATAGCCAAGAGGATGCTCAGAAATATACCTGTTGATTTCGAAAACCTTCTCTTTTATTCTGGATTTCACCTTATTGTAGTTCTCCTTTGCAGATGTCATTTCACCATCCCTGCCAACAATCTTGTAATTGTAACTGTCTTGCAATTTGGCGAAATTAACTTCAATTTTCTTTATAATGTTTCCAGCCTTTGTATTAAGAAGGTTAATTTCACTTTTAGTACACGGAATCGAATTTGCAAAATTTGCACACGCAGAATTTATCAGATCAGCGATTTCGTCAAAGTTGATGCTTTTTAGCCAACCATCGATGGTGTCGGAATCCAATTCTTCAATATCATCGACGAGTTTTGATAGAACACTTACGACATCTTGATGCACTTTGTCTTTGTCAAATACAACAGTTTTGTACACTTTGTAGTTTTCGTCAGCACTATGCTGAAAAATGTCTTTTATCCTGGTCATTATTGTTTTAATATGACCTTCTGGATTTGTATCTTCTTTACGAACATTGATAAGAAATGACAAAAATTTTGTTTTGTCGGCAACAAATTTTTGAGCACCTTTTATCCTCTCAAATGTTCCATTATGCTCTTCCGCGTTCATTGCTGCATCCGACCTGAAAAAAAGGAGTACCGTATCAACCTCGTTTTCAAGTTCATCAACCATTTGTTGGCTAACTCTTGGCGATTCTCCCATTCCAGGAAGGTCAACAAGCGTTAGTTTTATGTTGCTGTCGCCAAGCGCAACAAATGGGCAACGGATTTCTACCAATTTGACCACCGGCCAAAAACGATGTTTCACATCTTTATTTTGGTAGTACGTTACGTAATCGACAATGTCTTGAACTTCGATTTCTATTGGACTATGACCAAGCAAACCACGAATATGCTCAAAAGCATCCTGCGCTTCAATTAGCCTTTTGAGTTCTGTCCTTTCATTCGCCTTTTCGGTCGCTGACATTATATCATCAAGCGGAAGTCTCTCGAAATCCACAACGTCGGAAACTTTTCCCTTGTCTTTTTCTGGCAAATAGGCTTGGATATTTTTTACAAACTCCTCCTTTGTCCTGAAAAAAACAGTTACTTTCGTTTCTGGACTGTTGATGATGATAGATTTTGCCGCAGTTGTAGAGTCGCCACCATGCTCTTTGTCATCTTCCTTTGCTCGTGGCAACTCCACGCCTGACAAAGTTTCCAAGAACGTACTCTTACCCACTTGCGTAGCACCCGCCACACCAAGATTGATTGTGTCGCGGTTGAAACGATTAATCAATGGCGCGGCATCTTTCAAAATTTGGTCGATTTTTTCGACAGTCACACGAAGTTTGTCTGCGTACAAACTTTTGTTCTCAAAAGATGTTGCCGACACCTTTCGAATACAATCGTTGATTTTTTCCCTCAACGATTTCAGGACATCGACTTTGCCGTTAACGAGAGCCTTGTAACGTTCTCGCTTTTTTACGGCTTTTTCAATTTCCTGCCTGATGTTGTTTAAAACGTCTGACATATTTATACCGTGTTTTTGCGCTGCACTTATCGGACAACAGGTTACATCAAATACTTTGTCAAGCGGGCATAAAAAGTGCGTGAACACTCCTTATGCACTCTGAGGTATTTGGCGTAACCTGTATCTGAATAAGTTCTTTAATCGCGTCCACGCAAAGCACGGACGTTCGCGAACTTATCCTTCAGATACATCTTTCAAATCGCCAAATTTTCAGAGTCCCGAATAAATAGCAAACGCTAAGTTTTACAATATGTTAGTTATTATTTCGCGGCGGTTGCCCGACGCTTTTCTGTCATTTTGTTTCTGTTTTTGTTTTTCGCCGTAAATTTAAGGAATGTTTTTGGAAAGTTCCAAATTTTTAGGCAAGTTTTTTTGAAATATTTTATATAATATTGATAATCAAAAAGTTTTATTTCAAAACTTTTCGATTGGTAACATTTTCCAATATCGTCATCTGTTGAATTGCAATACGGTTAAGTTCTCTAAGTCTATCTGATTGAGGCAATCCTTGGTTGATGAAAACAGCATTTAGATTTTCAAGATTTGAGAGGCAAATAAGTTGATTAATAGTGGCATAGTCGCGAATATTCCCCTTCTTGTCGGGATTGCTTTCACGCCATTCTTTTGCAGTCATCCCAAACATTGCTACATTCAACATATCGGCTTCGTCAGCGTAAACATACGATTGTTGCTTGGGCGTGAGTTCAGCCGGAATTAGATTATGTTTTACTGCACTTGTATGAATGTGGTAATTTATTTTAGAAAGTTCACGCTTGGCACTCCATCCAATTTGATTTTGTTCTTCCGCTTTTAAGCGTTGAAATTCTTTAACGATGTATATTTTGAACTCAGGACTTATCCACATTGCAAATTCAAAGGCAATGTCTTTGTGCGCGTAGGTGCCACCATAACGTCCTGCACGTGCCTGCAAACTTATTGCATTTGTTCTTGCTACGAACTCTTTGACACTTATTTTAAAACTGTTCAAACCGGAATTACTTTTAATTGTGGCGAATTCGCCATAATTAAAATTGGGATTATATACCTTTTCCCAAATGCCAACGTATTCAAGGGTATTTCTATTCCTAAGCCAATCGGTTATGAAGAAATCACCATCCTTGGCTTTGAGCATATCTGTCAAACAAAGATAATCCTCATCATTAACTTTCATAATGGTTATTTCCGTATCTTGAACTTGAATTTTTGCCATATATAATCTTTTCTGTTTTTGTTTAACGCCGTAAATTTAAGGAATGTTTTTTTTCGGCGATTATTTTTTATATTTTTTAGTTTTAATTGGTTTTCAGTTGGTTTTCTGTCGGTTCTTCTACCGCTTCATATCCTGCGATGTTTCTTTCCTTGGACGAAAATTTGAGGGCGAGTTTTACAATACGTTTGCCTGAATCCAAGTACGCCTTTGCGTATGTGCGGTCATCTATCTGACGTTTTGCGGAGGCTACCGAGCGATTGTATTTCAGTTCGATTACATAAATTGTCTTGGGCATCTTCAATACCAAATCGGCTTTGCCAAGGGCTGTTTCGAGATTGGCGGCAATATCTGCACCAAATGAAGACAAGAGTGTATAAAGTATTGAATGATAATATTTTTCGCTTTCCTTTTTGTCGTTGAGACTGCACGGAAAACGATAAAAAAACATCTTCAATGCTTTGATGAATTTTTCCAAATCATCATCTTTGGAAAAATCAATGTACGCCTTTTTGAGCGGTACAGCATCATTGATATTGTATGTGTATTGATTGAAAACACGCGCCATCGAAGACTTGACCTCCTCGTTTGGATAGCCCAAAACGTATGTATTGTATTCGGGGTCGTAATCCTTGATGGTCAAATATCCCGACTGAAATAAAAATGGCACCAAATCCACTACCTGTTCCACGGGTTGGTCAAAACGCTCAGAATCACAATCAACGCTCTCAAAATCAAACATTTGTATGTTGAATTTACGGATTAATTTTATCAGTGCGGTTGGCGTTGCAGATTTAAACCAATAATTATTCAACATCTTGTCACACAAGGCATTGACTACTGCAAACGGATTAAACACGCCACGTTTGGCAGGTGAAAAATTGTAACCGTCGTATTTATTCCTGAACTTCTCGACAGTTTGCTCAAATGTATAACCATTTTTATCGGCAAAATCTTGAAGTCCGGCCTTTAATGTTGTAATCAATTCATCGTGCGAAATTCCGCAAAGTGTCTCATATTCAGACCACAACGAAATATCTTTGAGATTGTTCAACGCCGAAAAAATAGACATCTGCGAAAATTTGGTAATGCCAGTGATGAAGACAAAACGGATGTATTGGTCGAGTTCTTTCAACGGCGAGAAAAACTTATTTTGTATTGCGCGGATTTTGTTTTGCAACTCGTCGTTGTCAACGGTGTCGAGCATTGCGGCATCGTATTCGTCAATGATTACAACAACATTTTTTCCCGTTTTTTGAGCAAGATTTATTATAAGTTCTTTCAATCTTACGCCACAGTCGTTACCCTTATTTTCCATACCGAACAATCGTTCGTGGAAAGAAAGCATACTATCGATGATTTCGTTGAGGCTACTTTCCGAAACATCTTTTGCACTTGCAAATGACAAATTAATTGTGGGATATTGAGTCCAATCGGTTTCCAATGCGTCGATTTTAAGACCTTTGAACAAATCCTTATTGCCATTGAAATATTCTTTTAACGTACTGCATAACAAAGACTTACCAAACCGTCTTGGCCTCGATAAAAAGACGTAATTAAAATCGTGCGTCATTTTATAAATCAAGTCGGTCTTGTCAACATAGAGGTAATTACCTTCTATCAGTTTGCTAAACGTCTGAGTATCAACGGGATATTTGCGAGTTTCCATTTTGTTGCAAAATTTTTGTTTCCGCAAATATAATGAAAAAAAATTGATGGCGAAACATTCTTCTCAAAAAATATTTCGCCATCAATTGTCATTTACTTCACAATCAACTTCTTAACCACGTTTTGCGCACCAAATTTAACTGCCACAAAATACATTCCGGGCTTGAAATCCGACATCGAAAAATTGGCAAATTTTGCATTTATCGGGAGGTCTTTCACATGCTTGCCGTCGGACGAAAGAATCGAAATTTTGTCGATATTTTTGTCAGATCTTACGTTGAGAATTTCGGTGCAAGGATTGGGATAAACTGTCAAATCTACCTCCTCCGGCACGGTAATTTCAGCAACCGGC
>JAEEGL012210369.1_pt1 | contig 15106 bp, 7 predicted proteins | sample 9134231 | NCBI WGS metagenome assembly JAEEGL01 (sample SAMN16246548, study PRJNA631951) | gut metagenome | biome: gut microbiome; feature: rumen; material: fiber-attached | host: Bos | place: Iran: Karaj | collected 2018-10 | reverse complement strand
CCGCGGAGACCAGTCGCTCTTCGATCCGGACGCCATCGTGCTGCCTGAGAATCTGGTCGATACGCCGGAGACCCGGCGCCAGTACTGCAACTACCTGGCGGAGATCAACCTGCTGGACAAGCACGTCGGCATGATCGACTCCCTCCTGAAGAAATACGGTCTGGATGAGAATACCGTTTTCATCTTCACCAGCGAGCAGGGTTATTCTTTCCCCTTCGGCAAATGGACACTGTACGATGAAGGGCTCCAGACCGGTTTCATCGTCCGCTGGCCGGGAGTCGTAAAACCGGGCACCACCACGGACAAGATGTGCGAATATGTCGACGTCACCCCCACCCTCATCGACATCGCGGGCGGCAAGCCGGCGGAAGGACTGGACGGCCGGAGTTTCAAGAAGGTGCTCTTCGGCAGGGGGAAAGGCAAGAAGCAAGTCTACGGCATCCATACGAGCCGGGGCATCATCGCCGGCCCGGAGTACTATGGCATCCGCTCCGTGCGGGACGGCCGTTACCTCTATATCCGTAACCTGACCCCGGAGGCAAAATTCCACTGCGCAGCGTTCAATGACAGTTTCTTCCTTTCCTGGAAAGCGGTCGCGGACAGCAATGCCTTCGCGGCGCATCAACTGGAGCGCTACGAAGTCCGCCCGGCTGAAGAACTCTATGACGTCATCGCCGATCCCTTCCAGCAGCACAATCTGGCCGGGGAAGCGGGATCGAAGCGCATCCTCGGCAAGATGCGCAAGCTGCTGGATGCCTGGATGACGCAGCAGGGAGACAAGGGCCAGGAAACCGAAATGGATGCCTTCCATCACATGGCTGCGAAAATGGGCATAAAATAGTATCTTTGCGACATGGGAAATCCCTTCAAAGATACACTCACGCTGGACGACGCCCTGCGCATCAACGGGCCGATGGCTTTCAACATCATGTTGAAGCCTGCCGGTTCGCTCTGCAACCTCGATTGCCAATATTGTTATTACCTGGACAAGTCCGAGATTTACGGCGGCCGTGAGCCCCGGATGAGCGAGGAAATGCTCGAGAATGTCGTCCGCGAGTATATCCAAGCCAACGACGTGCCCGAAGTGACCTTCAACTGGCACGGAGGCGAGCCGCTGATCCTCGGGCTGGACTTCTACAAGAAGGCCCTGGAGTTTGAGCGGCGCTATGCGGACGGGAAGATTATCCACAACACCCTCCAGACGAACGGTACGCTCATCACCCGGGAATGGGCGGATTTCTTCCGGGACAACCAGTTCCTCATCGGCATCTCCATCGACGGGCCGCAGGACATCCATGACCGGTACCGCAAGGACAAGGCCGGGCATCCTTCCTTTGAAAGGGTGCTCGCCGGGCTGCAACTGCTCCGCCAAGGCGGAGTCGAGTTCAACACGATGTCCACGGTCAATCATTTCAGCGAAGGCCGGGGGCTGGAGGTCTACCAGTTCCTCAAGAGCCTCGGCAGCCGTTTCATGCAGTTCATGCCGGTCGTCGAGCACGTCAAATACCCCGTGGACCAGCATGGGAAGACGCTCCGGCATGCCCGTCCCTTCATCGTCAATCCTTCTGCGGAAGGCTCGGTCCTTGCACCCTGGTCCGTCAGCGACATCGGCTACGGCCGCTTCATGTGCGACATCTTCGACTGGTGGGTGCGGCATGACGTCGGCATTTATTACGTGAACTTGTTCGATGCCACCCTGGCCAACTGGTGCGGGGCCATGCCCGGCACCTGCGTCCACGCGAAAGCCTGCGGCGGCAATTCGGTGATCGAGCATAACGGAGACCTCTATCCCTGTGACCATTTCGTCTATCCCGAGTATCTCCTCGGAAACATCACGGATAAAGGGATCCGGGAAATGATGCAGTCCGACAAACAGGTCCGCTTCGGGACGGACAAGCGGGGTTCGCTGCCGACCCGCTGCTTCCGATGCAAATACCTTTTCGCCTGCAACGGCGAATGCCCCAAGCACCGTTTCAACAAAACGGAGAACGGCGACACCGGCCTCAATGCACTCTGTGAAGGCTATCGCCTGTTCTATTCACACGTAGACAAATACATGACCATCATGCGCTCCCTGCTGGAACAGAAAAGGCCCCCGGCGGAGATCATGATCCAGTTCCGCCTGGGGCTCTTGAAATAATTCTGTCTGTTTTTTCTACGGTTCCCGTTCCAGACGTGCCAGGCCTTCCATCAGGGAAGCGCCGCTGGCCTGCGCACTCATCGCCACTTTGTATGTCGCGAGCGAGCCTCCGAAGCGGTCGAGTTCCGCCTGGTTCGATGCGGCCCACTCCGTCCAGGTTTTCCCCCAGAAATAGCAGGCATACATCTGCGGCCACGTCTTGCGGTCCAGGGTTCGTTCCAGCATCTCGCCGTTGCGGAGCAGGCAAGCCTTGATCTCATCACGGCGCGCGGCGGGGACGGACGTGTCCTGAATGAAATTCACGGTGTAAGGGATCAGGACGGATTTGAAAAGGGCCTGGTCCATGGACACGCCCTCGCTCCGAAGGATACGCCATTCTTCGTCGCCCACGCTGACTTTACCCGTGCAACGGTCCTTCGTGTAAGCGAAAGCCAGCAGGTCATAGGCCGTATCCAGGTAATGGGCCTCTCCGGTAATGTGGAAAAGCAGACGGCACGCTTCGGCGAAAGTTCCTTGGGTGTATGTCAACGGGGGATCCTCCAGGCGGCCGGTTGCGGGGTTGTAGATATCATCGTACAGATGCCGGTAGAGCAGCAGGGCGTCATCCAGGTACTTCTTCGTTTTGTACCGGTTGTACAAACGGCAGGCAACGGCGCAAGCCGGAGCATTGGTACAGGCATTCAAGCCCATCCCCTTGTCCGGGTTGTTGGTCCAAGGCAAGCCCGTCCGGCCCTGTTCGTTCGTCATCAGGCGGGTGATGATGTAATGGTCATAGACCCCTTTGGCGACGTCCGCATAACCGGCGTCGGAGAAAGTCTCCGCGAAGTTCAGGAGCGTCAGGCAGATCCAGGCCATGTCATCCGTATATGGATTGAAAAAACAGCCGTATTTCCCCTCCTGACGGTGGCTTGTGTCATAATTATTGGCGTTGTTCTCGAACCAGAGGCCGATGTAGCGCTGATAGGCCTCCGCCCGGGTATCGTCCCTGCCGTGAAGGCGGCGGAATGCGTAGTTCAGCACGTCGATGGCGTGGGCTTGCTGCCAATAGATGCCGTTCGAAGCTTTCCCGTCACCGGGGCGAGACATGAAGACGCCTTTCTCCTTGACCAGGAAATTCTCGACCAGGACAAAGGTGCAGGAATCAGCGACCGCCTCCCATTTCCCCGGCTTATACTCATTCTGAGGAATGGAGGGGGGCGTGGGAGGAGGCGAAGGAGGGGGAGTTTCGTTCCCCGTTCCCGGCCCCCCTACCGACGGGTCAGGGCTCTCCGGCTTGGAGCAGGAGAAAACCGCCAGCAGGAGGAACAGGATAGGGATACTGCGTCTCATCGGTTATGGAATGGCACTGATGCAATGCGTATAGGTACCGTATTCGTCGTTCATATACAGGGTGTAACGGACCTTGACGCCCTTTGCGGCAGCGGGAACGAGGAAGGTTCCGTTCGCCTTGGCGTTATTGGCCGCACCTCCCTGGACGGGAACGATATGCCACACGGGATCGGCTGGGTTGAAGCTGGCGAGGTCACCGTCCGGTGTCGCGAGGGCAGGATACTGGGCACCATGGGGCTGGTCACCATCAAGTCCCTTGGCCAGGATCTTATAACCGGTACTGTTGGCCGGAACGGACAGATCGATGTGCCAGACACCATTGCCGTCATAGGTCATATTGTTGTCCTTCGGACCGGCCCAGTAGCGGAAGGTCATCGTGTTGATCTTCTTCACGTACATCTCGCGGCTCTTGGTATTGATGCGGATCCGGTATTGGCCGGAACTCGGCACGGTCGCCGAGTAATCCGCATCCTTGCGGATCGTCAGGTCATAGGACTGGGCGTCAACCACATTCCCGCTGGCGGAAACAGGCGAGAAGATCCAATCCTTATCCCCTGTCGAAGTGCCGGACCAGAGGTAGAAATTCTTGCCTTCTTCCAGATTGACGAAGATCTCGTAGTCGAACTCCTTGCAGCGGGGAGCGTTGTCGTTGTAGTGCGCCGACACGGCCTTATCCCAACTATATGTCGTTGACGGGATGTACACCATATGACGGCCCTCCTCCAGGACGGCGTCGCCATCGATATAGACCGGGTTGCCTGCGACAAACGCATCCGGCTCGGGGGTCATCGTCATCGTGAAGGTCTTGCTTTCAGAAAGCACCGTCTTCTTACCGGCAGAGGTAGCCACCGCCCACTTGACGGCGACACGGCTGTCCTTGGGTGTTTCCGAAGCGGCAGAAAAAATAGCTTTCAGGCCATTCTTCGCAAATCCGACAGAATTCGTATCCAGCACAGGAACATAATAGACGTAATCGGGATGCTCGAAATCGCCGCTTTCACGGACGAATAGCACCTTGTTCGTCGGATAACCGATCCCATCCCAGGACGGAGCCGTCCAGGAGAACATCAATGTTTCGGAATAATCGTCCAAATCGACCGACAGGCCATCCTCGGGAGCGACGACGGCAGAAGGTTTCAGCGTCGGGATGAATTCTTCCTGGGCCGGTTGCTCACAGGATACCGCCAGCAGAAGCAGGGCGGACGCTGTCATGAAAGAAATAATATGCTTCACCATAACTCGGATTTTAAATGGATGCTTCGACCCTGAGATCGGCTTCGGGCCATTGTCTCAGCACCAGGGTCTCCTTGACCCGGTACAGGCGGCCGTCCTTCGAGAAAACATATTCCAGATCGAACTGCGGGGCCGGCTTGTCGCCGCCATAGAAGGTATACTCCCCTTCCCTGCGGTAGGAGCCGCGGGACTCGGTCAGCGTGGCGCCGCCCTCCACTGCGGAGATGGTCACGTCCGCCCGTGTCGCAGCATTATCGGACAGGCTGAGCTGGAAGGATCCACCGGCACCATTGCCAGCAGAGGGAACGATGACCGAATTGCGGCCTTCCGTCTGCAAATAGACTGTCGGATTTTCGCTGAGGTTGTATTTCCGGTAAGAGACAGCGTCACCGACGGCGTCTCCCGCCTCGTTGATCTCGACGATTTCTCCCAGCCGGTAATAGGTGCCGGAATAGCCGCTGATATATTTGACGGCGACGATGGCCGTCTCGCCTCCCGCGCGGATGGCACCGTGCGCAGGCATCTCTCCGTCAGCTCCTGCGATACGGATGGACGTACCGACAAGGCGGAATGGCAATGCGTAGGTCTTGACCTTGGTGAGCGGATCCGCATAAAACGCATCCGTGAAAGTAATCTCCACGTCCGCAACCGCGAGATTGGTCTTCCGGGGACGCATCGTATTCGGGTCACCCAAGACATAGTGGCTTTCCGGAAGCATCTTCAGCCCCGTTCCATTCAGCAGCGACTGATCGAAGGTGAAGGTCGCCCAGTCGTTGAGGTCGACCTCCCGCTTGCCGCCGATGGAGACGCCCACATAAATCTTGTTGACGTCGGAGACCACCGTTCGGGTTTGCTTCGGAAGGGAAAAGCCCATGTTCGGGTAATCATAGTCGAAGACATACGGCTCATAGCAGGACGACAGGGCGCCCATAGCCAGCAAGACTGACATTAATCTGACTATCTTCTTCATATCTTAATAATCCATGTTGTTGACAAGATTCGGATTCTTCGTGCACTCCGCATAAGGAAGCGGGACATAGTAGTAACGGGGGTGGTCGAATTTACGTTCCTCCACATCCACGTACTCATAGGTAATCTGTCCCGCCTCGTTTCGCGTGGCGGCAACGCCGCGGATCTTTTCATCCAGCGGAAGGAGTCGGCGGCGCAGGTCCCAGAAGCGGAAATTCTCGAAGGCAAACTCCAGGCGGCGCTCATTCAGGATCAGCTCCGTGAAATCCGCCTTGCTGTCCTTGACCAGGTCGATGTACTGATCATCGACGATGCCGCCGGATTTCGCGCGCATATCCTTGAGAATATCGTAGGCGGCACGGGACAGGCCTTCGCCCGTTCCCGTCGGGCCAAACACTTCGTTGCATGCTTCAGCCAGGTCGAGGAAGATTTCAGCCAGCCGCATGGTCGGGATGAAGTGCAGCGCCGTGACGCTCTGGACCGGATCAAGCATGTTTACGGTCTCGGACAGGAACTTATGGAGGTAATAACCCGTACGAGATCCTCTCGAGCTTCCATTCATGAAGGACTGGGAATCCTTGCCACCCGTAACGATATCGATGGTGTTGAAGCGGGTGGTGTCGCCAGGGAAGACGGATCCGTGGTGATAGACCGTGAATTCCAGGCGGTTGTCTCGTCCCTCATAAGGATTCTGGGGATCATAGCCGGATCCGGCGATGGTGATGGGATAGCCATTGGACTTCATCGGATAGGCGTCGACCAGGTTCTGGGAAGGAGCAGTCTGGGTCTGTCCATAGTAATACGGCGGGAAATGGCGGTTCTCCATCGCCTTGTTCTGCATGTAGAAGCGGAAGATGAAATGACTCGGGGTGACCGGGTTGTTCTGGTCTATGTCCACGATATCCTTGCGCTGCATGGCGACATACGCGGGATTACCGCAGAGATCCAAGACTTTCTGGCACTGGAGGGCGGCCCGCAGCCATTTGTCCCTGTAGGCCTGTTCGTCATTGACCGTATAGTCTCCCATCCCGTTGATGGTGACGGTTTCGGCACTCTGATAGGCAGGATTGGCAGCATCGAAGAGCACGCGCGCCTTCAGGAACTCTGCCATCACGGAAGTGGCGCGGCCGATGTAGGCGCCGGTCGCCACGGCAGGAAGGAGTTCCGCCGCTGCATCACAGTCGGCACAGATCTGCTCGACACAATCCTCGTAAGTATCGCGCTTCTGCCAGCTGAAATCACCGGCCCTGTCAGGGGTAAGGGAAGATGTGACGATGGGATAGCCCAGAGCGCGGCCGTCCGACGTGCGGCCTCCATAGACACGGAGCAGTTCGGCACTCCACCAGGCGCGCAGGTAGTAAGCCTCGCCCCGGAGACGGAGCTTGGTGGCGGCGTCATCCTCCGGACTTCCGGGCGCATATTTCGTCGCATCCGTCAGACCGTTCTCCAAGAAGAGATGGATGTACTGAAGATTATTGTAGGCCTGGCTCCAGATACCAAGCGGGTTGTTGCTGGACGAGAGCGTTCCCATGCTGAGACTGTAGGTCGCCGTCGAATAGGAATTCGTCACGGCGTTGTCGGTCGCGACATCCAGGAAGTTGCCGTCGTAATGGTCCAGGTTATTGGATATGTTGTTGTACGCATTCATCAAAACACCCTGGGCCATGTCCGGGACCGTCCACATCACCTCGGAAGAAACATCCGAGATGCCTTTCGGCTTGAACATCGTCTCACAGGAAACGAGCAGGAACGAAACAAGTATCGTGCTGAGGAAAATGATTCTTTTCATAATGCAGACCTCCATCTTTTAGAATGCAACCGTCACACCGCCCGTGAAGGCCCGGTAGACGGGGTAATTGGTGACACCGGCGTTGAGAGACTCGGGATCCAGTTCCGTGATTCCGGAAAGGACGAAGAGGTTCGTACCCCTCAGGAAGAACTTGCAGGTTTTGCAGAAGCCCTTGCCGGAACGGTTCTCAAGCATATAGGAGAGTTCGACGTTCTTGAGACGGAACCAATCGCTTTTGGCCAGCCAGAAATCGGCGGCGCGGTAGGAATTGGAGCCGGTGGTCGTCGACAGTCTCGGCAGTGTGCCGGAAGGATTGTTCAAAGGATGATAGCGGTCCAGCGCCTTGACGGAATAACCGTCGGAACCGGTGTTCTGGTAATAGGTGTTGTCCAGCAGGGTGGAAGCACCCATTTCTGCGGTACCCAGGACATAGAGGCCGAAGCCTTTATAGTGAAGGTCCAGATCGGCACCGATGACGGCCAGCGGATAAGCCTGGCCGATCATGACGGCATCCCGGTCATCCACGACGGAGTCCTTGTTCTTGTCCTCATAGGCCAGATCTCCAACCGTGTAGTAGCCGAACAGCTGCCTAGGGGCGGATGCGATATCGACGTCCTTCCCGAACAGGCCGATGCTGTGCATGCCGAAGATGGCGCTGGTCGGCTTGCCGACGGTCCTCTGATAGGACTCGGACTCGGCCAGCACCTCGTTGGCTTTGAGGACCTTGTTGCGGGTCACGGTCAGGTTGGCACCGACCGCATAGCGGAAGTCGCCGCCCGCCGCTTTATCGCGCCAGTGGACATCAAGGTCGACGCCCATGTTCCTGACACTGCCGTAATTATAGGCGGGCAGGAAATCACCGATCATGCTGGAATACTGGAAGGAACGACCGCTCATGAGGTTGTCACGCTGCTCCAGGAAGACATTCGCATCCAGGGAGAGGCGGTTGTCCAAGAACAGGCCCTCCAGGCCCAGGTTAGCCTCGTTCTGGGTAATCCATCTCAGGTCCGGATTGCCAACGCGCGAGATATTGGTGATGTGCGCACTGGTATTGTTGTTGTTGCCGAGGGAATAGTTGCCTTTGGATACCCAAGCCGTCCGGTAAAGGAGGTAGTTGTTGTGGGCATCGAAGCCTAGACGTCCCGCGCTGGCCTTCACCTTGACGAAAGGCCTCTCCGACAGCACGTAAGCAAGGCTGAGACTTCCTACGGGCAGATAACGGTTCTTGATGAACTGGTTGCTGCCGACCAAACCGGCTATGGCTTCGACGAAGAAGCGGCCGCCGAGCCCGTAATTCAAACGCAAGGTGGCATTGGATGTCTCGCAGTTCTGGTTGGCGCCCAGCACCTCGTCCTTGTAATAGCGGAAGGATGCGATCGCGGAGAACTCGTTGCTGCCGAAACGGCCCCTGTATCCGCCGTCAGCCATGAAACCGATCGTGCGGGTCGTGCTCTCTTCGGAAATCTTGATGTTGTCGTTCTGGTTGATCTTCTTCACCTGGACCACCCGCATCTGCTGGTTGCCTTCCGTGTCGAGGAAGCCGTCCACGGCATAGGTCGCGTAGGTGCGTGAGATACCGGTATTGACCCGGTTGTAGTTGTCGAAGGTGATGAACGCATCCGCGAAGAGGCCCTTGACATATTTGTCGAAATCAAACTTGAGCCCGAGGTTGGTCTGGCTCGTCACGTAACGGCTTCCCTTGTCACCGCCGTAAGTCATGTCACCATAGAGGTTATTGGTATTGAGCAAGCTGGCTCCGTAATAGAGGCTGCCATCCTCGTTGGGAGTCAGACCGGCCTGTATCGGGTCGATGACGAAGGGATACTCGTTCGGGCGGAGCGTGGAGAGCTGGCTGTACAGGCCTCCGCTATTCATTCCGAACCAGGCGCGCGACTCCAGCCGGGCCGCGACATCCGCAGAGGCCGTGAGGAAGTCGTTGATCCGGATGTCCAGGTTGCCGCGGACATTGAAACGGTTCAGCCGGGAAGCTTCAGGGAGCTTTTCCAGGCCGGTGCCGCCGGTATAGCTGCTCACGACCGCATAGCGGACGTGCTCGTTGCCGCCCACGAATTCGGCCACCGCCTTGCGGTAAGTCCCGAAACTGCGGGTGAAGCGGCTGTACCAGTCGTGGTCCGGATAGAGCAGGTCGTTTTCGCCCTGGCTATGCTTATAACCTTCAACCTGATATGGGAGATAGTAATCCTGAAGGCCGTCATTCTGCCGGGCCTCGTTGTAGAGCACGGCATAATCGTGGGCGTTGAGATACTCGGGAACTCGCGTGGAAGGGGTCACGCCGTATTCCAGCGACGTCTTGATGATGCGCTTGTTGGCCTCGCCGCGCTTGGTCGAAATCAGGATGACGCCGTTGGCGGCACGCGGGCCATAGAGGATCTTTGCAGGCGCATCCTTGAGAATCTCGATGCAGCCGATCTCTTCCGCGGCAAGGTCGTCCATCGAGCGCTCGATGCCGTCGATGACGACGATCGCGCCGTTGGTGCCACCATGTTGGCCGCGGATGGTGAAGTTGGAACTGTTGAGCCCGAGGGCGCCGATGACCGGGCTGGTTTCCAGACCGGCAGCCTTGCCCTGCAGGGCATTCGAGAGATTCAGGTCGGGATAACTGCGAATCTTGTCCGGATCCACGGTCGAGATGGCGGCCGTCAGGTCGTGGCGATAGGTATAATGCCCGTCGGCGCGGTCCAGCCGGTCGGCTTCGGCCATCAGGAAAGGCTCGGAAACCAGGGAAATGGTTTCAGGAGCGGCACCGGCGGCCAGGTTGATGACGGCATCCTTGTATCCGGGAGCCTCTATGAGAATCACGGAGTTGCTGCGGGACCCGATGCGGAATGAACCGTCCGGTCCGGTGTAGGTGACCAGGGCACCTTCGCCGGCGATGACGCTCGCATCTTCGACCGGCTGACCGGCCTCGTCGACCACCTTCGCGATGACCTCGATGACTTGCGCCTTCTTTGACTTGGCCTTGTTCTGGGCGGATGCAGGCCAAAGGCCGTTGATGCCCAGGACCAGAGCGCAGAGTAATACGTAAGAAAGATATCTTTTCATGGCGATTGTCAGTTAGGGTTTACCAGCCGGGATTCTGCTGAAGGTTCGACAGGGAACCGACCTCCGCACCCGGGAACGGGTAAAGGTAGTACTTGGGCGAAGAGGCAAACACACGGTTTTCGACCGTATTGCGTTCCTCCCTATAAGTAAAGGTCAGGTCCTGGCCGTCGTTGTAGTTGACAGGGTTGGCGTTGGCGCCCTGCTGGCAGGTCCAGATCGTATTGACGACCGGGTAGGCGTCGCCGAACACTTCGTCGAATACCATCCAGCGGCGCAGGTCCTCCCAGCGGTGGTGTCCCTCGCACATCATCTCGACTTCGCGCTCCTTACGGTAGGTCTCGCGGAAGGTTTCGGGAGTCGTGTATTTGGAATCGACCGGGGTGACGCCGACGCGGGCGCGGACGATATTGATCGCGTCCGCAGCGGACATCTTGAATCCGGCAGGAACGCCGACGGCATCGTTGGTCGCCTCGAAAAGGGCTTCAGCGTAGTCAAGGTACATCTCCGTCACACGGATATAGAAGCTCTTGATCCGATACATGTTGTAGCCGGTGTTGTCCTTCGCATTGGTGTAATAGTGCGTCGCCTCCGGCCAGAAATACTTGTGGCAGATAAAGCCCGTGAACTGGCGGGACTTGGTCTTGTCACCGTTCTTGACGAGGTTATATCCGGTACCGCCCTCCCAGGAAGTGACATAGTAGGGTTCACCCAGTTTGACGCCCCAGCGCTGGCCAGGCAGAAGGATGTTGTTGTAAAAACGGGGGTCACGGTTCTGATAATCGGACCAGGGCCCGTTCTTTCCTTCGGCATCCACGCCGACATAACCGGAACGCGGATCGGTGATGGGATAATAAATCCCGTCCTCTCCCTTTCGGTCGTACATCTTGATAATCTTCGTATTGACGCTGGAGAAGCACTGGGCGTCCGGTCCGGTGTTCTTGTCCCAGTCGATCCACTGCCAGAAAATGCGGATGGTGTTGGCCTGCTCGTCATCAGTCATCTTCCTCCGGTCATACCAGAGATACTCCTCATGGAAGAACGTCGTGGTGGGCAGGATGAAAATGCCTTTGTAAGCCTCCATGTCACCGGTGGTGAAACGGCGGCCGGTCTCGTGCGTGTTGATATAATCGAGGCACTCCTGGCAGGCCTTGGCGGCAGCGAGGCAAGTCTCCTTGTCATAGGGTTTCTTGACCGTCTCATCCAACCCGTTCTGGAACAGGGGGGATGCGGCATAGAGCAGCGACTGGGCCTTGAGTCCCATGGCAGCCGCCTTATCCGGCCGGCCGTAGTTCTTGTCATCCCAGCAGTCCGGGAGCAGTGCGATTGCCTGCTCGATATCCTCCTGCATCCAGGCGTTGGACTCCTGATAGGTCTGGCGAGGGATATCATCCTCGCCGGCGTCGAAGACCATGTCGAGGATAGGCATGCCGCCGTAACGGGTGATCAGCTGGTAATAATACCAGGCCCTGTAGAAGTAAGCCTGGCCCAGGATCTCATTGCGCTGGGCGTCAGTGATCACATCCACCCGCTCGATGTTGTTGATGACCCGGTTTGCGATGCGCAGGGCCTTGTAGGACCGGTTGATGATCGTCGTGGAACCACCGGAAGTCATTCCGACCTCCCAGTTTCCTGCCCGGGTAACCGAATACCAGTTACCCTGGTTGAAGTTGTTGACAATCCAGTTGTCCTGCTGCATGGAAGCCGCGACTTCGTCCGTATTGTCGAAAGTCTTGGCATTCCGGTTCAGACCCATGTTGCCGTTCATGTGCCAGCGGTCGAGCAGCGGGTAGCACTCATCCAGGAACCCCCGGATGGACTCGTAGTTTTTGAAGATGGCCGTCTCGTCAAGACCCAGGTCCGGGGACTTGTCCAGATAGCTCTCGCAGGACACGGCACCAGTCAGGGCCGCGGCTGACAATATGATATATAAATAAATCTTTTTCATACGCGCAGATCTTTAGAAAGCGAAGCGGACGCCTAAGGTGAACGTACGCACGATCGGGTAGATGTTGGCGTTCTCACTGACGCCGCCGTCCCCGTTCGAGGTTTCGGGATCGATACGGTAGTCGCCCTTCCACCAGGTGAAAAGGTTGTTGCCGGTAGCATAAAGCTGGCAGTTGGACATCATCATCGCCTTTTGGACGCGTTTCGGCAGCGTATAGCTGAGCTCCACGTTCTTCAGACGGATGTAGGAGTAATCCCGGAAGCGGTAATTGCTCGCCCGGTCGTTGTTGTTGTTGTTCGTATTGTGGATGGCAGGCCGGATCAGGCCCTCCGTGTTGGCTGTCTCGCGGGTCCAGCGTTCGAGAGCCTGGGGCTGCACCAGCATACGGGAACTGGGGAAGTCCCACAGATAGCTGTTGATATAGTTCTTCCAGACCCCCTGCGGGGAATAGAACATCATGCTGAAACTCCAGCCCTTCCAGTCGAAACCGAGGGTCGCGGAATACGTCGTGAGCGGATAGTTGACGTGCTGCGTGATGACCTGGTCCTTGTCGTTGACGACGCCGTCGGCGTTGAAATCGATGTAGGAGATGTCTCCGGGAATGATCAGGTTCGATCCGATAAATCCCGGGAGTGCCGAATTGAAAATGTCATCGATGGTCGCATAGTTGCCGACGGCGATATAGCGGTTCTGGGGATTGATCGGCTTCCCGGCATCTTTTTCATGAGGCAGGAAATTGCGGGGGTCATCCCGATAGACGACCCGGTTCTCCGAAGTTGAGAAAGCCAGATTTACATAATAGTGGAAGTCGGAACCGAATTTATCCTGCCACTTGACCTCCAGGTCGAGACCGTGGTTCTTCGTCCGGCCCAGGTTTGCCGCAGACAGGGCGACGCCTACCCATCCGGCCGTCGTACGGGGCGTAAGCAGGATTCCGCTGCGCTGCTCATCGAAGAGGTCCAGGGCGACCGACAGTTTCTTGAAGAAGCCCAGTTCGATACCGATGTTCTGCTTAACGGAAGTCTCCCATGTGGCATTCGGCTGGGCGATGGTCCCTTCAATGTAACGAGGGCCGAATTCGGTATTCTCGTTCTTACCGAAGTTGACCGTGCCATTCTGCTGGTACAGCTGGATGTACTGGAAACGGCTGGCGCCTGCATCCGTACCGACCTTGCCCCAGGAATAACGGAACTTGGCATTGGACAGGACGTTCTTGGCACCCTTCATCCAGGGCTCTTCCGTCAGTCTCCAACCCACGGAGAAGGACGGGAACAGACCGAAACGCTTGCCCGGCGCAAATTTTTCGGAACCGGTATAAGACACGTTGGCTTCGGCCAGGTAGCGCTCTTTCCAGTTATAGGTGACACGGCCGACCCAGTCCTCGCGGAACGAGGGGAACTCGAAGACAGAGGCATCACCATCATCCGTCTTGTCCACTCTCTGGCGGTTGAACAGGGCCATGGCCGTCACGTTGTGGTCCCGAAACGAGCCCGAATAATTCAGGCCCAACTCGTAGTACAGGCGGCGGTTTGTATTCGTCAGTGTATCGTAATCGTAGCCGGGAGGCAGGTTATAATATTTGTTGCCGTACCATCCGTCGGTATAGTTGTAACTGACGGAGCCGTCCTCCGCCGTGATGGGATTGGCATAGTCGTAGACCCTGTATTCTCGCGGGAAAGCGTTCATCTGGCTGAAATCCGCACCGCCGTAGATACCGCCGGTACGGATCCTGTCACGGTTGGTGGACGCGGAGTTGTAGGAGACCTGGGCATGGGCCTTGAGGCCCGGGACAAGTGCGCTGATATCCTGGGTCAGCTTGACATCGTACCAGCCCTGGAACACTTTGTGGCGGACCTGTCCGCCGTTGGTCATGTTGGCAATCGGGTTGGAGCCCTGGTCCGTGGCGGAATCGGCCCAGTATCCATCGGAATACCGGATCGGGAAGGCATTGGTCGGAGCCAGGGTCAACTTGGCATAGACATCACTGTAGAACTGGCTGTTACGGTATCCCATCTTGCCAGCGATATTCATACTGAGCGTCGTGGTCTTCGTCAGGAAGAAGTCAAAGTTGGAGCGCCAGTTGAGCCGGTTGTAATAGGCGCGGGGATCGTACTCTTCGTTGCGGGGGATGTTGTAGATGCTGCCGTCGTGCTGATAGCCCACGGAAGCGAAATACTTCATGAATTCCGACTTGCCGTTGATATTGACGTTGTAATTGTGCGAGACGGCGGTCGTGAGGATCTCCTTCGCCCAGTTCACCTGCGGGAAGACGTCGTTGTAGGGGCCGTAATTGCCTGTCGCAAAAGCATTCTGCCAGGCGTCAATCGTCGATTGCGGGATGATCTTGTCCCAGACTCCTTCATTGGCGACGGCCTCGTTGTACATCTTCATCGCTGTGACATAATCGGCCCACTCGCCGTGGGTCGTGGCGTTCTTCAAGCCCACGTTCATATTGAAACTCACCCGCGGTTTCTCGGAGGTACCCCGTTTGGTCGTCAACAGGATGACGCCGTTACCGCCCCGGACGCCGTACACGGCTGTTGCGGAAGCGTCTTTCAGGACGGAGATTGCCTCGATCTCATTGAAGTCGACATCATTCATGTTTCTCTCGATGCCGTCCACGAGCACAAGCGGACTG
>JAEEGL010767749.1_pt1 | contig 15106 bp, 9 predicted proteins | sample 9134231 | NCBI WGS metagenome assembly JAEEGL01 (sample SAMN16246548, study PRJNA631951) | gut metagenome | biome: gut microbiome; feature: rumen; material: fiber-attached | host: Bos | place: Iran: Karaj | collected 2018-10 | reverse complement strand
TGCAATGATCAGACCTTCAAGTATATGAGCACGTTTCTTGGCCTCGTCAAGATCAAACTGGGTGCGGCGGATAACCACCTCATGACGATGATCAATGAAGCACTTTATAAGGTCACGCAGATTAAGGCACTTGGGGCGTCCCTTTACAAGGGCAATGTTGTTTACGCCGAATGATGTCTGCAGCGCGGTCATCTTGAACAGTTTGTTCAATACCACACCGGCATTGGCGTCACGCTTTACGTCTATGACGATACGCATACCCTCGCGGTCAGACTCGTCATTCACGTTGCTGATGCCCTCAATCTTCTTATCTGTTACCAGCTCAGCAATGAACTTGATGAGCTCTGCCTTGTTTACTCCGTATGGAATCTCGGTGACAACGATCTTGTCATGCTGCTCGCCGGCCTCAATCTCGGTCTTGGCACGCATGATCACGCGGCCGCGTCCGGTCTCATAGGCCTCACGTACGCCGCTTATGCCATAGATGTATGCACCTGTGGGGAAATCAGGGGCCTTGATGTACTGCATCAGCTCATCAACCGTGATGTCAGGATTATCCACCATTGCCATACAGCCGTTCAGTACCTCTGTCAGGTTGTGAGGCGGCATGTTAGTGGCCATACCTACAGCGATACCTGATGAACCGTTCACCAGGAGGTTGGGTATTGTTGCCGGAAGAACCGTAGGCTCCTCCTCCTTATTGTCATAGTTGGGGACAAAGTCAACCGTGTTCTTGTTGATGTCCTGCATCATCTCCTCACCTATCTTGCGCAGGCGCACCTCGGTGTAACGCATGGCAGCCGGGCTGTCACCGTCTATCGATCCGAAGTTACCCTGGCCGTCAACCAGCGGATAACGCATGATCCAGTCCTGTGCCAGACGCACAAGAGCACCATATACTGATGAATCACCATGAGGATGGAAGTGTCCGAGTACATCACCTACCGTACGGGCCGATTTGCGGTAACCCTTATCAGATGTGTTGCCGTCGCGCATCATACTGTACAGTATGCGGCGATGTACGGGCTTAAGTCCGTCACGGGCATCCGGGAGAGCTCTGGCTACTATCACTGACATTGAATAGTCAATGTAGGATGACTTCATCTCCTCCTCAATGTTTACCTTGATAATTCTGTCCTGATTTTCCAATTTCTTCTATTGTTTTAAGGCTTTGACAAAGCTTAAACCGTCTCTTCGTTTTAAGCACCCAAAATTACTCCAAAAATAGTTTATAAGCAACTTTACGCGCGTATTTTTAATAAGGTGTTGAAAACATTCGGGTGTGTTTCATCGGACTTTATGGCATAACTTTATGATTGGCACGTGATTTGCCTTATCTTTGCATCCGGATATGTTTCCGGACCGAAACAAAAGCATAAACAGAACAGAATGGACAACAAGATATCAGATAAACTCAATTCAATACTGTCACTCTGCAAGGAAGAGGCTGAAAGGCTCTCCTACTCTGAGGTTATGCCTGAGCATCTGCTTTTAGGCATGATTCGTGACGGCAGCAACAAGGCTGTTGAACTGCTGGCGGGGATGGGTGTTGACTTGAATGAACTCCGCTATAAGCTTGAGACGTCACAATCCGGGCAGGTTATTCAGACTGACAAGGTCCCTATTGAGCGTATCGCTCTTTCCGTGATAGTGACAAGGTTGCTAAAGATCAGTATGCTTGAAGCCAGGCTCCAACACAAGGAGGAGGCTGACGCTGAGCATTTGCTGCTTGCCATTGCCCGTGACCGCTCAAGCAATGCTGCTAACATACTTAATTCATATAATGTAAATTACCGCTCTCTTCTTGAACAGCTTAACGGCAGTTCTGCTGAAATCAGGATGGGTATGGGGCTTACCAATGATGAGGATGATGATGAAGATGAGGATACACCATCTGCACCGCAAGGCCCCAAGGGCGGAAAGACTGCCACGACAGCACGTTCGGGCAGCGCTACGCCGGTATTGGATAGTTTCAGCACTGATATGACACAGTCTGCCCTGGAGGGCAAGCTGGATCCTGTTGTCGGCCGTGAGAAAGAGATAGAACGTCTTGCACAGATACTTACCCGCCGCAAGAAGAACAACCCTATCCTTATAGGTGAGCCCGGCGTAGGTAAAACAGCTATCGTAGAGGGGCTTGCCCAGCGTATCATGCAACGCAAGGTGTCACGCATGCTGTTCGGTAAACGTATTCTTGCACTTGATATGGCAGCCGTGGTGGCCGGTACCAAATACCGCGGACAGTTTGAGGAGAGGCTCCGCTCAATTATTCAGGAACTTAAGAAGAATCCTGACATAATCCTGTTTATTGACGAGATACATACTATTATAGGTGCCGGTTCTGCACCAGGTTCAATGGATGCTGCCAATATGCTTAAACCAGCCCTTTCACGCGGTGAGGTGCAATGCATAGGTGCAACCACCGTTGATGAGTACCGCAAGTCCATAGAAAAGGACGGTGCGCTGGAGCGCCGTTTCCAGAAGATACTTGTGGAGCCTACTACAGCTGATGAGACACTCCAGATTCTGGAGAACATCAAGGGCCGATATGAAGAGCACCATAATGTGGCATATACTCCTGATGCACTCAAGGCATGCGTCAGTCTGGCTCAACGGTATATAACAGACCGTGCATTCCCTGACAAGGCCATCGATGTGATGGATGAAGCCGGTTCCCGTACTCACCTGTCAAACCTCTCCGTTCCCAAGGAGATTGAGGATAAGGAGCATCAGATAGACTTTACACGTGAAGGAAAGAATGATGCCGTGACCCGTCAGGACTTTGAGCTGGCTGCCCGTTTCCGTGACCAGGAGAAGGTACTGGAGGGTGAACTTGAGCAGATGCGCAAGGATTGGGAACAGTCACTCAAGAGTCACCGCGAGACGGTTGATGAAGAGAACATTGCAACCGTAGTCTCCATGATGAGCGGCATACCCGTACAGAAGATTGCCCGTGAGGAGGGTGAAAGGCTGAAAGGTCTGGCCCCTGCCCTAAAGTCAAAAGTCATAGCCCAGGATTCAGCGATAGACCTGCTTGCAAGAGCTATCCGCAGGAGCCGTGTGGGATTGAAAAATCCTGACAAGCCTATAGGGACGTTCCTCTTCCTTGGACCCACCGGTGTGGGTAAGACACTCCTTGCCAAGGAACTTGCCGAGCAGATGTTCGGTACCAGTGATGCCCTGATCCGTGTGGATATGAGTGAGTTCATGGAGAAATTCGCCGTATCACGCCTGGTGGGTGCGCCTCCGGGATATGTGGGATATGAAGATGGCGGCCAACTCACTGAGAAAGTACGCCGTAAACCCTACTCCATCATACTTCTTGACGAGATAGAAAAGGCACATCAGGATGTCTTCAACATACTGCTCCAGGTTATGGATGAGGGCCGTTTGACTGACAGCGAGAGCCGTACGGTTGATTTCCGCAATACCATTATCATAATGACCTCCAATCTGGGTTCACGCCAGATTCAGGAGTACGGACGCGGAATAGGCTTCTCCACATCCGATGCCGGAACAGACCTGGCCCGCCAGGATATTATCCGCAAGGCATTGAACAAGTCTTTTGCACCGGAATTCATAAACCGTATAGATGAGATTATCACCTTCAATCAGCTTGACCGTGAAGCTGTCGGGCGCATTGTGGGCATTGAGCTTTCGCATCTGGCATCCAGAATGGAGGGAATGGGCTACACCCTGTCTGTTACCGACGGAGCAAAATCATTCCTGGCAGAGAAGGGCTACAGCCGTGAATATGGCGCCCGTCCGCTCAAGCGTGCCATCCAGAACTATGTTGAGGATAAACTGGCAGAGGTGATGATAGACGGTGAGTGCCCCGCAGGTTCAAGCCTCTCTGTAGAGGCTAATGCTGATAATACAGACCTTACAGTCACTGTAGGGACCAAATGATTTGACATAGAGTCACAGCAGGACTCATGTTCAGCCAAAATGTCAGTCGGGAAACCGTCTGGCATTTTTGTTGTATTGTATAGGGCAAAAAGAAAACAATTAAAACAGAATAAGATATGCAGAAAGGTACAATCGGGGTAACGACAGAGAACATCTTCCCCATTATCAAACAGTTCCTCTATAGCGACCGTGAGATTTTCTTGCGTGAGATAGTATCAAATGCAGTTGATGCAACCCAGAAACTCAAGACATTGGCCTCCAAGGGTGATTTCAAGGGTGAGATGGGTGACCTTACGGTACATGTAACCGTCAATAAGGACAACATCACCGTAAGTGACCGCGGAATAGGTATGACCGCCGCTGAGATTGACAAGTATATCAACCAGATAGCATTCTCAGGTGCAAATGATTTCCTTGAGAAATACAAGAATGACGCCAACGCCATCATCGGCCACTTTGGATTGGGATTCTACTCAGCCTTCATGGTGTCCAAGAAAGTGGAGATAATCACCAAGTCATATCAGGAGGGTGCACAGGCAGTTAAATGGAGTTGTGACGGTTCTCCTGAATTCCAGTTATCAGACAGTGACAAGGCTGACCGCGGAACCGATATCATACTCTATCTGGATGATGACAGCAAGGAATACCTGCAGGAGAACACCATTCAGGGCTTGCTCAAGAAATATTGCCGATTCCTGCCCGTTCAGATATCCTGCGGCAAGAAGAAAATTTGGAAAGACGGCAAGGAGGTTGATACTGAAGAGGATAATATCATAAACAACATTGAACCGCTCTGGACCAAGACCCCAAGCGAGCTTAAGGATGAGGATTACAAGGGTTTTTATCGTGAGCTCTATCCCATGCAGGAAGAACCCATGTTCTGGATACATCTGAACGTGGATTTCCCCTTCCACCTTACCGGTATCCTTTACTTCCCCAAGATCAAGACAAACCTGGACCTTCAGAAAAACCGTATTCAACTTTACTGCAATCAGGTGTTCGTTACGGATTCCGTGGAGGGTATAGTTCCGGACTTCCTCACCCTGCTGCATGGTGTGATTGACTCACCGGATATTCCGCTTAACGTATCCCGTTCATATCTACAAAGTGATTCCAATGTCAAGAAGATATCAGGTTACATCACCAAGAAGGTTGCAGACCGCCTTACATCAATCTTTAAGAATGACCGTAAGGAGTTTGAACAGAAGTGGGATGACGTGAAACTCTTCATCAACTACGGAATGCTTACCGAGGAGGATTTCTACAGCAAGATGGAAAAGGTGGCTCTCTTCAAGGATACTGACGGCAAGTACTTTACTTTTGAGGAGTACAAGAAACTTATCGAAGGTAATCAGACCGATAAGAACAAGAGCCTCATCTATCTGTATGCCACCAATAAGGAGGAGCAGTATGGCTACATTGAGGCTGCCAAAAACAAGGGTTACAGCGTATTGCTGATGGATAACCAGCTGGATGTACCTGTAATAGGTATGCTGGAGCAGAAGTTCGGTAACAACAGCCGATTCCAAAGGGTTGACAGTGACTCCGTTGACAACCTGATTGCCAAGGAGGACAATAAACCTGTGGATCTGCCAGCCGGCCAGCTGCGTATGATAACTAAGGTGTTCAGCAGCCAGATGCCTAAGATAGAGAAGGCTGATTTCCATGTTGACGCACAAAGTCTTGGCGAGTCTTCACTGCCTGTCATGGTAACATGCAGCGAGTATATGCGCCGTATGAAAGATATGGCAGCTATACAGCCTGGTATGAATTTCTACGGTGATATGCCCGATATGTACACAGTTATCCTTAACAAGGACCATAAACTCATCAAAAAGGTACTTGAGGATGCCGGTGCGGCATGTGACAGCAAGGTTAAACCTGAGGATGATAAGCTGAACAGCCTCAAGGAGCGTCAGGCAGAACTCCGTAAGGCTCGTGAGGGCAAGAAAGATGAGGATGTACCTCAGGCTGAGAAGGATGAGATGAAGGATATCGATGCCAAGATTTCAGAGGCAGAGAACGCCATCTCAGGCATCTATTCTGAATATGCCGCCGGCAACAAGGTGGTACATGAACTCATAGATCTGGCTCTCCTGCAGAACGGAATGCTTAAGGGTGAGGCTCTGGCTGCATTCATCCGCCGTAGCGTGGAACTTATCTGATTTTATAATCATTTTATATGAAAAAGGGCACTGAGAGTACATCAGTGCCTTTTTTTTGATATATTTAAATAAGATACGCTGCACCTCGGGATAAAAAATCAAGTAAACTTGTTTTTTTCTCCTCTCGGTTTGCAGTATCTTTGCAAAAGAGCACATCATACTTATGTTTAAAAGGGCTTGCATATCGTTGATAATCACATTGCTGTCGCTGTCTTTTTCTGCCAGCGCCCAAAAGGTGGGTCTGGTTCTGAGCGGTGGTGGAGCCAAAGGTATGGCTCATATCGGTGTGATACGTGCTCTTGAAGAAAACGGGATACCGATTGATTATGTAGCAGGTACATCCATGGGAGCTGTTATAGGTTCACTTTATGCCATGGGTTATTCTCCTGATGAGATGGAGGCTCTAATACGTTCTGATGAATTTACCAAATGGTACCTGGGTACCAAGGATATGGATTATCAGTTCTATTTCAAGCAGAACCCTCCCACTCCCTCATTCCTTTCAGCCCAGATTGCCATCAAGGACTCCATGACCGTTATCAGGCCTATGGTAAACAGTGTGGTTGATCCACTGCAGATGAATCTGGCATTCGTTGATGTTTTTGCCGGTGCATCGGCCGCGTGTGAGAAGGATTTCAACAATCTGCTGGTACCGTTCCGTGCAGTGGCATCGGATGTATTCAACAAGAACTCCATCGTGCTTTCCAAGGGCGATTTAGGTGATGCAGTACGAGCATCAATGTCATTCCCGTTTGTATTCCGCCCCATCAGGATTGATTCCATAATTGCCTATGACGGAGGCATTTATGACAACTTCCCTGTAGATGTAATGGTCCAGGATTTCAATCCGGATTTTATTGTGGGCAGTGTCGTGGCGGTTGCGCCCGGAGAGCCTGTGGTGGAAATCCCTGATGATTATGACCTCATGGGCCAGGTACGTAGCATGATAGTACAGAAGAGTGACTACAGCCTCGACCCAAAACTTGGCGTAAAAGTGGAATTCAACCTTAGCAGTGTAGGATTACTTGATTTCCAGAAGATTGATGAAGTATCAGAATTGGGATACAGAAACACTATGCAGCTTATGGATTCCATCAAGTCAAGGGTTGCGGCACGTGTAGATACCACACAGATCAGCATCCGACGCAAGGAGTTCAAGAAAAAGATTCCTGAGCTGGTGTTCAAAGAGGTTGATGTGACCGGCGTAAACCGTGCTCAGAGACGTTACATACAGAAAGAGCTTAAGGCTACTGACGGTACATTTGATTTTGAGGACTTCAAGTCAGGTTATTTCAAGCTTCTATCAGATGATGCCATAAGTGAAATCATTCCCGGCACGGATTATTCTGAATCAGATTCCACATTCAAGCTTAATCTGAACGTCAAGCTTGATGATCATCCTACGTTCAGTCTTGGCGGCGGACTCTCCACTTCCGTTTCAAGCCAGCTTTACGGATCTGTCTCGTATAACCATATTGGCGATGCATCAGAGTCATATCTGCTTGAAGGACAGTTGGGCAGATCATATAACAACGCGCAATTGCTCACCCGCATAGACATGGCCACCCAGATTCCCATGTCATTCTCCATTCAACTTGCATATAACGACATGAACTATTTCCGTTCAGAATCATTTATCTTCTCTTCTGATAAGTTCATGCCGGCTTTGAACAAAGCAGAGGAGTATTTTGTGAAGTTCAAGATTTCTCGTCCTTTCCTGAATAACTATAAGGCTGTTTTCTCATTTGGATTGGCTCAGCACAATGACTTCTATTCACAGTCCAGCAATGTTGACCTTAGGGGTTTCAAGTATGACTGCAGTCAGCATAACATGCTGGGAGGCTCTGTCACATTCACGGGCAATACATTAAATTCCATCCAGTATCCCACAAGCGGTCAATCAGCTACTATCCGCGCATTCATAGGAACGGAGAATGACCTCTTCAAGCCCATGAATGAAAGTGTTGATAACCATTCTGCTGACCGTTCATGGCTCCAACTTAAAGCCAATCTGGAGCAATACATAAGGATGTCAAACCATTTCTCATTGGGAACATTGCTGGAAGCATTCTACTCATCAAGAAACTTCTCTGCCAATTATCAGGCTACCATGATGCAGGCCGGTCATTTCAGGCCTACAGTAAACAGCCAGTTCCAGTTTGATCCTGATTTTGCCGCCAATGCCTATCTTGCAGCAGGAATAAAGCCCATATGGGTGATAAACAACGTCTTCCATATCCGCTCAGAGGCCTATTGGTTCCAGCCTATACGTCCCATAAAGGTTGTTGACGGTGAAGCTGTTTTCGGTAAACTCTTGTCCGGTACACAGCTTATGGGTGAACTGAATTTTGTGGCGCAATACCAGAAAATCTCATTCAATGCATTTGTGGATCTGTCCACATCCAATAGCAATCCCTATATGTTTGGCATCACTCTTGGTATCCTTATGCCAAACGAGTGGTTCCTTGAATAACGTTAGATTTCCTGGCTGGCTTGTGCCTCCTCCCTCTTTCCCTTAAGCCATAAGGAAGGTGATGTTCCTGTCACTTTTTGGAATTGCCTGTAAAAGGTAGAACTGCTAATATAACCGCATGAGTATTCCACATTCTTTGATGACTCTCCCTTTAGAAGCAACTCCTGGGCATATTCTATTCTGGCGTGGTTCACATAATCAGAGAATGACTTACCGCTGAACTGCCTTACGGCAAGTGAAAGGTACGTACGGTTCGTACCCAGTCTTTGAGCCAGGTCAATCAGGTTCAGGTCAGGCTCAAGGAAAACCTTCTCTTCATTCATGAGTCGTTCCAGGTTCTTCCAGCAGTTGGTTATGGTAAGCTCCTGGCGATTCTCCAGATATACGGCTCCCTTGACTTGCTTACTGGAATCACCTTTCTCAAGTATTTGTCTGATATCCACTGCACTATAGTCGATGCTGAAAGCCAGCAACGTGAGTGCAAACTGGTAAAAGAAAGTGATGAAAATAAGAATCAGCTTGTTAAGGTTCACGCTTTGCTGGTAATCAGGTGAAGCCTCTCTGAGTAATACCACCAGCACACCTATAGCCGTAAGGATAGATATCGTCCTGGCTTGTGTGACTGATCGGCCACTATTGGATGAGAAATAATCATTTACAGTATCCTCATATTTATACAGGAACCAGCAGCACCATAATAACACCCCTGCCTCAAACCAGAATGCCACAGTCCTGGCCATGTGATAACATGTGTACCCCATTATGGTGAGCTTAGTGTCATTGTTCAGAAGGCTGGATTCATTCAGTATGACGCTATTGTGTATCCTCTGCAGAGAATCATGGCTTGCCCCCAGATATACCACCAGGAAAAGTGCGGTTATGGCTACCATGGGAATGAATACAACAGTATCCTTAAGTGTTATTCCTTTAAGGTTTGCCAGTTCAATGGTAAACAGGTAAAACAACGGAGCATATGCCATGCTTACTATGATATATACAGGCCATGTCCACACCATATGGCATTTGTCAGGGTTGAACAGCTGGGCATAAACCAGCATGCGCGTACTCCAAACTATCTGTATGGCTACAAGAAGCCAGTGGCATTTGTTCTTTTTCTGTTTGAAAAGCGCTATTGAGAGTGCACATACAAAACTGAATACACCAAGTAACGTGTATAGAAGATGTACCGGTATGTTGCTCATATATTATTGTTGTTGATAGTTCCTGATTCACGAAAATACAAAAAAATGTATTTATGTTGTCCAAAAATGATAAATTTGCGCTATAACATTCTAAAGGACATTATGGAAAAATATCCTCATTATCTTGAAAGGCTCCAGGCCGCAACCCGCAAATATTGGGATAAACCCGCACTGAATAACATAGGAGGTGAATCGTTTACATACGCGCAGATGGCACGTTCCATTGCCCGCTTCCATATAGTTTTTGAATATGCAGGCATTAAGAAAGGTGAGCGCATTGCACTGTGCGCCCAGAACGGTGCCCGCTGGGGTTTCGCCTATCTGGCTGTCAATACATATGAGACGGTTATCGTGCCTATTTTGGCTGACTTCAAGCCTGAGAGTGTCATAGGTCTTGTAAACCATTCCGGAAGTATTGCTTTGTTTACCGATCTGGAAAAATGGTCCAAGATGGATAACAAAAAGATGCCTGATGTCCGTGCTGTCTTTGATGTAAACACACTTAAGCTGCTTTTCTGTAACGATGAAAAGATACAGTACGCTTTTGATCATCTTGATGAGCTGTTTGAGAAGAAATATCCTGGCGGATTTGGTCCTGATGATGTGGTGTATCCTACAGACAACTGGGATAATCTTTCCACAATCAATTATACATCAGGCTCTACGGGTGATCCCAAGGGCGTAATGCTTACTTACCGTAATTTCTCCGCCAATGTAGATTTCAGCCAGCGTCATGTGCCCGCAGGTGACAAGATGGTCTCCATGCTACCCATGGCTCACATGTATGGTCTTGTCATAGAGTTCCTTTATCCGCTCAGCAACGGTACTTCAATTTACTGGCTTGGTAAGGCTCCAACTCCGGCTGCACTCATGAAGGCTTTTGCCGATGTCAAGCCCTATCTGCTTATCACTGTACCATTGGTCATGGAGAAGATATACAAGTCTAAGATTAAGCCCATGATTGATAAACCTGCCATTAAGTTCGCTCTTAAAGTGCCTGGTCTTAACTCCATCATTTACAAGAAGATAAAAGACGGACTCATAACGGCTTTCGGCGGTAACTGTGAGGAGTTTATCATGGGTGGCGCTGCCCTCAATCCTGAGGTTGAGCGCATATTCAAGAAGATCAAGTTCCCATACCTGGTAGGTTACGGAATGACTGAGGCCTGCCCTCTCCTGGCTTATGAGCATTGGACCAAATATGTACCCGGTTCTTGCGGTAAGCCTGTTGATGTGGCTGAGGTCCGTATTGACTCTGATGATCCGCAGCATTCTGTAGGTGAGATTCAGGCGCGGGGCGAGAACATAACCATCGGTTATTATAACAATCCGGAGGCAACTGCCAATGCCTTTACGGAGGATGGCTGGCTCAAGACCGGTGACCTGGGCATCATGGATGCTGACGGTAACATATTCATCCGCGGACGTTCCAAGAACATGATTCTGGGTCCTTCCGGTCAGAATATATATCCTGAGGAGATTGAGGCTGTCGTCAACAATCAGGATTATGTAATTGAGTCTGTAGTGGTGGATCGTGGCGGTAAACTTGTGGCGTTGGTATATCTTGATGAGCAGGCAATAGCAAAGTCTCTGCTTGATCCGGAGGCTAAGGATGCAATACCTGAGAACATCCGTCTGGCATCAAACAGAAAGTTACCCGTTTACAGCCAGATTGCCAAGGTGGAGATACAGGCCGTTCCGTTTGAGAAGACGCCTAAGATGTCTATCCGCCGATTCCTTTATAAATAAAAATAACAAAAAATATTTGTCTCCTTGATTATTATGTTGTATTTTCGCAACCGCAAACAAGGAGAGAAGATTAGGTTGTTCCGTATAAACGGTTCATCTATTTTTCGGGAGCATGAGTGGCTGTGACAGCTACTCATTCTTTTTTTTGTACCAAAACGCCGCAAAGGGGTCGTTTCACTTTGCGTCGTTTTCCGGATTATCAGGATCGATGCCCGACATCTCAGGAACGTTGGTTACGGCACGGCCATCGGGTGTGATGAGTTCATGATGCGGTATGGACGAGAAGTTGAACAGACCAGCCATGGCATTGTAGTCATCCTTCGATACCCTATAACTCTGGGCGCCCTCAAGCCACTCCTTGCGGAAAGGCTCGTACGCCTGAACAGGATCATCGGTTATGAACACAATCACGAACTTGTCATGACTGCCTGTCATCAGCTGGCGGTTGCTGTTGAACAGATTCCTTATGCCGGCAATGCAGGGACCGCAACCTGTTGACCAAAAATCCAGATACACATACTTGCCGGGGTATTTGGCCAGGATAGTCTTAAGGACTTCGGTTCCTCGGCATTCAGGCAGGTCCCAGTATGGCGCCTTGGTACGGATAAAGTCCTGATATATCAGGTCGGCCTGGGCGGCAAGATTATCATCATTCATCAGCTCCTTCATCTTTGACAGGTATGATGTAAGCAGGATTTCGGGATTAGCATTTCCGTCATGTGACAGATATGTCTTGAGGGTATCAAGATGACGCGAAATATCCTGCATGACGCATATCTTGCCAAACAGCGAAGGCTCGTCCAGGCCAAACAGTTTCCTGTCATTTTCCAGATGCGTGGAGTCTGTCAGATAATGCTGCCATGCAAAACTTGTAGCCTTATCAAGTTCATTATTCGAATCAACAGGTACCAAATCCGGCGAATAGAAAGGCAAGTCATACTTATATCTGTTGAATATACTCCACTCAACCGGCATGATCATCATGAGCGTATCATTGGCAGGGAAACCTGCTATAAACTCCAATGCTTCCGGTTTTGTCAGTTTGCGGTTGGTTCCGCCCGATAACAGTCGGCCTATGGCGCGATTGTGATTCCTCAATGATTTGCGGCCCAGGAACAAGCCATGTTGCATATCCATCCTGAAGTCAAGATATCTGTCAAGCGCATTGTTATGGGCCATTATACGTGCGTATTCATATTCAAATGCAGTAAAACCGTACTTGGCTGCAATGTAATCAACAAACTCCAAGCCAAGTGTCCGCCACTGGCATGAATAGTCCAGAGCCTTGGTGAGGTTCATTGACTCGTCAAACTGGAACAACCAGCTATCTACAGTTTGTATATCCTGGGAAAGACGGTTGTAGTTCTCCAGCGGATAGCGGCGACCATCGGATAACGAATATCTTGTGGTGCCGTCCTCAAGGAATACCACGTCAAGGGTATCGCCGGCCAAAGCGATGAATGAATGCCAGGTATTCTTATGATCCACAATCGATGCGCCTATGGCGTGGTCAATATCAAATGCCGTCTCAAAATGGCCCAGAGAATCAATCTCTATTGCGATAGTGGTGTTATCTGTTTGGAAATAATCCGAATAAATCAGTTTATATGTCTGATAATTCTGACTGCGGTCATAACCCCGGATGGTACCGCGCAGGCAGACACCTCCCTTCCTGAATATGGTACGCTTTATCTGCTCTGCCTCCTCAATCCCGGCCTGGCTGAATGTGGGTTTTGTGGGTTTGTATGAAGGGGCATGAATGCCCATTATCCTGAAGTTACTGCTGGCATTACCCTCTATCATATCGAATATCCTGACATCGGACGGCATGGGCTCGAAACCCACATGGAAATACGTTCCTTCCTCTTCGGGAAAGAAATATTCGCCCAATTGGTGCTCTACCCCGAACAGTGCTTGGTAATGACGGTCCTGCTCATCGGACAGATATGTTTGCGGCAGAATACAGATGGTACCCTGCGTCAGGCGGTTCTTGAAAAAGAATGTTAGAATCGTGGCCGTATCGGTGTATTCAACATCGGTCACTTCAACATCCCTATGAAGATTTCTGGTGTTAGATGCATAAGTCAGAACTTGGGGCTGATTTGACGGGCCGCTTGTGCAAGCTGCAAGAAAGGCAACGGATAATGCTGAAAACAAGGCTTTCTTCATCAATTATTGTAATTAGGTTTATTGATCAGGACAAAGGTAACTAATTGTTCCCAATTGTGGCACAGGGAACTGATACTTCTGTGTCCATACTTCTGTGTCCAGGTTGTTTCTATATGACAGATAGCATCGGACGATTTCTTTTGTTATCTTTGCTGTATATATCATAAGAGGATATTAAACATTCATTTGAAGGAGAAATATTATTATAAAGGACAACGTTATGAAACAACCTATCAAGACTACTGAGGCTATATTTCCGATGCCGGTTCTGCTTATAGCCACTTACAATGAGGACGGCTCTATAGATGTTATGAACGCAGCCTGGGGCACTATGTTGGAGCGCGACCGCGTGGCACTGAACCTGACCGAGACCCACAAGACGGTTGAGAACATAAAGCGCACCAGGGGTTTTGTGATTCATATTGCCGATGCCGCTCATGTGGTTGAGGCCGATTATTTTGGCGTGGTGTCGGGCCATAAGGAGAAGGATAAGTTCCTGAACAGCGGTCTGACCGCCACAAAGTCAAAGCTGGTCAATGCTCCTGTTATCAATGAATTGCCTATAGCTATGGAGTGTGAGTTCATTGAATACCAAAGTGATGAGACCGGCATAGGTGTTATTGGCAAGGTTCTGCAGACATCGGTTGAGGCTGACAAGATGAAGGACGGCAAGGTTGATGTGGATGCCCTCAAAGCCATCACATTTGATCCTTACACCCACGGCTATTACCTGGTTGCCGGACGTGTAGGCGAGGCTTTCAAGGATGGACTGAAACTTAAGAAATGATACTGAGGCTATCTGTGTGATACCTCTTTAATTTCAACTATTGAAAATGGACTGAGAAGGCTGGTGTCGCTACCAGCCTTTCTCTCATTTTGAGTTCTGGCGGAATACATTGATCTTGTGTACCTGCACCAGCCGCTGGGTGACTATAACGGCGCTTGGAAGGAACTGGAGAAGGCCTTGGAGATGGGGCTGGTGACACTGGGAACTGATCCTTCTGTGTCCGATGCCCGACACTACCCCATCCTCCAAATACAACCGCAAAACGGGAAAACAATCCTGAATTTTGTTCCGAAACGTGGATTCATCATATTGTATCATTTAGAATAGAATACCAGCCAGTTTGTTGCAGCTGGCTGATATTGCCGATGAATATAAGTTGCCTGACCGCCAAAATATGATCTGTACCAAGAATAGTTCCAGCCATACCCCATGTCTGTATATATTGCTTCTGTAACTCCGCAATCTGACAGCAAATCTAAGAAAGCACCGAACTGCATGGTTGAGGTGGCATCGGCTATACACAAACGGCCATCTCTTTCACACAATGCCCGGAACAGGTTGGTGTTTCCTGCAGGACGAGTGGTGGGTACTCTTTCACCTTGATGTATCATCATTTCCTGAGCAAACCCTGCGCCATTATTATGGGCAGCAG
>JAEEGL016086492.1_pt1 | contig 15107 bp, 12 predicted proteins | sample 9134231 | NCBI WGS metagenome assembly JAEEGL01 (sample SAMN16246548, study PRJNA631951) | gut metagenome | biome: gut microbiome; feature: rumen; material: fiber-attached | host: Bos | place: Iran: Karaj | collected 2018-10 | reverse complement strand
TTCGCCCTGAATTCATGTTTAAGATTGTTAAAATAATAAAGAACATCTGCCAGATCGGCCTTTTTCTCCACGCTGTCTTCAATATTCATTCCCGAAAAGCTTTCAAAGTTTAAGTACAAGACCCGGTAATTCTTCGCAAGCATCTGCCCTAAAACCGCGCAGAATGACGTTTTCATCACCCGCCCCACGGGTGAATAAACTCCTATCAGTTTGGTTCGGCTGAACCCCTGAATTTCATTCTCTTCATCCGTCACTCCCAGAAGTTCGGTCAGTCTCGTTACGATCTCATCTCCGGGGCAGAAGCGGTAAAGCCCGTCATTCTGAGCATTTTCGTATATCGATATGATTCTTTTTACTCCCGTAAACGAGCGTCTTTTATCTTCGGAAACTATCAGGAAATCTATGCTTTCTCTTTCTAAGAATGCAGTCAGTTTGTCCTCGCTCGTAAAAGCCATATATGTGTAATGCAGTTTGGTTTCATCCTCCAGATAGTGATACATTTTTTCCATGTATTTTTGATTGGAGTCAAACAATGCCAGTACTTTCTTTTTCATTTATCCTCCTATCAGTTTTATGATTACCCCCAAAAGGATCGGCAAAGAAAAATGTATGCTCCCCTTTTTCAACATTTCTTTGTCCAAAGTCTCAAAATACGGCTCATTCAAAACATCCATGTCTCGCATTCTCAGTCTGATGAACATATTCTTCGCAAAACGGAACAGATACTTGAATCTTTCCCCAAAAGAGCGGTATCTGACAGCCTTGACCAGACCTATGATCAAGCCGGCGAAAAGTGAAAAAACGAAAATGATCATTACATCTTTGAATGAAAAGCATATGCCTATCATTCCGAGAAGCTTAATATCCGCCGCTCCGAAAAGACCGAGCACGAAAAGCGGAAACAAAATAAGGATGGGAAATAAAACAGAGAAAAAAGTACCGATAAAATCAAATCCTTGATCAAGAACGATCTTTTGTATAAGAAGTAAACCCGAGGCTGAAATAATATACCAGTTGGGTATTTTATCGGTACGAAGATCGAAAACTGCGGCTGCAGTCAAAATCAGTACCAGTAAAAAAATAACTTTCACTTCCTTTTCATATTCAGTTGGTTTATCAGGAAAATTTGGGGAGATTTATCCCTATTTGAGAACCCGATTCTTCATCGGGTGAGTTTGATTATAGTTTATGTTGTGCAATTTGTAAACTATTTTTCGAAAATTTTTTATTTTTTTGTTGAAAATCACGAAATAGAGTATTCTGAATCATTTTATTATTTTTCTACAGAATACATGCACTTTATATAATTCTCGGATTTATCACGCATTAATTCAAAGCCTTTTATCAAGGCATCCAGATCAAATTTATGGCTTATTAATAATTCTGCCGGGATCTCTTTTGATGCAAGTTTGTCAAGAACATAATGCCAGTCATCATTTTCATCTTTGGTAAAAGAAGAATTCCATGTCCCCTTTACCATCAATTGATTTCTGAGTATCTTCCAGTAAACTTCCCTTGAAAGAGAAATATCCGATGCCGGATTTCCGACAAGCATTACTTTGCCTGAAGGAGCTGCAAATTCAATAACAGAAGAAAACGTCTCATTCTTCCCGACACACTCGAAACTGATTGCAGTACCGGTTTTTGTTTTGTCCTTGATCCATTGAAATGCTTTTTCGATATCTCCACTTTCGTATTTATTGTCTGATTCTTTAGACGAGACGATGAATACGTTTGTAAAATCTATTCCGAGTTTATCGGTCAAAATATCTGCCTGATAAGATTTGTTTGCTATGCAAAAGATATTTTTAAATCCCTCAGATTTAAGAAGCATCACGATCATAAGACCAATTGTTCCGACACCCCAAACCAATACCGAGTCATTTCTGTCAGTATTATCATCTATCATGGCTCTCATCGAATGTGCGGCAACCGAAAGAGGTTCAAGCATAGCCGCTTCGGAATAAGAAACCGAATCGGGAATGTCAATCAAATTCCAAACCGGTACACATACATATTCAGCAAAAGCCCCATTGCATCTTGAGCCAAGGTAATTGTATTTTCTGCACATTTCATATTTTTTATCCCGGCACTGATCACACTCCATACATGGTATCAAAGGGAAAACTCCCATTCTTTTACCGATTAAAGAAGTGTTTTTATTGTCGCCGGCATTTTCAACAATACCGGAGAATTCATGCCCGGGAATAATCGGATGAATATGTGAACCATTCTTATAAATGCGAGGAATATCAGATCCGCAGATACCGGCAGCGCATACTTTAAGAAGCACCTCGTTTTCGCCGGGTACAGGTATTTTTGTGTCTTCATATCTTAAATCATTAATTCCGCGTAATACGTATGCTTTCATCGTCCGCCTTCTTTATCTCGCATTTTGTTCCTGAATAAATTTATCCAAATCTTCTTTCGTTGTTATCTTGTAATTTCTCTCGCTTCCCTCAACCATTACAACATCCATTCCTGCAAGAATCGCAGGTTCCGTAGAACCGTTAATGGTTTTTATTATTTCAGGCATCAATTCTTCATTGGCTTTCAGATATTTATCAAAAACAAAAACCTCAGGAGCCTGACCTGCAAATATATCTTTTCTGTTAAGTAATTCAGATACCTTCTTCCCGTCCTTGCTTAAATAAACCGTATCCTTCATGGGGAGTACGGGCATAACTCCGTCGTGGCCGTCCAGTGCTTTAATATAATTTTCCAGTACAAACGCAGATACGTTAGGTCTTGCCGCATCATGAATAACAACTGTTTTAGCGGTAATTCCATTCTTATCACAATACTCCTTAATAAGCATCAGTCCGCTTACAATAGATAGTTGTCTTGTTTCGCCTGGATTTGCAAACCCCAGAAATTTACTCTTGCCTAATTTTGAAAAACTTTCTTCTATCTTATCTCTCCAAATGGAAGCTGCAACAATACAAAAATAATCAATTGAATCACAGTTTGCAACTGCGTCCAATGAATAGTTTATGAGCATTCTGTCTTTAATATTTATATATTGTTTGGGAACATCAAGCCCGATACGCGAGCCCGTACCGCCTGAAAGAATTATTGCAAAAACCATGTGTAAACCCCTTGAAAAAACTGCCTTTTACTACACAACAACCGCTCTTTGAATTACTTTATCATAAAATTGATTTATATTATTTTTCTGAAAATCGATGTCAAGCCATCCTCCGTTAAAACGGTGTATTGAAAATGTATCATTGGTTATTTCCACTTTACCTGACATATAATCATATGGGTGAAAATAATCATATGTATATATATTCATTCCATTGATAGTTTGATTTAGTCCGTTAATTTCAAATCCATATTTTATTGCTATTTCAGTATCAATCTTTCCACTGGAAATTTTATCCATCGAACCGTCTTCTTGAATGAGTTTTCTTTCTGACCACTTCTCAAGGAAAGGTTCTAACGAATGATGACCTTTTACTGCCCCACTACAACCACCAAAGTTTAGAACCTGCCATTTTTCCACTCCGCAAAAAGATTCTTGATATAACAATTCATCTATATTCTTTATCAACTCAACATCCGTATCTAAATATATTCCACCGTATTCATACAAAAGTTCAATTCTTGCATAATCCGGTACGAATCCGTATCTTCCATTATCGTATGCCTGAGACATAAATGTATTTTTGTGTACATCATAATTACTCTCATCCCAGCGTATTATTTCGTAATCCGGGCAGTATTTTTTCCAACTTTCAATACATTTTTCTGATGTTTCATTTAGTTTGGAATTTCCGAGCCACATATAATGGATGACTTTGGGAATAACTTGTGTCCCGCTACTCTTTATTACTCCCTTGTTTCCAAAAGAATTATTGTTTTCCACAAACATTGCCGGAATAATATAGCAAGAAACATTATCCGATAATTCCATTTTTTCCAACTGCTCTAATGCACCTTGGAAACGACTCATAGAAATCAATACTGCAAGTTTTTCGTTATAATCTCCTAATATTTTAGGCGAATAAATCGGAATACACTTATTGCATATACTTATACTTGTTCCAATCTTTAACTCATCATTATCAATGCAGTATTGTAATCTATCAGCAAGTCCATATTTCTTTATTATCTCAGGTAAGACCGTTGTGCCTATAACTCCTGTTCCAAAAATAATAATTTTACTATCATTACTATTTATATCCCTTGAGAATGCATCAAACGTTCCTTTCTTTAAAATCACTATTATCTCCTTATACTCATCCTGTATACTCTATTATCGATTTTCCATCAAAGAAGTATATTTTTTTATTTAATCCTCTATTCTTTAAATCTTTTGCTATTCTTTCGCATATCTTTGAATTCAAAATTGCTATGAAAACCAAATCATATGATGCCTTTTCAGAGCAAAACTCTTCGGGAGAAATAACATTCAGACCATTCTTTTTATATAACTTAAATTCTTTGTCTCCCCAGACAGCCAGTTTTTTTAAAAATGTTTCTTGAATAGCTAAACCAAATCCTCCGGCTCCGTATAAAGCACATCTTCGGTTCTCAATCTTTGCGAAAAATGATTCTAAAACTTTAATGGTTTCAGGTTTTTTTAATGCTTTAACAAATGTTATATAACTGTTCAATTGTTTTTTTAATATATCGTAGGAACTATTTTTTTTAAAGCATTCATCCAAATCACTCTCAAGAGCATCGATCATCTCTGTTTTAATTGTTTTAAACATCATGGAATTTCGATTCTTGAAATAATAATATGGAGCCAAATCCATTATTTGCAAAGAATTAGCTTGCGAAATAATCTGAAATGAAAAATCAGCATCCTCACCAACTGTAACTATGTCAGATACATGAATCTTTATGTCGTTTAAAAAATCCCTTTTAATGACTTTACAAACCAAATTGGGAAGAATTCCAAAATTAAAGAAATTCTCGGTACAAATCATAGTTGGAACAACAGTCTTAACTATATCTTTATGGCTATAATACCCATCCATTAAGTTATTATTCTTAACTGTTTCACTGTTATTTTCGTATATTTCCTTTAGACCAAAAGCTATTACATCCGGTTGGTTTTCATCCATATTATCTACTATAGTTGAAAACATTTTCTCTTCTATACGGTCATCAGCATCAACAAATGAAATATACTCCCCTTTTGAGTTTTCAATTCCCACCTTTCTGGAATATACAAGCCCTCTGTTTTCTTGGTGAATAATATTTATTCTGCCGTCCAAATTTGCATATTTTTTGCATATATCCAAACTTTGATCTGTAGATCCGTCATCAATGAGGATTATTTCAAGATTATTATAGTTTTGGCTGACTATACTTTTTATGCATCTATCCAAATACTTTTCCGCATTATAGATTGGTACAATAACAGAAAAGAGAATCGCCGATTTCATTAATTATCTTCCTTCCCATCAATTAATAACTCTACCCAAATAGCATTTGAAAATAGGATAAGGTGAGATTATTTTATTTTCTTCAATCCCCAGGGACAACAGTTTTTCTCTCATCTGCAATGCCTGAAAATCTGATTTATTGGCAATAATGACAACGTCAAACTCAAATCTGTTTATTTCCGATACAGATTCTACTTTTTCATCTCTAACATTACTATCAACCCATGCCACAAAATCTACTATAGGATTTAATTCAGCATAGAAATCCTTTCCTACTCTTCCTGCTCCATATAAAACGATTCTTTTATTTCTGAAAAAACCTATATCCTCTAAACTGTAAACAATACAATTATCAAAATTAATCTTCCATTTATTTTCGTATTTGTTTCGATAATCCGTCATAAGTTGTTGAAAAACATGAGTTCCCCAATAACCCATTATTTCATTATAAGCAAATTCCCTAAAAACTCTTTCTTCGTATCCCTTTTTAATGATTAATTCCCTAATCATTTCAAGTGCTTCAAGTATATAGCTTTTATTCTGAGTTCTGCCAGAAGATAGACTTCCAGCAGAGTTGGTTCTGTAATAGTAGAGTTTTTCTTCAATAAATACAATTCTCTGTGAGTTCAAAAATGAAGCTACTGAAAAATAAATATCGTTGCAATTACGTATCTCTTGGAACCTCGCTTCTCCTGTCTCAAAAAGATTTCTTCTGATTAATTTGTTATACGGAGCATTACATACAATTAAATATGACAATTCCGGATATGTTATATTGTTCTCAAAAACAGGATAATTAGGTATCGTCCTTTTTAAATAATCAAATAGTCTGTCCTCTTCTGCAATCTCTTCCCCAACATTTCCATATGCACAAATAGCCATATCCGCAGAATAAGATCTCGCTTTTTTATACATTTTTTCAATGGCATCAATTCTTATTTCATCATCCGCATCAAAAAAGATAAGCCACTCTCCATGTGAGTTTTCTGCACCTTCATTCCTTGAAAAAGCTGCACCTTTATTCTCTTTCCTGTCTAAAATCTTCAATCTGTTATCGCTAGAATAACGGCTCAAAAGATTAACTGTCTCATCTGTACAGCCATCACACACATATATGATTTCCAGATTGCGATATGTTTGATTGAGAAGATTGATAACATTCTTTTCAATATATGTTTCTGCATTATAAACCGGAACGATAATCGATACTAATGCGTTCTCTTCCATACAAAAACTCCCGTTATTTCAGCATAGCCTTAACCCACATTTCTCCAGGTTCATTATTCCCCAGTTTTTCAACATAGTTTCCTTTTTTCATTTCGCTATATGTATCCTTATCCCCTTTACGGGCGATTTTAATATATTGAACGTCAAACCTGTTTAGCAGCTTTGAATACAGTATCTCCTCATTCAAAGTTTGAGGTTCACATTGTGTTGCGGGTTCATTCAGATTAAAACTCCCCAGAAAAATCCCTCCCGGTTTCAAAACTCTGCATATTTCATTAACCATATTATCCAATACACTTACATGATCCAACGAGTTAATTGAGCTCAGAATATCAACATAATCATCCGGAAGCGGTATACGATATTCATCTGAATTGAGATATATCATTCTATGTTTAGACATACAATCTCCAACACACGAATGTCAAAAAAACAATTATTATTCAAATTAGATGAATAAAATCCTCAACTGAAATATCTTCTTGTTCAAAAATAGGTTTCCCTTTTCTGTTCAGATTGTTAAGATATTCTCTATAATTATCGACCTGCATAACAAACGGCCTTTCAACCACTTCCCATTCGTTATCGTTTCTATGTATTTCGACCAGTTTTTCACCTGCCCATGGATAAATATACAGACTACCGTTTATTTCCCTCATTCCCATGGTAAACGTGAACCCTTCTTTATATCTAATTTCTGTTTGAGATTTTATTCTCCTAATACTTCTCTTTTCTTCATCAACATAATAAAATTTATTCCCCAAAATAGGGCATACAATAATAGTTCCATTTGAAAGAGCAATTACTTTCCCCATTTTTTCTGATTCCAATTTCGATTCCGCTAATAAACAATACTGTTTTTTATCAAAATTCAATGAATAAATTTTTTGTCCACCCTCTGAGCGCAAGATTAAGTTTTCTTCTCTGGATGCTATTCCTTCAATTGCTTCCGGAATACCCGTATCAAAAAATACTAAACTATCTTCAGAAATATTATAACGACCTAAAACACTACTTTCGGCATAACTTAAATATAGATATGGTGCTTGAAACACAACTTCTCTTATAGCATAATTATTTTGTGAACTAAAGTTTGTCTTCATCTTTCGATATTCTATGGTTTTACTCTCTAAATCCATTACGGCCATCACTTCATTTGATTTCATGGGAATAATCCATAATTTTCCTTCAAAGATAAATGCATTTTTCACTTTTCCTTTAAAGTCAGTTGCTTGACATTTCTCAACAAACAACAATTCCTCGTCCATCATTTTAAAGTGATAAATAACGCATACCGATGATTGAACAAAAAACACATTAGATCCCGAACAAACAACTCTTCTGGGATAGTCCAAATTTATGTCATCTCCATTTCTAATGTTAACATACTTAGATTGACCATTTTCTAAGTCTGTCACGAAAAAACTCTCTGAAAGGGCATCATAAAATAGTAACTTCCCCTCAACATATTCAGCATCCATAAAATGCATATTATTTAATCCGTAATAATCATTAATAATTTTCATACAATTTCTGATCTATAAACTTATATACTTTCTCTTTTACCCAATGATCACCATCAGGTTTTATTCGATCTCTAACTTCTGCAAACGTGTATGTTTCTATATCTTTGCAAATCCCCAAAGTTAAATATGCATGATTATTATAACAATATGGCAATTTACATTCATCCCCAACACGATCGAATTTCAATTGATTGATGGAACTATCGTAAAGATTTCCAACTATAGGTTGTTGCAAGCATTTCCTCACATCTCCATTAATTAGATTAATATAGAGAGAATGTATTCCTGCATCACAATTTTTTATTGGTTTTGAATAATAATTCCACTTTACTTCAAACAGTTCTGAATCAAAACCTTTCCATATATCATAATACTCATCCATAGGAAGCTTTGTTAATATTGGTATATTGGGTTTTGTGTCGTCTCTTGCAATGGTAATATGAGGAAAAGCACCAAACTCAGATTGGCAATAATGTTTTATTTCATCAATTAGTTCAATGTATGAATCGTCTGCGTTCATCTCTATTGTATATGAGGCCCCTAATTTAGAAACATCATTAATGTTTTTTGAGTATACTCTTAACCAATCTTTCTTTTTTAATTCCGTATAATGGAAAGAGCATTTAAAAAATATTCTATCGGCCATATCTCCTGCTCTTTCCGTCAGTTCAATCATTTTATTGCCTAATGTTCCGTTTGTAACAATATGAAGAAAATGTCCTTCGCGTAACAATTCAAGAGATACTTCTATTATTTGATCTCCCATCATTGTCTCTCCGGCTCCGCAAAGAACGATAAGCGCCCTTCCCCCAAGGCGTTTCTGCGATAAGCACCATCTTAAATATCTTGGAGAATGATTTAACTTAGGTGACTCTCTAAATCCAGTCCCTTGACTTATATAACAATATGGGCATCTCATATTACAAATTGTTGCCGGATAATGGCAGCCAATATACTTTTTCATAATTGGTTCACTTCCATCTTCAATCCATAAATCGCCTATATTCTTATTTACAAACTCTTCTTCACAATAATCCATTAAAATCATTTTTCTTCTCTTCCTATTTTTCAATTAAATTACGCAGCAGCTCAGCCATATTATCAAATTCTTTTGTGGGTTTCTCATATTTTTTTCCATTCGTAGATATCATATTTTTTACCAAATCTGAAGTAATATCCAATTTACTGCAAAAAATAATTACTGAATCCGTCTTTATCCACGGATAAACTCCCGAAACCTTTCTTGTTGAATTATCAGTCGCAATACAAGGAACTCCGGCAAGAACAGCCATTATCATTGCATGAAGTCTATCCGTAATAACAACCTCATACTCTTGTAGATTCTTTATATATTCTTTTATAAGGTTATATCCATCCTCTAAAGGAAGATAACTATTCAAATGAATATCTTTTAGTTCAAAAGAGTAGCCAAAACTTTTTAATGACGATACTATTTCATCGTTTTCTTTTAATTTCTTTTCCTTATCATTTCTAAAGCAAACCAGAATTTTTCCATTATGTACTTCCTTATCTCTTTTCAAAGGATCAATAAACAGCGCCATATCCGGAGCATAGTAACTATTAATACCCGAAAAAGTTTTTAATCTTTCATATGAATAAGTGTCTCTTAAAAATATGTGCAAATTATTTTGATTTTTTAGCCACTCGACATCTTTAAGAAACTGCTCATTATTTAAAAAATCCATATTAATATATGTTAATGTATTTGGAAAGAATACTTTGATATTATCCGGGAACCGCATACATATTTTTTTGCATATTTCACCGCTGGGCCAAATATCACCAAAATATCCACCCCCATTCATAAAAATCACATCGCTATTTTTTATGTTTTGAACAATAATGTCTTCCAGATATATCCACTCATTAGTGGTAACCCATATCAACTCATATTTGTTAAAATATTTTTCCAGAAATAACTTCTCGCCAAGTGAAATAGCATAATCTCCAAGATTTCCATGCTCAGGTTGCATAAAGATAAACATACGTTTTGCATTGCCATTTGAAAGCATTCTAGATAGAAATTTTTGTTGTTCTCTCATAAGCCGATTACTATTTCGTCTTTGATACGATGTTCCATCCCAATATATGTTATTGGGATTAACTCCTCTGGTAATTAGTTGTTCTTTCGCACTATCAGCAATTGTTTTATTCTCAATAGCAATTAACCACTTTGAGTCAAGATGATTTAAGATTTCCTTTGTTTCTTTTACTTCAATATCTTCTTCTGATGCCTCTTTTCCCCTTTGATCAACAATACCAGCTATAGAAACAATGGATTCTCTTTGGGCAATTCTAAAAAACTCTTTCCCTATTTTTCCTGCACCATAAATCATCAGTTGATCACCTTGTGAAAAAAGATGATATGGAAAACAATATCTGCTTTCACTATATTTTAAATTTAAAATATCATTTCTAATACGGTATCTAAACTGTGGGTCCAATTCATTTATTTTTTCTTTTTCACTCTTTAATAGTTTATTATAAATCTCATTAATTCTACCTTTATATTCCTCACAAAGATTTCCAAGCTGCTCTTCTAAAAAACAATCCGGATAATCTTTCCACAAGTCAAGAATGCCTTGATAAATATGCACATAACTTATAAACTTATCAAAAGAAACATCTGTAGTCATAATTGATCCGCAACGAACTCTTCTCAACAAAATAATTTGATTCGTATGCATTACCCGACCTGCCTTCAAAAAGCAAGCTAATGTATGAAGATTATCCTCAAATTTAATCCCCTCTTTAAAGAAAAGTTGATTATCTACCAAAAAACTTCTTCTATATACTCTAATACATGAACTGCAATAATAATCATTCGCTTCTACAAGTTTAAGATATAATTCTTTCCCCTGCTCGTACAATCCATAATTATGATTTCGCCTATACATTTTTTCATAGCTCGAAAAATCTTTTTTTAAATCCTCTGTTTCAAAAAAAGATTCAGCATCAAACTCCATCATATCTAATTTGTATATATTCATTTGCTTTACAGCTTCACAAAGAATATAATCCTCGGCAAGTTTATCATCACCATCTAAAAAATATATAAATTCTCCTTTGGATAAAGATATTCCTCTGTTTCTGGTTACCGATAACCCACGATTTTCCTGTGAAAAGACTCGAATATTTGAAAAGCTCTCTTCATATTCTTTAACAATCTCATAGGAATCGTCTGTTGACCCATCATTAATACAAATCAACTCGAATTCTATTTCTTTTTGAACAATTACACTCTCTAGACATTCCCTAATGTATTTTCCAACATTAAATACAGGAATAATTACTGAAATCTGTACTTGCTTGTCATCTTTAAACATAAACCGATATTTTCCCCTTATGCCTCATAATTTAAAATATCTTATACATGGTTAGCTGAATACTCAACTTATTTTCAAAACTCCATCCTCCTTATTGAAGCCAGAGTTTCTTTATAAGACTCTTTTTTACCAAATAATAATGTTGTGCCCAATACAAATCCTTTTACTCCCAGAGGAGCATATTCCTTGATCTTATCCGCACCACAAGCTCCATCCCAGTAAATTTCGAAATTCATTTCTTTTTGAAGTTTTAGTAATTGGTCATATTTTTCTCTAACATAAGGGAGAAACATTTGTGCAGCATTTCCCGGATTAACTGACATAACAAGAACTTTGTCCACAATGCGAAGAAGCATTTGGACATTTTCAACACTTGTTCCAGGATTTATTGCTATCCCTGGAATCATTCCGGCATTAATAATTTTTGAAATGGTAGTAGACGGATGATATTCCGCCTCCGGATGAATATAGACAGTATCTCCTTTATGAAGATTACTTGTGAATAAATCGATGGTGTTAATCGGATGTTCAACCATAAGATGAACATCCAACGGCTTGTCAGTAAGAGATCGAATACACCTTAAATCATTAAGCGACATCGCATAATTCTGAACATATCTTCCATCCATGATGTCAATATGAAAAGAATCTATCCCACCTTCATCAAGTTCTTTGACTTCCTTTTCCAGATTGCGATAATCCGCGCACATCATCGATGCCATTAATTCAAATTTCATATAGCCCCCATTATTATTTCACTATTCTATATTTTTACAAGCAAATCGAACCCTTTACAAATTAAAACCCTATATTATTATATCGGCATCTTTTTTTCTTTGGTTTAACTAAAAAATCCGCGTATTTCTATGCGGATTCTTAAGATACTGAAAATGCAACTTATTTAACTTCAATAATAATGACAAAATAACCTATAAAGTGATAAACTGTTTATAAAATAACATTAATCATACGTATAGTTAACTAAATGTATATGCCATTTAACAAATCTTTCTTGGAAGATGAAGTTCGATTAGGCTTCTATATTCCTTCAACAATTAAACAAGCTTGGGCCGCTCAATTAGAGGTTCTAAAAGTCATTGATGACATATGTCGCAAATGCAATATTGAATACTTTGCAGATTGGGGCACTTTTTTAGGTGCGGTTAGGCATCGTGGATACATACCTTGGGACGATGATATGGATATAGTTATGCGTCGTGAGGATTATGAAAAATTTTATGAGGAAGCTCCCAAGTTATTTCCCGAAGGGTACAATATCCATACTTTTAGAAATGAAGAAGGCTTCCGGGAATTTCATGCCGTTGTCGTAAACGCTCAGAGTTACCGTTTTGACAAAGAACGTTTTGATTCTTTTCATGGATTTAGTTATCTTTGCGGAATAGATATTTTTATCTTGGATTATATGTACGAAGATGAGGAATCCGAAAACAAACGTGACAAAGAAGCCCTTTATCTTATCGCACTTGGAGATTCCGTTTTGGACAACACTCTCGCCAAGGAAACTTTTAAATCAAATATAAGTCGTATACAGAAAATCACAGGATATACTTTTACCGATTCCACATTTTTAAGCCAACCGGATAATTCCATCTTCTACAATTACGACACACAAGATGGCAAAAAAGCTTTAGGTATTAAGCTCTATGAACTGGCAGAAGAAAAATGTGCAGAAGTTCCTGGTGAAAAATCCAATACTCTTATCCAAATGGTTCCCTGGGGGCTAAAAAAATATACCCATTGCCGTTACCCTAAAGAAGAATACAACAAAAGTGTTCGTCTACCTTTCGAGTACATGGACATCCCCGTGCCTTTGCATTATGATCATTTATTAACACAAAGATACGGAAATTACATGGAGATTCATAAAGCAGGTGGCGCTCACGAATATCCATTCTTTGAAAAACAGATAACAGATTTCGAAAAATTATTAGGTTTTTCACTCCCAAAATATACTCTAAACACGAAAAACACCGAGAAATATTCTTCCTATTCTGTATTTAATAATGAACATACTACCACGAGCACGGATAATGACACATGGAAATCCCTTTTGAAAGAAGGTTTTGAGCATCTATCTGCCTTTAATTCAACAATAATAGAATTCGACTCAATTTCTTCAAACAATAATAATGACATACAATCCATATTGGATTGTATTTGTGATGCACAAGATCTTGCAATCGATATGGGAAATATGATTGAAAGCGTTAAAGGTGAAAAATCTACCTTCATATCTCCTATAAATGATTATTGTGAAGCATTATATCATTTATACAAGAGTTTGCTTGAATCTTTTGAAGATCATTCTGCTTTTAACCTTCAAAAAATCGTATCATCCTCTTTTGATTTACTATCAGATAATATAGAAACTCTTTTGTCTCGCAAAGAAGTAGTTTTTCTTCCTTTTAAATCCTCCGCATGGGATTCTTTTGAAGAAGTATTTGAAGTATACGCAAACGATGAAAATACCGATGTTTATGTAATACCTATCCCGTATTATTTTAAAGAATATGATGGATCACTTTCCGATATTCGTTATGATTTAAATTCATATCCTACAGAATTAAATGCAATTCCATTTGATACCTTATCTCTTAATTTTTTGCACCCAGATATTATATTTATTCAAAACCCTTATGACGAATTAAACGCCACTACAAGCATTCATCCAGACTTTTATTCCTCAAAAATAAAAGATTATACAAACAATCTTATATATATTCCTTGGTTCAAGTCTTCACAAATCGATGAAAATGATTCCAGAGCATATAAAAATATGGATTACTATGTCACCATTCCCGGAATTATTAATTCAGATTTGGTTTTACTTGCTACCGAGCAAGAGAAAAAAATGTATATAAAGAAACTTACAGAATGGAATCCTTCATTGGAAAAAGAATGGAATACAAAAATAATTCTTTTGGTAGACTATATTTCTAAACTCTCAACAAATAGCACATCCGAAGAATCTGTAATTTCCGATAAAAAAACTATCCTGTACTATATTGGCACGGGACAAGTTTTTCAAAATGAGAATTCATTCTTAAAAAAAATAACTTCTTCTTTGAAACTATTTGAAAAGAATTCTGAAAAAATCACAACATATATTGTTGAAGATTCAACTTTAAGGACAACTCTGGATCAATTTAACCCAAGTTTAAAAAATGAATATCTTAATTTACTGAAAGAGTTTGCTCCTTTCATATCGGAAAGATTATGTCAGGATAGCGAACTATCTGAATTGCATCATAATTTTGATGCATATTATGGAGATTCATCTTTCTTGGCTTGTGAATATTCTTGCAAAGGCAAACCTGTAATGATTCAAAACTACGAAATAATATAATACAAATACAACTTATAGTTTAAAAATCTATACAAAAAAGGAACCGATTTCTCGGTTCCTTTTGATTTACTTATTAAACAATTACTGAAGAAGTGATAATACGCTCTGATTAGCCTGGTTAGACTGAGCCAACATAGCTGTTCCTGCCTGAGCAAGAATGTTGTTGTTCGAGTATTTAACCATTTCTGTAGCCATATCAGTATCACGAATCTGGCTCTCAGCTGCCTGAGTATTCTCA
>JAEEGL015876602.1_pt1 | contig 15107 bp, 11 predicted proteins | sample 9134231 | NCBI WGS metagenome assembly JAEEGL01 (sample SAMN16246548, study PRJNA631951) | gut metagenome | biome: gut microbiome; feature: rumen; material: fiber-attached | host: Bos | place: Iran: Karaj | collected 2018-10 | reverse complement strand
TACTGCTGCATGTGAAGGAGACCTACGGCGACATACCGATCTTTATCACAGAAAACGGGATCGGCACTAAACCGCTGGGAACACTGGATGAAGATCTGAACGACCAGTACCGAATCGACTATCTGCGTGAGCATATCCGGGAGCTGAACCGCTGCTCCCGGGCAGGAATCAATCTGAGGGGCTATTTTGTCTGGACTTTCCTGGATACCTACGAGGGCAATTCCGGCGCCTACCTCTACCGTTTCGGTATGGTGCAGGTCACGCCGGATAAGAAACGCCGCCCCCGCAAGAGCTATGCATACTACAGACAGATCATCACAGAAAACGAGGTCCACTGACAGGGAGACGAATGCATGAAAGCAAATACCCTGACAAACAAAAAAAGCCTGGGTCAGCGGCTGAAAGAGGATAAATGGTACCTGATCTTTATCCTGCCGGCGGTCGTCTATCTGTATACCTTCTGCTATCGGCCGCTTTACGGGATCCTGATGGCTTTCCAGAATTACCAGATCGGCGATCCTATCCTGGCTTTCGACGGCTCCGTGGAATGGGTGGGGCTGGAGCATTTCAAGACCTTCCTTGGATCGATCTTCTTTAAGCGCATACTCACCAATACCATCCGTCTGAGTCTGGAATCACTGCTCTTCGGTTGCTGGATCCCTATGGCAGTGGCGCTGCTCCTCAACGAGATCCGGATCTCAGTGGTGAAGCGCACCATGCAGACGGTCTACTACATGCCGTATTTCATTTCTACCGCCGTGGTGGTGTCGATCATCATCCTGCTGTTCGGCTCCTCTGGCCCTTTCTCCGCCCTGCGTGAGCTGATGGGGGAGAGCGGGAAAAATTTTCTGAACGATGCGGATTATTTCGATACGATTTATGTGGGTTCCGGGATCTGGCAGTCCTTCGGCTACAGCAGCATAATCTATATGGCCGGCATCGCGGGGGTCAACCCTAACCTGTATGAGGCGGCCAAAATGGACGGAGCCAACCGCTGGCAGCAGATGTGGCGGATCACGATCCCCTGCCTGCTGCCGACCTTCGTTACCCTGCTGATCCTGAATATCGGTTCCATTCTGGGGAGCAACACAGAGAAGATCCTGCTGCTTTACAATTCCTTTACGATGGACAAGGCCGATGTCATTGGCACCTATATCCATCGAACGGGCATCGTCGGCTCCCAGTACAGCTACACCACCGCTGTGGGACTGTTCATGAATATCGTCAGCTTTTGTATGGTCTTCATCGCCAACAAGATCTCCCAGAAACTGACTGATTACAGTCTGTGGTAAGGAGGGGCTGACATGAGCAAAAAGCATCCCAACCGGATCAAGGAAGGTTCCCGCCTCGCGGATATTATTATTTATATTGTCGTGGTTCTTCTGGGGCTGATGACCTTGTATCCGGTGGTCTTCGTGATTTCCAACTCCATAAGCGATCCGGTAGCTTCGGCAACCGGCCAGGTATGGTTGTGGCCGGTTGGCTTTTCCACAGCGGCATTTGAGTACGTATTCCAGTCACCGGCTCTGTGGAGGGCCTTCTTCAATTCGGTCATATATACCGTGATCATTACTGCCGGCCAGCTGTTCTTCGATATGCTGGTAGCCTTCGGCCTTTCGAAAAAAGGCCTGGTGGGAAGAAAGTGGATCGTGCTCTTTATTCTTATCCCGCTGTGGTTCTCCGCCGGTCTGATCCCCATTTTCATCAACATGACAAAGCTGGGACTCTACGATTCCATCTTCTCGGTCCTTTTGATGAGCATGTTCGGGATCTACAACTGTATTTTGGCGCGCTCGTTCATCAACCGCCTGCCGCATGAGCTCTTCGAAGCGGCTACGATCGACGGCGCCAGCGTGCCGCATATGTTTTTTAAGATCGTACTGCCCTTAAGCAAGCCGATCATGGCGGTGCTGGGCCTTTATATTGCGCTCGGTGCCTGGAACAACTGGTATTCCTACATGATCTACCTGCCGACCCGGAGTGAACTGCATCCGCTGCAGTACTTCCTCGTCAAGACGCTGATACAGGCCCAGTCCTCCGTCGGTGGTCTGGGAATGACCATGGAGCAGACCATGGAAATGCTGAAACTGCAATATATTCTGCCACAGCTCAAATATGCGATGATCGTGGTCGCTATCGTGCCGATCATGTGCGTATATCCTTTTGCGCAGAAGTATTTTGTTAAAGGTGTTATGCTCGGGTCGCTGAAAGAGTAACTATTATCCTAAGAGGAGGAAAAAAGAATGAAAAAACGTATGATCGCCCTGCTTTTGGCAGCAGTGATGCTGGCGCTTTGTGCCTGCGGAACGAAACCGCCGCAGGAGAGCAGCGGTGAAGACATCTATGTTCCGACGGTAAATGAAGGCGAGACCGCCAAGTATTCCCCCGAGGAGATCGTGACCGTTACGATCCTGGCGCAGGAATATGCCGACCCCGGCTATCCCAGACGCTGGACCCAGGAGGGCATGGCTCTGGTCAGAAAGATCGCCTACGAACGCTTCGGCCTGCGCCTGCAGCTTAAAGAGGTCATCGGTGGAGAGGATAATTTCAAAGCGATTCTGAACACACAGTTCGCTGCCGGCACCGATGTGCCCGACGTGATCCGTTTCGACATGGACATTTCCGAACTGAACCAGCACTATCTGAACGGAAAGATCCTGAACCTGTCCGATTATGCGGAATACATGCCCGATATTGTGGCGACGTTCGAAGAGATCCCGTCACTTAAGCAGGCACACTGTTCTTCGGATGGAGCTATCCTCCGGATCCCCACGATCGCCTACAACATTCAGCATGTTTCCAACTGGGCGAATATCCGCCGCGACTGGCTGGACAAGCTTGGCCTCAAGTCTCCGACCACCACGGAAGAATTCCGGCAAGTGCTGAAGGCCTTCCAGGACAATGATGTGAACGGAAACGGCAAGAAGGACGAGGTGTACATCGCCGGATTCGAGGCTTTGAACACGGTTTTTTCTCCGGCGTTTGGCTGTAAGGGGATGACTCAGTCGACCAATTCCTGGTACGTGGATGATAACGGAAAAGTCTATTGTTCGATGCTTACCGAGGAAGCCAGGAATTATGTGGAATGGGCTGCATCCATGTTTAAAGATGGCCTGTTCTGGACAGAGAGCTTTACCGACGGCGGCGGGCAGGAACTGGTCCTTATCAATGAAAACCGACGTGCCGGCAAAATCGGCGCCTACTGGGATTCACTCCTCTTCAATATCGACGGGGCGGCTTACGGACGGCCGGATGAGTACAATCCGATGCTTCCGCTTTCCGACGGAACGCATCCCGCGCAGATCATGATCAAGAACTACGAGGGGCATACGACCACCTTCCTGACCAAAGACTGCCCGGCGCCCGAGCGCGTGCTTGCCTTCTACAACTGGTGCTACAGTAAGGAGGCCAGTACGATCCTTTACCTGGGTGATGATCCGAACAACCTGAAATACTACGAACGTGTGCCTCTTAGGAGCCGGCTCACTGATGAACAGGCAGCCATCCTTTCTGATGTCGATCTCGATGATACCTGCATGGTGCAGACGCCGGCCGGTGAGGAGCTGCAGGCGAGAGAACGCAATATGACCGCTTATCTGGGCGCCAACAACGGCTTGTGGCCGATGAAGGCAATCAACGACCCGTATGAGATCGCGATCGATTTTGTAGTCAGTTACGATCAGAAGGCTACGCGATCCGCGTCCGATCTGAGGATGAATTACGACTATCTGAACTGGCCGTACAAACAGGGAAACTCTTTTATGAACCTGAGTCTGGCAACCATGACGGACGCGCAGTATCAGGTGATCCAGAAGCACAGAGATCTGTTCGTCTATATTAACGAGATGTATCAGAAGTTCATGATGGGCGTGGAATCCATGAGCAACTGGGATGCGTTCGTTCAGGAGTGCTACCGTCAGGGGCTGGAAGAAGTGCTGGCGGTGGTGCAGGAACGGTACGATGTGCTGAACAAATAAGACTATGAAAGAGCGGAAAAAGCTGCGGGCTGCCATGGCGGCTGCCGATATCACTCCGGAAGAAGATGTCTATCTGGAAGGCTATGAGGAGCACGGAGAGCTGTCGCTGGCCAGATATCCGCAGGACCAGACTTCCGATCTGAAAGCTCGAATCCTGGTGCTGGAATACGGTTCTGACCGGCTGGTCCTGATCAATCTGGAACTGCTTTTCGCGGATGTGAAATTCCAGTACGGGACCCTCTCGGAAACGTTCCCCGGGAAGGCGGCCGCGGTTTGCGGCACGACTCCGGATCGGATCCTGCTTTCCAATACCCACACGCATCATGCACCGAGACGGCTCGGTGCGGCGCAGGAAGAGCGGATACTGCAGGCGCTTCAGATTGCCTGCGGCCGTCTCAGGCCGGCGGTGATCCGCGCGGGCAGCAGTCATACGGCCTACGGTGTCAGCCGCAGCCGGGATTATTCCATCGATTATACCCGGCCGTATGATGACGAACTTACGGTGCTTCGGGTGGATGAGGAAGACGGTGCGCCTATCGGTCTTGTCTTTAATGTGCCGATCCACAATACCCTTTACGGGCACGGCCCGGACCTCAAAAAGAACCGGCACCTGCTGAACTGCGAGTTCACGGGCTACGCCAGCCGCCATCTGGAAAGTCTGTTCGCACAGAAAAATCCGGGATTCACGGCGATGCATGTGAACGGCTTCTACGGCAATTCCGGACCGGTCTTCCGGGGCGAATATTATGCCCCCACACTGGACGATCTGAAGCAGGCGGGAGCAGATTTCGGAGAAGAGATTCTGGACTGCTGGGAGCGGGCTGACCGTGAATTACAGATGGGGCCTTCGGCTACTGCTTTTCTGGAGGGAACGCTGGACACCAGGCAGGATGACCGTCATTTCGCTCCCAGCTTCGGAGATTATGCGAGGGAGCCGGTGCTGATCCATGCAGGCGCGCTGGGGGATCTGGCAACGGTGGCAGTAAACTACGAACCTTTCTCGATCCTGGGGGCCCGCCTGAAAGCGGAGTCACCTTTCCCGGTGTTGCTGCCGGCGGCTGGTATGGGGTGGCGCGGCTATATCCCTACCAAAGAGACCTGGCAGATGCACCGGCTGCAGAGGGAAGTCGAATGTCAGCCGATCAAGACGCCTCTGACCGAGGCTGCGGAAGAGAATTTCTATCAGATGCTTCTGCAGACGGTCTGCGATCTGCGCGACGTAACGCCCTGCAGGATCCCGGCCGTCCGGGACGGCATGATCGCGGGAAATCAGACGGCAGTCTACCGGTTCCACTTTTCGATACCGTTCAGAGCTGACAAACTGATACTTGATTTTGGACAGTATGCGAGAACTGACTGCGCCAGCTACTTTATCCTGACAGCAGGAGGCAACGGCAACGAGGAAAGATGGGAAGTGTCTGATTTTTCATCTGCCTACGGCGGCTTTTTTACCAGACTGCCGAAGGTGGAGTGGATCTCATTGCAGGTGAAAGAACGCTATATGTACGGCAGGAGCGGAATCGACAGGCTTTCTCCGGCCGTCTATGGAATCAGGTATGTCCGGAAGGAGAACCATGATGAAAACTAGAAAATGGATAGGAGTGATACTGATGGCCTCTATTCTGACCTCCCTGTGTGCCTGCAGCAAACCGGCGGTGCCCGTCGGTCCGCAGGAGGATAATGCGCCCACTTTTAAGGTGGCGATGGGAATCGTTGATATTACCCCTGACCGGGACGTCTATCTGGATGGCTATGAAGCGCACGACGAAACGAGTCTGGCCAAGTATCCGGACAATTTCACCACCGATCTCAAGGCCCGCATCCTGATCGTCGACAACGGGGCTGACCGGCTGGTGTTTCTCAACGTGGAGATGATCTTCTCGGGAGCGGAATTCGGCAGTCATACGATGTCCCAGTATACCCGCGATGCGATTGCGGAGATCTGCCACACCAGCCACGAGAATATACTGATGTCCAACACGCATACGCATCAGTCCTACCAGATCCTCGGTGACGCGGAAGAAGAGCGGATCCTGGAGGCAGTGAAGGCAGTTTATGCCCGTCTGGCGCCGGCAAAAATCGGGACGACGACGGTCAATACCGCGTTCGGCATGAGCAGGGGCGGCAATTATACCGCCAACGCGGATGAACCCTACGACAGTCTGATGAGCATCATCCGTTTCGATAATGCTGAGACCGGCGTGCCGATCGGACTCATCTACGCGGTCCCTATGCACAATACCATGTTCGGCAACGGACCGGGGCTCAAGGTAAAGCACAACCTTCTGAACTGTGAGTTCACCGGCTATGCTTCCCGTGCGATCGAGGCTTCCCTGGCGGAAAAGAATCCGGATTTCACCGCCATGCATATCGACGGCTTCTATGGAAACGCGACCTGTTACGCGAACGGAAAATACTACGCTGAGTCTCTGGCAGAAATGGAAAAGAACGGCAAGGCCTTTGCCAGGGAGATCCTGGCGGGATATGAGCAGATCGAGACAAAACGGATCACGGGAGAGATCCGGACTGCGCTGGTAACTGACGGGATCCCGACTAACAAGACCGACCAGGAGTTCCGGAAGCAGTTCGGCGATTACGATGACATGCCGCTCTATCTCACGCTGGGTGCTTTCGGCGAAATCGGCTTTGTGGGGGTCAACTTCGAACCGTTCTCAGTGCTCGGATCCCGGCTGAAGGCCGAATCTCCCTACAGTACGCTGATCCCGGCAGGCAATGTCAACGGATGGAAGGGCTACATTCCCACGAAGGAGGTGGTCGCAAAGCATAAGGAGGGGTTCTATCAGGCGGAATGTGTCCCCACCAAGACTCCTTTCGATGAGGACGGTGAGGAGGCTTTTTACGAGAAAACCCTGAAGGCTGTCTGTGATCTGAACGGTGTAGCCTTGGAGCGGATCCCTTTTACGGACAGCGGTGCGCAGAAGGTGGGGAAAACGACGGTATACAGCTATGAACTGACGGCTCCGGAAGCCCTTAACAAGCTTGTCATCAGCTTCGGGCAGGAAGCCCGCACTGACTGCGCAGACGATTTCGATTTGATGGTGTTTGATGCGAAAGGAGAAATGGTATTCTCCAAAAACTATAAGGGCAACAGTGTCAATTATCTGGGCGAGTTTCTGGACGGTGTCGAGGTTTCCAAAGTGACTATAGCTGTGCGTTCCAGATATCAGGGAAGCCGGGCGAGCAGTTCAGAACTGGCTCCTCAGGTATACGGGATCCGCTTCGTCAAACGGTAAAGAACGGTGGTCTGCAGATGACGCGGGAAGGAGGACCGGCTATGGGTAATAAACTGACCGGCAGGGAGATCGCGCAGATCGCCGGAGTTTCACCTACCACTGTCTCGTTGGTGAAAAAGGGAAAGATCGGCGTCAGCGAGGAAAAACGCAAGGAGATCCTGCAGTTGCTGAAGGAATCCGGCTACGTGGGGCTTCCGGATGAATTGCCTCCGGGAAAAACGATCGCTTTGCTGATCCGGGACGATCTGTATGATCTGCGGCATATTTTCTACCACGAGGTGATGGACAATATTCTGCGCATTTGCCGGGATCAGCCTTTCAATCTTGTCGTTCAGTATATCGATTACGAGAACGACGCGCAAAACGGCCGGGTTTTTGACCGCGCAGATACATGGGATGCGGCTATCGTTTGCAGCAATCCCAAGGATTCGGTCCTGTACCATCTGTTTCAGAAAAACATTCCCTTTATCGTGCTGGATTCCAGTGCGGAAAGCAGTTTATTCTGCGAGGTTTGCGTAGATTATGAAACAGCTGCGTATGATATGACCCGGTATCTGGTCGGAAAAGGCCACCGGGAGATCGCTTATCTTGGCAATGCCCGCAGCGCTGAAAACCACAGCTTTACGGTGCATACGCTTAACGGTTTTCAGAGAGCCCTACAGGAATACGGCATAATGAATGCAAACCGTGTCTGTCTGAATACGTACAGCGAAGCCTACCTGCGGGAATGCATCGACCAGCTTTTAGTTGCTTCGGTCACTCCTACGGCCTTGTTTTGTACGACCGACAGTACGGCGATTCAGGCGATCCGTTATCTGTGGCAGAAGGGGGTCCGGGTCCCGCAGGATATTACCGTCGTCGGGATGGACGATATCATGGTCTCGCAGTATACCGTCCCGGCACTTACCACCATGCGTGTGGATCGCGAGGAGATGGCGCATCTATGCGTACAATTGTGCGAGAAGCTGATCAGCGGCAAAAAGATCCGCAGCGTTCATGCAAGTCCCTGTCGGCTGATCGAGCGGGACAGTGTGGGACCGCCCGCGCGGAAAACGGCTGAAGAGCAGATAAATAGCAGAAAGAACGTGTAGGGAGCTGAACGAGATGTCGACTGTTACGTTGAAAAATATCAAAAAGATCTATCCCTTCAGTGCGGAAGAGATTAAGCAGGCCCGGAGGAAGGCCAAAAAGAAAGATCTGCAGGAAGAGGAGAAGAAGAGTGATCTCCAGATCACCGATCAGGGGGTCGTCGCGGTCCAGGATTTTAATCTGGAGATTGCTGACAAAGAATTCATCGTTCTGGTCGGGCCTTCCGGCTGCGGAAAATCGACTACGCTCCGGATGATTGCCGGTTTGGAAGAGATCACCGATGGAGAACTCTATATTGACGACAAACTGGTCAATACCGTGGCGCCCAAGGACAGGGATATCGCGATGGTCTTTCAGAGCTATGCCCTGTATCCGCACATGACCGTCTACGATAACCTGGCCTTTGCGCTCAAGCTGCATCACACTTCAAAGGCGGAGGTCGACCGTAAGGTCAGGGAGGCGGCTGCGATTCTGGATATCACCGATTATCTGAGCAGGAAGCCTAAGGCCTTGTCCGGCGGCCAGCGCCAGCGAGTGGCCATCGGCCGGGCTATCGTCCGTGATCCCAAGGTCATGCTGATGGATGAGCCGCTCTCCAATCTGGACGCCAAACTGCGCAACCAGATGCGTGCTGAGATCATCAAACTGCGCGAGCGGATCAACACGACTTTTATTTACGTGACGCATGATCAGACGGAAGCTATGACGCTGGGTGACCGGATCGTCATCATGAAGGACGGATTCATTCAGCAGATCGGGACGCCGCAGGAGGTCTTCAACCATCCGTACAACCTGTTCGTTGCCGAGTTCATCGGCGCTCCCAAAATGAATATGTTCGATGCCAGACTGGCAAAGAAGAATGGCCGTTATGCAGTGGAACTGGGCGGCGTAATGACCGAATTGTCGGAAGAAAAACAGGAAGCTCTGGCGGCCAACAGTGTCAGGGAGCAGGAAGTCCTTTTAGGCGTCCGTCCCGAGCATATTTCTCTGCAGGATTCTGGCGTGGAAGCGGTTATCGACGTGAGCGAGATGATGGGTTCTTCGGTCCATCTGCATGTGACGGCGGCCGGGAAAGACGTAGTGATTGTTGTTTCGACAGTGAATATGACTTCGGCTGAGACAGCGGCGCTTCGACGGGGGTGTGCAGTGAAGTTCCGCTTTGGCGGGAATAACTGCCATGTGTTTGACCGGGAGACAGGTATCAATTTGGAAGCGAAGCCCCGGTAAGAACTTTGCGGTAGAGGGACGGAGTTCCCCCGCAGACGTGTTATACTGTGCGCAGCGGGACTGCCCTGCTGCGCACAATATCTATCAGGAGCGTGTGACTATGAATCGTTTGTCCAGCGTGGATCGGAACTTTTCGGCCGGAATCGCCAGAGGCGGGATGATGTATACAGATGTAAAGGCTATGCCGGAGTTGATTTGCGGGCTGCTTTTGGAAAACGGAGAATGGATGAGGCTGCCTCAGAAGGTCGCCGAAGCTGCCAATCCGCAGGTGCAGGCGCTCTATAGGGCGACCGCCGGCGGTCGGCTGCGTTTCCGTACGGATTCCCGGACAGTATCGCTGCGTTTTTGTCTGGGGGAGGTATTTGCCTCCGCCAACCTGACCAATCTGGCGGCTGCCGGGTTCGACGTGTACGAGAGGAAGGAAGGCAGTTGGCAGTTCTGCGGCGCCGTTCCGCCCGGAGATATCCTGGACAAGGAAGCAGAGGGCTCGTTCTCCTTCTCGGGAGAGGGCGTGCACGAAGTGCTGATCCATTTTCCGCTTTATGCGGAGGTGAAGGAACTATGGCTCGGTGTGGAGGAAGGTTCGTTTCTGTGTCCGGCTCCGTACCGGGGCGGTTCTTTCGTGATCTACGGCTCTTCGATCACGCAGGGAGGCTGTGCTTCCCGTCCGGGAAATGCCTTCGCGTCCATTGTTTCCAGATGGCTGGATATGGACTATCGGAATGTGGGCTTTTCGGCCGGTGCAAAAGGAGAGCCGCTGATCGCGGATTATCTGGCAAAACTCCCCTGCAATGTGCTGGTCATTGATTACGATCACAACGCACCGAATGCCGCTTATCTGGAAGAAACACATGAACCGTTCTACCTTCGGATCCGCAAGGTGCGGCCGGAGCTTCCGGTCGTATTTATGAGCGCACCGCGCATCCGCTTGGATGAGGAATGGGAAAAGCGCAGGGATATTGTCCGGAAAACGTATGAAAACGCCCTGGAAAGAGGCGAGCGCGTCCGGTTCGTCGACGGGAGTGCGGTCTTCCCGGAAGCCTGGCGGGAAGAGTGCATGGGAGACCAGTACCACCCCGGTGATCTGGGAATGGCGGCACTGGCGGAAGGTCTGCGGCGGGCTGTGAAAGAAGTCTGCGTGTCGGAAAGTGAGAGGGCGGGTCTTCACTGACAAATCTTTTTTACGATAATCTTCCGGCGTATGGTACAATGACCCTGGCCGTACAGGACTGGTCCGGCCGGAAGGAGAACCGTTATGCCCTATATCGCGATCAAAGCCTATCCGAAGGATGAGGCGGTCAAAAAGAAAGTGGTGGAAGAGATCAACGAGATCTTCCTGAAGTACTGGGGCTGCCCGCCGCAGGCCATTTCCGTTTCCATGGAATCCGTGGCGCCGGAGGAGTGGGACGAGAAAGTCCGGCAGCCGGAGATTCTCCCGAACGCGGACAAAATGATGATTCTGGACGGAGAGAAGCGGTTTTAAGCCGCAGCGGCGGGGAGGAGACGTATGGAGCCGTACACCAGAAAGGTGCAGTATTACGAGACCGACCGCATGGGTGTCATGCATCATTCGAACTATATCCGCTGGATGGAAGAGGCCCGAATCGACTTTATGGACCGGATCGGCTTCCCCTACGTCCGGATGGAGGCAGAGGGGGTGGTGTCGCCGGTGCGGGCGCTCTCGTGCGAGTACCGGAAGACCTGTACGTTCGGCGATACCCTGAGCGTTTCCGTCACGGCGGAATCCTTCGACGGCCTGAAACTGGTCCTGCGGTACGAGATGCGCAATGAGCGGGGAGAGAAGGTGTTTACGGGGCGGTCCGAGCACGCCTTCCTGAACCGGGAAGGCAGGATCGTGCGGATGGACCGGGATATGCCCGCTTTCCGCGCGGCGCTCGAGGCGGCCGGAGAGCAGTCGTAAGAGAAGAGATCTGAGAATAACTCTGTGCGGACGGGGCGGTTCCCCGGAAAGCACAGAGTTTTTTTCGCGGAAGTGTTGACAGGGGATCCGGAGAGTGGTAATCTGACACTGCAACATATGAACAGTTGAGCATATGTTGGCGGAGGTGTGAGATGGAACCTGTCCATGAAGATCACGATCACGAACACGAGCATGAGCATGAACACTGCTGCTGCCACGAAGAGCATGAGCACGAAGAGCATGAACATGGGTGCTGTCATGAGGAGCATGAGCATGAGCACGAATGCGGGTGCGGGCATGATCACGGTCATGAACATGAGCACACCCGTCATGAGCACAACGACGGCCTGACCTGCGGCTGCGGGCACTGCCACGACCACGATCACGATCATGGACACGGCCACGATCACGAACACGGGGAACACTCGGAGGAAGAGGAGAAGCGCGAAAAGCTCGAGATCCTGATCGGCGCGGTGCTGTTTGCCGGCGCGGTCGCTGTGAAGCTGATCCTCGGGCTGGAGAACTACACCTGGCCGTTCATCGTCGTTTTTGTGCTGGCCTATCTGGTTCTGGGCCGGAATGTGCTGAAGGAAGCGTTTGAGAGCCTGACGCACGGCGGCTTTCTGGACGAAAATTTTCTGATGTCGGTCGCGACGATCGGTGCGTTTGCGATCCGGGAATTCCCCGAAGCGGTGGGCGTAATGCTCTTTTTCCGCATCGGCGAGGCCTTTGAGGACGCGGCGGTGGAAAAGAGCCGCCGGCGGATCAGCGAGACGCTGGACCTTCGGCCCGAGACGGTCACGGTGGAGGAGGAAGGCGCGCAGCGGACGATTCCCGCGGAAGAGGCCGAGCCCGGCATGATCCTGATCGTGCGTCCGGGTGACCGGGTGCCGCTGGACGGGACCGTGCTGGAAGGGGAGAGCTTTCTGGACAATTCAGCCATCACCGGCGAACCGGTGCCGGTGTCTGTTCGTCCAGGCGACGCCGTTTTCTCCGGGGGGATCAATACCCAGGGCCTTCTGAAGCTCCGGGCGGATAAGCCTCTTTCCGAGTCGATGGTCAGCCGGATCCTGGAATCTGTGGAAAACGCGGCCGCGACAAAGCCGAAGATAGACCGATTCATCAGCCGTTTCGCGAAGGTCTACACGCCGATCGTGGTCGGTCTGGCGGTTTTCACGGCCGTGGCGATCCCTCTGATCCGCGGCGAGGCTTTCCTTCCGTGGATCTACACGGCCATCAGCTTTCTGGTCATGAGCTGCCCCTGCGCGCTCGTGCTTTCGGTCCCGCTCGCCTTCTACTGCGCGATCGGGCGGGCTTCCTCCCGCGGCATCCTTTTCAAGGGCGGTGCGGCAGTGGAGGCTCTTGCCGGCGTCAGGGCGGCGGTCATGGATAAGACCGGGACGATCACCCGGGGCGAATTTGAAGTGAAAAAACTGCTTCCGGCGGAAGGCGTCCCGGAAGAACGCCTGCTTCTGCTGGCGGCGGCCGCCGAGCAGCCCTCGACCCATCCGATCGCGCACAGCATCCTGCGGGCGGCGGAAAGAGCGGGGCTGAGGCTCCCTCCCGTGACGGAAATGGAAGAATATTCCGGCAGGGGCATCCGGGCCGAAGCCGGGGGCAAAACGATCCTTTGCGGGAACCGGAAACTGATGGATGCCTTCGGGGTGGTCCTGCCGGAGCTTCCCGCGCCGGAAATACCCGGCGCCACGACCGTACTTACGGCGGCGGACGGGAACTTCCTGGGCCGGCTTGAGATCGCCGACGGTCTCAAGGACGGTGCGGCGGAGGCGGTCTCCCGGCTGGTGCAGCAGGGACTTGTGCCCGTGATGCTGACCGGCGACGGGGAAAGCTCCGCCCGGGCGGTCGGGGAAGCGGCCGGGATCGGCGCCGTACGCGCCGGACTGCTTCCTGAAGAAAAACTCTCCGCCCTGCAGGAGATCCGGCAGAAGATGGGCGCAGCCCTCTTTGTGGGCGACGGAATCAACGACGCGCCCGTGCTGGCCGGAGCGGACGTCGGCGCAGCCATGGGCAGCGGGGCGGACGCGGCCATCGAGGCGGCCGACCTGGTCTTCATGAATTCCGACGTCGCGGCGGTGCCCGAAGCGGTCGATACCGCGCGCCGGGCCATGCGGATCGCGCGGGAGAACGTGATCTTCGCGCTGGCGGTCAAGGGGATCGTCATGATCCTCGGGATCACGGGCATCTTCTCCAACATGTGGCTGGCGGTCTTCGCTGACACCGGCGTGGCGCTTTTGTGCATCCTCAATTCGGTGCGGCTGCTGGGCGGAAGAAAGAAAAACTGAAGAAGCTTTGTGCATAGAAAAAGACGGGGCAGAGACGAACTCTGCCCCGTCTTTTGGGATCCGCGGAGGATCACCCCGCGAACACCATGCCGCCAAACAGCGCTTCGATAGGGGTGTCGTCAACGAGGGTCTCCCCTTCGAAATGCGTGACCCAGACGCGGACGACCTGGTCTTTGCCGTACTCGAAGTAGACGTAGTGGTCGCAGTCGGTGCTGATGATCGTCAGCTTCGTTCCCTTGTTGATGGTGACCTTCCCCTTGCTCGCGCCGGAATCGTAATCGAACGCATCGCCCGTGAAGGACTGCAGGGCGGTGAGCGTCGGCGCGTCGATCGCCGCGTACAGCGGATTACCGTCGTGATGGAAGAGGATGGACGGAAGGCCCTTCTTATCGACTTCGAAATAGCTGTAAGCCGCGTAAGTGGACAGCAGGTCGCAGTGGGTGCGGAGCGGGAAGTACGTGGGATCCGTGATCAGCGTATAGCCGAAGAAATCGCCGCGGTTGTTGTACTGGCCCATATCGTCGTAGCCCTTCCGCTGGATCTTCATGGGGCCGTATCCGCCGACATTCTTGATCACAGACGCCGTGGTGCCGGTCAGGTCGTAGACGGTCAGGGAAGTGTAGTCGTCCGTTTCGAACGAGAAGATGTAGAGATAATCCTTGCTGTTCGCGTGGACCATCTGGATCAGATAATCGTAGGCGTACACGTCCTCGATGTAGTTCTTGCCGTCAAGATGGATGACCAGCTTCTCATAGAAGTCGTCCGCGTTCTTCTGGGGCTCAATGAGAAGGTGGCGGGTCTTGTTCCCGACGCTGACAGGCGTCTCGAGATACAGCGGGATCGTGGTCGCGTAGGAGTCCGGGACTTCCAGGTATTTCGCGCGGACGAGCCCGGAAGGCAGGTCGCGGAAGGCCAGCGAGGAGATCATCCGGCCGTCGGCGGAATAGCTGATGGTGGATTCCTCGAAGTAGAAGGTCAGGCGGTCATATTCCAGGGTGAAGTCCAGATCGTACGTGTCGATCATGTGGCGGATGGGAGTCGCGGTGCCTTTCATGCCGGAGCCGTAGTTTTTGATGAGGTCGGCTTCGATCAGACTCGCGAGACGGTTCGTGTCGGTGACGATATCTTCGATCGTCAGGGTGTCGCCGGTCGCGACGTCATAGTTCCGGCAGAGGAAGGTCTCGGTATCGTACGTGCCTTCGATATTCTCCCAGGTCCACAGATAGTAGCTGAGGACCCGGCTGTCGGCGCGGCGCAGGGCGGCGTCCGTATCCACATAGAAGCCGTCTTCCTTGCTGAGCATGGGATCCTTGCGGGCGGCGTCGATCATGTCGCC
>JAEEGL015784093.1_pt1 | contig 15107 bp, 12 predicted proteins | sample 9134231 | NCBI WGS metagenome assembly JAEEGL01 (sample SAMN16246548, study PRJNA631951) | gut metagenome | biome: gut microbiome; feature: rumen; material: fiber-attached | host: Bos | place: Iran: Karaj | collected 2018-10 | reverse complement strand
TACTGAGAAGTGTTATTGAAGAACATAGAGAAGGATTATTAATTGGTAGTGGTTGCTATGAAAGTGAAGTTTTTCAACAAGCTAAATCAAAAAGTGATGAGGAATTAACCAATATCATTCGATTCTATGATTATGTAGAAGTACAACCACCTGATAACTATATACATTTATTAGAAACTCATGATTTTGATTCTCGTAGTGAATTAATAAATAATATTAAGAAAATTATTGATGTTACTAAGAGCTGTGGAAAAATAATTGTGGCTACAAGTGACGCTCATGAACTTAATAAAGAAGATAAAATATATAGAGAAATAATTGTTAATCAAAAAGTACCTGGAGGAGGAAGACATCCTCTTGCTAAGAATGAAATAACGGAAATACCTAATCAGTACTTAAGAACAACTGATGAAATGCTAGAAGAATTCTCATTCTTAGATGAAGATTTGGCTAAAGAAATAGTAATTACTAATACTAATAAATTAGCAGATGAATGTGAAATACTAGAAGTAATTATTGAAACTGGAGGTATTCCATTTAGCCCTAAAGTATCTAATGATGAAGGCACTGGATATTTGGATTGCCCTAAAGTAGTAACTGATCTAGTATTCGGTAAAGCTGAAGAAATGTATGGTAATCCACTTCCATATAATATAGAGGAGAGAATATCTACAGAATTATATGGAGATATTGTAAAGAAAATATGTGAAGCAAGTACTAAAGATGAAAAAGAATTATATAAAGTAATGCATAATCATCTATTAAAAGGTAAAGAACATATAGTAGATTTAGTTCGTGATTATGTTAAGAATAATTGGGATGAAAAAGACGGAGAACCTACTGATAAGAATATTGAAAAGAAAGCCAAGAAAACAATGGGTGGAGTAATTGGTGGTGGATTTGATCCAATATACTTAATTAGTCAAAGATTAGTTAAACACTCAAATGATGAAGGTTACTTAGTTGGTTCTCGTGGATCTGTTGGTTCATCATTCGTTGCTACGATGATGGGTATAACAGAAGTTAATCCATTACCAGCCCATTATTTATGTAGAAATAAAGATTGTAAATATAGTGAATTTATTGATGATGATGGTACTCCTTATGGAGTTAACTACTCAAGCGGATATGACCTGCCTAATAAAGACTGTCCAAAGTGTGGGCAAAAAATGGGTAAAGAAGGTCAAGACATGCCATTCGCTACCTTCTTAGGATTTAATGCTGATAAAGTACCCGATATCGACCTTAACTTCTCAGGAGATAATCAAGCATCAGCACATGCTTATACAAAAGTATTATTTGGTGAAGATAATGTTCTTCGTGCTGGTACTATTGGTACAGTTGCTGATAAAACCGCATATGGATATGTAAAAGGGTATCTAGAAGATAAAGGTATTACCGATATGAGAAGCTGTGAAGTAGTAAGATTAGCAGCTGGATGTACTGGTATTAAGCGTACTACTGGTCAGCACCCTGGAGGCATTGTTGTTATTCCTCAATACATGGATGTATATGACTTTACTCCATATCAATATCCAGCAGATGATTTGAATGCTGAATGGAAAACAACTCACTTTGATTACCACGCTATTCAAGACGACGTATTAAAACTAGATATACTAGGTCATGATGATCCAACAGTATTAAAATTCTTAGAAGATCATTCAGATATCGAAATTACTAGTTTGCCATTTGATGATAAGGAAGTATTTAGTCTACTTACTAGTCCTAAAGCTTTAGGAGTAACAGAAGAAGAAATAGACTGTCCAACAGGATCTTTAGGTCTTCCTGAAGTAGGTACTAGGTTTGTTATAAACATGTTAGAGCAAACTAAACCAAGTAACTTTTCCGAAATAGTTAAGATATCAGGACTATCTCATGGTACAGATGTATGGAGTGGTAATGCTGAAGTATTAATAAGAGATAATATTGTGCCATTTAAAGAAGTAATTGGGTGTCGTGACGATATCATGGTTAATCTAATGAACTGGGGACTTCCTCCAAAGAAGGCCTTTGATATTATGGAATTTGTACGTAAAGGACGTGCTGCTAAAGGAGCAGGAAGTGATGCTGATACTTGGAAAGCTCATGTCGAGTTAATGAAAGAATATAATATTCCAGATTGGTATATTAATTCTTGTTCTAAGATTCAGTACATGTTCCCTAAAGCTCATGCTTGTGCCTATGTTATGTCAATGATTAGAATAGCTTGGTTTAAGATACATCAACCAAGTAACTATTACGCATCATATTTCTCAATAAGAGTTGATGATTTTGATATTGAAACAATGATTAGTGGTTATAAAGCTATTAAAACAAAAATGGCTGATATCCTTGCTAAAGGTAATGAAGCAACTAATAAGGATTCTGGAATTTATGAATCTTTACATATTGCTTTAGAGGCAACTGCACGTGGTATTAAGTTTGGTAATATTGATTTAAATAGATCAGATAGTAGATATTTCATTATTGATGAAAATGATCCAAATACTTTGATTCCACCATTTAAAACAATTGATGGATTAGGGGATAATGTATCTAATCAGATAGTGGAAGAAAGAAACAAAAGACCATTTATAAGTATTGAAGACTTGCAGTCACGTGGCAAAGTAAGTTCAACTTTAATAGAAAAAATGAAATCAATGGGAATACTAGATGATTTACCTGATTCTAGTCAGTTAACATTATTCTAAAAAGACTATTATAAATAGTCTTTTTTATTGTATAATTAAATTGGTGAGATATATGGATATCGATGGTTTATATATTAATTATGAACAACTTGGAGAAGGACCTGATGTAGTGCTTTTACATGGATGGGGACAGAATATTGAAGTAATGAAACCCATAGCCAATAATATGGATGGTTATAAGTTTACAATTATTGATTTCCCAGGCTTTGGTAAAAGTGATGAGCCTAAAGAAGTATGGGATGTAGAAAAGTATACAGTTCTACTTGAAAAGTTCTTAAAAGAATTAAAGATAAAGAACCCTATAATAGTCGGACATTCATTTGGTGGAAGAATTGCTATTAATTATAGTAGTAGAAACAAAGTAAATAAGGTGGTTCTATTTGGTAGTCCTTGTATTAGATATGATTCAGATATAAATCATACTAAAGAGGCATTCTATCATGCTATTAAGAAATTACCAGGGATGGGAAAGATATCAGAATTTGCTAAAAAATTCGTTGGTTCAGAAGACTACCGTAAAGCTAGTCCAATAATGAGACAAACTTTAGTAAATGTTATTAATTCTGATTTATCTAAAGAAGCATCAATGATTGATGCTCCAGTACTTCTAATATGGGGTACTGATGATAAAGCTGAACCAGTTGAAAGAGCAAGAGATTTGGAAAAGCTATTAAAAGATGGAGCTTTAATAGAATTAGAAGGATTAAGTCATTATGCTTATTTAGAAGCTTTACCTAGAGTAGTTAATATATTAAATAGTTTCTTTGGAGGTTAAAATGTTATTATTAGAAATTGCTTTATTATTCTTTATGTATATTTATTATTTCACTAAAGGGACAAGAGCACTTCATATGCTACAACAGAACTCATATAACGAAAATAATAGATATATAAAGTGGGTATTTAATAATCTAAAAGCATCTTTTGGATACTTTGATATTCTATACTTATTATTTGTATACTCAATATATTTCCTTAGAAATAATACTATCTATAGTAATATTTCTATGATTTTTACTTTAGTATTTACAATATATGGAATATATTATTTGATGAATTTAAGTAAAAAAGAACAAAATAAAAAACCTCTTGTAACAACAGCTAGAATTAAAAGATTAGAAACTACATTATTAATAATATATATTATTCCAGTAGTAATCTTCTTCTTAAATAGTGATCTTAAGTACTTTATGTATTTAATTATTAGTTTATTAATAATATTTAACTTCTTAGTAATATTCTTAGCGTACTTTATTAATAAACCAGTTGAAAAATTAGTAACATTACATTTCTTAAGAATGGCTAAAGCCAAACTTGCAAGTATGCCTAATTTAAAGATTATTGGTATTACAGGAAGTTATGGTAAAACAAGTAGTAAGAATATCTTAAATGATATATTAAGTGTTAAATATAATAGCAAGCCTACTCCTAAGAGTTTAAATACATACTTAGGTATTATGACTACTATTAACAATAATCTAGATAAATTCGATGAGATATTTATTTGTGAAATGGGTGCTTATGTAAAAGGAGAAATCCAAGGATTATGTGATTTTGTTCATCCTAAATATGGTATCTTAACAAGAATAGGAACTGCTCATTTACAAACATTTGGAAGTGAACAAAATATTGAAGATGGCAAATTTGAATTAATTGAATCGTTACCAGAAGATGGTATAGCCATTCTTAACTTAGATGATCCTAAGCAAGCTCATCATAATATTAAAAGTAAATGTAAAAAAGTATGGATTGGTATAGATAACAAAGATGCTGATTTTGTTGCTAGTGATATCGTATGTAATGCCGATGGTACGAAGTTTAAACTTCATATTAAAGGTGAAAAAGAAACATATGACTTTAGTACTAAGTTATTAGGTTACTACAATGTTTATAATATCTTAGCAGGTATAGCACTTGGTTATAACTTTGGAATTAAGATTAAAGACTTACAACATGGTGTTAAGTCTGTACGTGCAGTAGAGCACCGTTTAGAAGTTAAAAAACTTGGTAATTTCTATCAAATAGATGATGCTTATAACGCTAATCCAATGGGGGCTGAAATGGCACTAGATGTATTATCTAAGATGGACGGATATCGTGTTGTAGTAACTCCAGGTATGATTGAACTTGGTAGTCGTGAAGAAGAACTTAATAAAGAATTTGGAAGACAAATTGCTAAATCAGCAGATTATGTAATTTTAGTTGGAAAAGAAAGAACAAAAATAATATATGATGGTATAATAGAAAGTGGATTTGATGAAGATAAAATCTACGTTACAAATGATGTTAGAGAGTCTTATAAAGTAATAGAGAACTTAAAAGTTAATAAAGATATTTATGCATTATTTGAAAACGATTTACCAGATTTATATAATGAAAAATAATTTAGGAGGATATAATGATTAAATTAGGAGTAATTTTTGGCGGACAGTCAGTAGAACATGAAGTAAGTATTATTTCAGCATGTCAAGCTATGTATAAAATGGATGCAGCAAAATATGAAGTAATTCCTATATATATAACTAAAGATGGTGAATGGTATACAGGTGAATGTTTAAAAGACTTAGAAATCTATAAAGATATGGAACTATTAAAGAGAAATGCTACAAGAGTAGTTCTATATAATAATGGTGGAAGATTTGTTTTACAAAGTCTTGGATTCTTTAAAAGAGAAGTTAATAGTATTGATTTAGCATTCCCTATAGTACATGGAACAAATGTAGAAGATGGTGTACTACAAGGATATTTAATGACAGTAGGAGTTCCATTTGCGGGACCTGAAGTATATGCAGCAGTACTTGGACAAGATAAAGTATTTATGAAACAAGTATTTGAAGCAGATGATTTACCTATTGTTAAATATGAATGGTTCTTTGATCATGAATACTTAGATGAACCAAAGGAAACAGTAAAGAAAGTTTCAAAGAAATTAGGTTATCCTATAATAGTTAAACCTTCTAAACTAGGTTCTTCTGTTGGTATATCTATTGCTCATAATGATGATGAATTAACAGATGCAATTGAAGAAGCTATTACATATGACGAAAAGATTCTTTGTGAAGAAGTAGTAGAAAACTTAAAAGAAGTTAATATAGCAGTACTTGGTAGTCATGAGAAATACGAAGTATCTGAAATTGAAGAAGTTTCTAGTGCTAATGATTTCTTAAGCTATGAAGAAAAATATATTGGAAATGCTAAGAAGGGAACTGGTGGAACAATTACTTCTAAAAAAGGAGCAAGTTCACATAAGATACCTGCTAATATTTCTAAAGAATTAAAAGAAGAAATCGAAGAAGTTGCTTTAAAAGCAGCTAGAAGTTTAAATGCTGCTGGTAACTCTAGATTTGACTTTATGATTAATACTAAGACTAATAAAGTATATATTAATGAAGTTAACTCTATTCCAGGAAGCTTAGCTTTCTATTTATGGGAACCTCTTAATAAAGACTATACAGAATTATTAGATGATATGGTTAATATTGGAGTAAGAGAGTATAAGAAACGTGTTAATAAAGTTCATACTTTTGATACTAATATTCTTGAAGGTTACCATGGAGGAGTTAAAGGATTTAAAGGTGGAAAAGGAAAGCTTAAATAAGCTTTCTTTTTTTGACAAGTAATATTATTCGTGCTATATTATTACATACGAAGAGGAAGGTTATGGAAGATTCTGAGGAATTAATTATAGTTGAAGAAGTAAAAAAAGCATCCACAAGGGATAAAAAAGTCTTCAACGATGTATTAGAAGAAGTTAAGAAAGAGACTAATAACAGTCATTATGACAAAACATTAGAATGCCCTAGACTTCTTAGTATTATTCTAAGTAAAGTTAATGGAATAGATGTTTTAAAAGAAATGATTAGATATTCTCAAGAGCCAGGATATGAATATAGATGGCCTAGAGAAAAAGCATATAAACTTGCATCTTTAATTAATGAAGATGGAAAGTCTAGTGGGTTTGCTGATAGACTTTCAATAAGCGAGTTTGCTTCTGTGTTAAATATCTTTGAGGTGACTGAAAAGCCTCCTGTTATGACTGATTCTAATAATGAAAAAAAGACTGGTAAAACACTAGTAAAAAAGATTGATAAAAAGTAATAATTGTTTACTTTTTTCAAAAGGTATGCTATATTTTATAGGTACCTTATATGTCTCCTTAGCTCAGTTGGTAGAGCAACTGACTCTTAATCAGTGGGTCTACGGTTCGAATCCGCAAGGGGACACCATAGTGGGGCTTTAGCCAAGTTGGTAAGGCAAGGGACTGCAACTCCCTGAGCACCGGTCCAAATCCGGTAGGCCCCTCCACAGACGAAAAAACTCAAGTATTATACTTGAGTTTTTATATTTTTATTTTATTATCTTGTTTTTCCTTTTTCTTCTCCATGGTATTTACATGTGAAATGTGGATCTTCATCCGAACTGTAGTAATAAGTTGCTCTTCCTTTTGAAAGCTCTCTTAATCCTTCTTGAACTTTTGGATCTTTTTCTTTTTGAATCATTTCCTCTATTGCATCAGAACTTAATCCCAATATCTCGACGTTATTATTGAATAAAGAATAGTCTTGCTCTTTCATTTTTCTTAATCCAACTCCCTGATCTAAAAGTGTTTCTGCTAAGTATTCATGATCATTTTCTTTGTCAACATAATGCATAGTAGCAATATCTATAGAATTTCTATATAAGCTCATTTTGACACTATAGTGATGGTCATCAAAAGTTGGGTCAAAGTAGTTTCTAGGTGTGCTTAACATTGACCATAAAGTTTCTTCTTTTACATTGCCTCTTGGTACATGTACTGATGGAAACGCCTCCAATACTTTTTCTATCATAATACCATTTTCATCATACTTTATATATTGGCCCCCTGTTGTAGCATTATATGAATAATCTTCACAATTATCGTTACTGACCCATCCTTGGAATTGTTTAACACGTATTTCTCCTCCAACCTTAGAAACCTCTGTTTCTTCAGCATATTTCTTAATAACCTTTTTACCGCTCGCGTTATCATAATCTTCCCCACTCATGTAACTTAGCTTTAAACCATTACCAATTGTTTTTTCAAGACTAAAATAAGAAGATTCTCCTTCTGGAGAGGTCCATCTAAAAAACAAGGCTCCTGTCATTTTATCTTTTTCAACTTGGACCATTGACTCTTCGCCTTTCATATGTCTAGACTCTATTTCATGGTCAAATGATTCTAATACATCCATAAATCCTGGGTTTTCTAAATATTGTGGGTCAACTCCTAGTTCAACAACAACTTTATCTAGATTTTTTCTTAATTCTTCTACTGTCATACTTTTCCTCCAATTTAATAATATAACAATAACTATAATAGTTCTAGTTTTTATGCCATATTCTATGTAAACCTTTAAAATAATCTGTAAAATAGTCTATTAATATGATATATTTATAGTAGAGTATGGAGGTTTTTTATGAAAAAATTTTTAGGATTTTTATTATTATTTGTATTGTTCTTTGCCAATATAGGTAATGTATATGCAAAAACATTAGCAATTAATGATGTTGCTAAAACAGTTAATGAATCAGATATGTTTGAATTTTTAAATTCATATGATCAATATGATTTATCTGCGAGAGTAAATACTGCTACTTCTAAATTAGAAATTTATAATGAAAATCAGTTAGTTGACTCATTTACATATGGAGCTGATTATATTGAAAGCGCAAACTCAAATTTAGTAATAACAAAGGAAAATGCTTTAGAAGAATCAATTCGCAGTGCTTTTAATTCTGCTATTATTCAGTCAGTTTTAATTCTTTCTGGTAAAGAATACTATGACATTAAAGAAGATGCAGATTATACAAATACATATGATGAATATGGTTTAACTATTAAGAGTACTAATGTAGATTTAGATTTAGATAATGGTGATCATCTTGAAGGATTCTTTATTACATATTTTAAAATTAGTTTAGATACAGAAAAGATTAATAAGTTAGTAGAAAAATATGGTGTTTTTAATCCATATGGTGCAAGTGCTCCAGTTATAGCAGCACTTACTCCTGAACTAGAGATAGATGAAGTTACTGATAGTTCTGTTACTCTTCATCCATCTATACCATATACAAACTCTGATCCAGATTTTAAAGTATTATGTGAGATATATCGTGCTAATGGTTTAGAAGGTGAATACACTAAGATTACTAAAGAAGGTGTAGACTGTATTCATGGTGGAAGTTATGTAGATAAGGGATTAGAAAGTAATAAAACATATTATTACAAGACTATTGTTCAATATGCAGAAAAATATAGTGAACCACAAGAAGTAACTACTAAGGCTAAAGCTGCAACTGCTGAAGGAGACACAGTTAAGATCCCATCTACTGGAGTATTCTTCCCAACAATAGCATTTGTAGTAATAGCAATACTTGGTTCATTTACAATCATTTATATTAAAAGACACGATTTCTAAAATATAAGAGGCTAATTATAGCCTTTTTCTTTTGTTTAAAAAAATCTTGAGTTATAATTTATATATAGGAGATATTTATGAAAACTATCAGGATAAAGATTAACAACAAAAGTGATATAGATAAGTTTTATAAAGATATTTATAGATATAAATTATTTAATAAGAATGATTATATTAAACTAATTATCTCTAAGAAGATTAATAGTATATATAAGAGAGAATTAAAGCAAATAGAAGAAGCTTTTAATATAAAAGATAAAGATGAAAGACTTGAGTATGTATTTAATGCAACTTGTGATAATATAGATTTGTATAACAGCTCTAATCCATGTGAATTTGATGATTGTGGTCATTGTGCGAGTCAAAGAGCGCATGTTACTAAATCAAGAATAAATGGTTGCTGTGGAGACTGTCATCATTTACAAGAAGATGGTAAATGTGATACAAAGAGTCTAGCTTGTAAGATATTCTATTGTAGATATATTAGAAAGAAAAAGAAAATATTTAAATATCGAGAGTTAAAGCTAGCTAATATATTCTTTACTTTTCCTCAGATGTTAGTAGCAAGATATAATTTCTTTTATACTACAGAGGGAAATCTAGAATTAATGAGAAAAAATAGTGTATTAGCATTTTTATTTGCTAAAGAAATTAGAGAAAAAAGATTCTAAATAAGGAGGATTTATGGAACTAAAAGGATCAAGAACAGAAGAAAACTTAAAGAAAGCATTTGCTGGTGAATCAGAAGCAAGAAACAAGTATACTTATTTTGCTAGTAAAGCAAAGAAAGACGGATATGAACAAATAGCAGCAATATTTGAAGAAACTGCTAATAATGAAAAAGAACATGCAAAGATGTGGTTTAAAGAATTAATGGGTGGAGATATTCTTCCTACTACAGAAAACCTTAAAATGGCTGCAGATGGTGAAAATTATGAATGGACAAACATGTATGAAGAATTTGCTCAAGTAGCTGAAGAAGAGGGATTTAAAGCTTTAGCAGCTAAATTCAGAATGGTTGGTCAAATTGAAAAACATCATGAAGAAAGATATAGAAAACTATTAAAGAATATTGAAGACGAAGTTGTATTCTCAAAAGATGGAGATTCTATTTGGATTTGTCGTAACTGTGGACATGTAGTAGTAGGACCTAAAGCTCCTGAAGTATGCCCAGTATGTGCTCATCCAAAGAGCTACTTTGAATTAAAAGCAGAGAACTATTAATTTAGTTCTTTTTTATTGTCTATTAATGTCCAAATAAATGAATTAATTATTAATAATTGGTATAATTAAATAGGTGATTAGAATGGAACTAAATAAAGATATTATTACTAGTATTAGTAATAATCTAAATATAAGAGAAAAACAAGTAGAAGTAGTATTAAACTTATTAAGTGAAGGTAATACTATTCCTTTTATAGCAAGATATAGAAAAGAAGCAACTGGAGCTTTAGATGAAGAAGTAATAAGAAGTATAAATGAAGTATATGAATACCAAGTTAACTTATTAAAAAGAAAAGAAGAAGTAATTAGGTTAATAAATGAAAAAGGACTTCTTACAGATGAATTAAAAAATAGTATTATGGCATCTACTAAATTAGTAGAAGTAGAAGACTTATATAGACCATTTAAAGAGAAAAAGAAAACTAAAGCAACGGATGCTATAGCAGCAGGACTTGAGCCACTTGCGGATATTATTATGAAGTTTCCTACTACTGGAAATATTAATGATATATGTAAGCCTTTTATAAATGATAAAGTTAAGAGTGTAGAAGATGCTATAACAGGTGCTAAATATATAATTGCTGAAAGAATATCTGATGATGCTAAATATCGTAAGAGTATTAGAGAATATATTTATAAAAACGGAATACTAGTATCAAAGATTAAGAAAAATGCAGAAGATGAAAACAAAGTATATGAAATATACTATGATTACAAAGAAAAAGTATCTTCTATAAAACCTCATAGAATACTTGCTGTAAATAGAGGAGAAAAAGAGGATGTTTTATCAGTCTCAATCAGTATAGAAGAAAAGGAAATAACCGATTATTTAGAAAAGAAAATAATTAAGAATACTTCATCTTTTGTAGTAAGTTATATTAAAGAAGCCATAGAAGACTCTTTTAAGAGATTAATATTCCCATCAGTAGAAAGAGAAATAAGAAGTGATTTAAAAGATTATGCGGAAGAAAGAGCAATCGAAAACTTTAGAAAGAACTTAGAAGCATTACTTATGACTCCACCTATGAAAGAAAAAGTAGTTCTAGGATACGATCCTGCTTATCGAACTGGTTGTAAATTAGCTGTAATAGATGGTACTGGAAAAGTACTTGATATTGAAGTTATTTACCCAACTCCACCTCATAATGATATAGAGAAATCCAAAAAGATAGTACTTGATTTAATAGATAAATATAATGTTGATATTATTGCAATTGGAAATGGTACTGCGTCAAGAGAAGCAGAGAGTTTTATTGCTGATACCATAAAAAAAGCAAAGAGAAAAGTAGACTATATTATCGTATCGGAAGCAGGTGCATCAGTTTATTCAGCTAGTCCTTTGGCTATTTCTGAATTCCCAGATTTAACTGTTGAAAAAAGAAGTGCTATTTCAATTGGAAGAAGATTACAAGATGCTTTAGCAGAACTTGTTAAGATAGACCCAAAAAGTATTGGAGTAGGTTTATATCAGCATGATGTAACTCCAAAGAAACTAGATGAATCACTAACTTTCTCTGTAGAAAAGATTGTTAACCAAGTAGGAGTTAATATTAATACAGCGTCAAAGAGCTTATTATCTTATGTATCGGGTTTAAATAAAAAGAGTATTGAATCATTAATTGAATATCGTGATAAAAATGGAAGATTTAATAATAGATTAGAAGTATCTAAAGTAAAAGGAATAAGTGATAAAACTTATGAACAATCAATTGGATTCCTACGTATCATAGATGGAAATAATCCTTTAGATAAAACAGGAATCCATCCTGAAAGTTATAGTAAAACTATTGAATTATTAAAATCTATTAATATGGATATTAATGATATTGGTTCTAGTAAACTAGTAGAAGAATTAAATAAAATAGAATTAGATACTTATAGTAATAAACTAGGAATAGATAAATATACTTTAGAAGATATAGTTAAGTCTTTAAAAACTCCACTTAGAGACCCAAGAGATGAAATGCCTAAACCATTATTAAGACATGATGTATTAACTTTAGAAGATCTTCATTTAGGAGATAAATTATCTGGTACAGTACGTAATGTAGCAGATTTTGGTGCATTTATTGATGTAGGACTTCATGATGATGGACTCGTTCATATATCAAAGATATCTAAAGACTACATTAAACATCCAAGTGATGTATTATCAGTTGGAGATATAGTTGATTGTTATGTAATCGGAATAGATTTAAATAAACATAAATTATCGTTAAGTTTATTAAAAGAGGATGCTTAAACATCCTCTTTTTCTATATGATCAATTAATTCACCTAGATTATTAAAAGTCCCCTTAGATACTTTATCTAATATTTTATTATGCTTATTTGGATTGTATCCTTTAAAGTCTTTAACTAGCTGGTAATCATTTACTTCATCCCCAAATGTATATATATCATCTTTGTTAAAGTTCTTTAGTTCGCATAGTTTATTTAGGGCATATCCTTTATCAACATAGTTATTAAAAATAATCATTGAGTAGGTAGATAAATAACCAGTATAATCTTTATATTTATCTAATACTTCATTTAACAAATCTTTAGCTTTATCTTTTTTCTCTATATCTAAAGTTCCTATTAATCTTACTCCTTCAGAGTCTGGATTTTCTAAAAAGTCATATCCATTATCAATAGTAACCTTGGAAATAGAAGAATCGGCATTTAACATGTTTACTATTCCATGTCTATTTTCATGTATTAAGTTATCTCTATATAGTTCACTTAAATTATTATCATAGATAATAGTACCATCATTACATATTAGATAGTCATAAATATATGGATCAAATGTACTTATTTCTTTTAATAAGCTAGTTACTGTTCTACCAGTAGCCATTATAAATAAGTTTCCATGAGATCTAAATTCTTTTACTTTTTTAATAGCTTCTTCTATTGAATAGTCTTTAGTATAGAAACTATCATCAAAATCACTTACTAGTATTTTCATTGGGTACCTCCTATCTTTTTGTTGACAATAAAGGGTATTTTAGTTATAATTAATTACGTACTGCGGATGTGGTTCAATGGTAGAACTCGAGCCTTCCAAGCTTGCGACGTGGGTCCGATTCCCATCATCCGCTCCATTTGTTATTAACTAGTCTTTGACTAGTTTTTTTCTTTTTATGTTTTAATTATAACACATTACAATAATATAAGTACTTGTAATACCTTGTATTATAAAACATTTACAGTTTTTGATAAATTGTTATATAATAAACGCGAAAGGAACTTTTATATGGATTTATTTGAAAAACTTAAGAGTAGCATTCCTGAGGATATGCTAAGCAAGATGACAGAAGAGGTTAAGAAACAAGCTAAAAGTATTGATGTTTCTAATCTAAAAGGAACAGCTAAAACATTATTAGATGAATTAATATCTAAAGTAAAAGAAGGAAAAATAGATGTTAATGATTTAGTAAGTAAAGTTAAAGCTGTAGTTGGAAATGTTAAAGAAGAAGACGTTAAAAAGGTTACTTCTAAGCTTGGTGATCTTGCTAAAAAATTCATAAATAAAGAATAAACTCCCTAAAGGAGTTTTTTTGTTGATAAAATATATAATTTGTGATATAATATGAAACTTGTATAACACATGAGGGGTGGTTTATTATGCAAATAGTAGTAAAAGGAATAGGGAAAAAGTCTCTTGTTCCAACTAGTGTTAAACTTGAAGTGAAGTTTATTATCAACAGTAATAATTATGATAATACTTTAGATAAAGGATCTAACGCTATTAAGAATTTTATAAAACTTATAGAAAGCTACGATATTAAAAGTGAAGATTTTGTATCTGATGGTTTCCTAATTAAAGAAAGATTAGAATACAATAGTACACTTAATAAAAACATATTTGCTGGTTATACATATTATAATGACGGATATATTAATATTTCATATGATGATGAATTATTATTTAATCTAATTACTGAATTAGGAAGATTAAAGAATGCTCCTTTAATTAGATTAACATATGATTTAGATAATACAGAACTATATGAACTTGCATATAAAGATGCTGTTGTTAAAGCTAATAATATATCTAAAAGTGCTAACTTAACATTGAAAGATTGTTTAAAGATTGAAATGGATTCTATTTCAACTAAAGATGAAGAAGAGTTTATTAATCCAAGAGTATATTTAAATAAAATTGGTAAATCAAAGAGAGTAGATAGTGAGTTAATACTTAACTGTACTTTTGTAGCATAATGAAAAAGAATGAATGTACAATGTATGAATTCGTAGGGGACAAAGTAATTAAGCATGCGGTTAAGATAGATGATAATAAAGGTAAAAGAATTACTAATTTATTATTAACTGGCGTAACTACTGTCTTACTAGGAACTACCACTTTTGTGGTGGCAATGAATCCATACAGGGTTCCAAGACTATTTGATAATTGTTATTATCAAAATAAGTATAGTACTATTGATGATTCTGTTGATAATAATGAGAATCTAGATTCGTACACTAAAGAAAGGGTTAATAAATATGCATCTAAATTTATTGAAGATTATAAAGATTATTTAGACTATGATCTTTTATGCTCAGTCTTCAATAATTTAAGAATTATATATGAAATTGATAATCAAAGTGAATATGGAGAAACTGGATTAATGAAAGGCTACTATAATAGTTTTAATTTTATAGAAGGTTCATATAACACAATTATTCTATTTACTGATGATGAAAGTGTCTTAGCTCATGAATTATTCCATGTAATATCAATATATAGCAATTTTGAATTAAATGAG
>JAEEGL015689856.1_pt1 | contig 15107 bp, 15 predicted proteins | sample 9134231 | NCBI WGS metagenome assembly JAEEGL01 (sample SAMN16246548, study PRJNA631951) | gut metagenome | biome: gut microbiome; feature: rumen; material: fiber-attached | host: Bos | place: Iran: Karaj | collected 2018-10 | reverse complement strand
TAGGTGTGGCAGCTTCCGAGGAAGAGGCATGCAACAGCCAACACTAGAACTAGTCTAAACTTTTTCATAGTTTTGGATTTTTAATGAATTAAACAATAATGTATTAAACTTGTTGCAAAGGTAAAAAAATGAATTGCAATATTATTCCGATTTTTATAAAAAATCAAATGTTCAGCATGGCTTTCAGCATGAATTCCGCAGCGTGTCCATCGCCGAAAACCCTTGGGAAAAACTCAGGTGGGTTTTGGAGGTAATCCCGGCTTGTCTTAAGGATGGCTTGCTTGTCGGCATCAACCAGTGTCGCTGCCCGAACTTCGACGATTTCAACCCATTCGGTTTCTGGACGTAGAATGACGCAAGGCTTTTTGAAGAAGTACGATTCTTTTTGAACTCCGCCCGAATCGGTCATCACCAAACAGGCGTGCTTCTCTAGCTGAATCATCTCCAGGAAGGATACGGGTTCGATGAGGCGGATGTTCGGAGCGGAGAGGAGTCGCTCGGCTTTCTGGCTGTCAAGCAACTGATGGATCATCTTCCGGGTGCGGGGATGCAGGGGCAGGATGACGGCGATGGATTCCGACAGTTCCATGATGGCGTCGATGATGTCGTTCAGCCTCTTGGGGTGGTCGGTGTTGCTGTCGCGATGGATGGTGCAGAGCACATAAGGCTTCTCCGCCAGCCCCAGTCGTTGGAGCAGATCCACCTTTTGGTCGGCCACGGTGGCGAAATGCAGGCTGTTGTCGTACATGATGTCGCCGCAGTGATAGACCTTGGGGTTGTCGATGGTATACGGCCCCTCATTGCCGGTCTTGAAGCCTTCGCGGACCAGGTTGTCGAATCCGGTCTGCGTGGGACTGAACAGGAGGGTGGAGCAGTGGTCGCACACGATGCGGTTGATCTCCTCGGGCATGCTCTTGTTGAATGAACGCAACCCGGCTTCGATGTGGACGATGGGGACGTGGATCTTGGATGCCGCCACGGCGCCGGCCAACGTGGAGTTGGTGTCGCCGTAAAGCACGAGATAGTCGGGCTTCTCCTCCAGGAGGATCTTCTCGATGCCTTCGATCATCTTGGCGGTCTGGACCCCATGGCTGGCCGATCCCACATGGAGGTTGTAGTCGGGACGTGGGATGCCCAGTTCGTCGAAGAACACCTGCGACATGTTCTCGTCATAATGCTGTCCGGTATGGACGATGATCTCTTGGATCCGGTCGTGGAAATGCGTCTTGATGGCTCGGCTGAGTGCCGCGGCTTTGATGATCTGGGGGCGTGCTCCGATGATGGTTACGATCTTCATTCGTTATAGGTTTTTCTCGTTCATCAGTCCGTTCTCGGCGAAGCTGAAATAGTCGTTGTCGCCGATGATGATGTGGTCCATGACGGTGATGTCCATGGTTTTCCCTGCAAAAATAAGCTTTTTTGTCAACATCTTGTCTTCTTTGCTGGGTTTTGTCACGCCTGAGGGGTGATTGTGGCCGATCACGATGGCGGTGGCTTCCCGGAGCAGGGCGTTCTTGAAGATGACCTTGGGGTCGGCGAGGGTGGCGGTCATGCCTCCGTGGCTGATGCGTTCCGCCTTGATGATGCGGTTGCCTTGATTGAGGTAGGCGACGAGGAAGTTCTCGGTGGAGGGGTCGTCGATCAGGCTGAGGAAGCACTCGTAGGCTTCCCGGCTGTTGTTGATGGTCTGTCGTTCGCTGACGGAGGAGAGGCTGCGTCGTTTGCCCAGTTCGAGGGCGGCGATGATGCTGATGGCCTTGGCCTTGCCGATGCCTTTGTGGCGGGTGAGTTCCTCGATGCTGAGGCGGGAGAGTTCCGCGAGGTTGTCGTTGCAGGAGGCCAGCACCTCTCGGGCGAGGGTCACCGCCGAGCGTCCTCCTTGCCCAGAGCCTAACAGGATGGCGATGAGTTCGGCGTTGCTGAGCGCACCCTTGCCTTTGACGATCATCTTCTCTCTCGGGCGGTCGTCGACAGCCCATTGCTTGATGGATTTGTTTGTGGAATCATTCATAGCTTGCTCGTTTGAAAACGGCCGCAAGTTAAAAAAATTCTACAAAACCATAGCAAAAAACCTCCTCTGAAAATCAGAGGAGGTCCACATTATGATGAAAAAACTCTTATTAGGCCAACTTGGCGGTAAATCTCGTCAGCTTCGATTTCAGGTTGCCGGCTTTGTTCTTGTGGATGATACCACGCTTGGCGAGCTTGTCAATGACGGAATACATTGCGGGCAGCTTGCTCTCAGCTTCTGATTTGTCGGTAATGGTTCTGAACTTTCTCACCTCGTTACGCATGGATTTGGCGTAATAGCGGTTGTGCAGACGTCTCTTTTCGGTTTGACGAATTCTCTTGAGTGAAGATTTGTGATTTGCCATTTTTTATGATCTCTTTTTGTTTTCTTCTTAATTGGGCTGCAAAATTACAATTTTTCTTGATACAAACAATTATTCTGGAGAATTTTTTTTTCAGATCATGCCGGTCATGATCATCCGATCTTCGTTGTCGATGTTGTTTATCTCGTTGAGTGTCACTTTGATATAGCTGTTTTTCTCCAGATCTTTCCCTTTGACCACGATGGGGATGTAGTTTTCTCCGTAGCCTTTGGCATTGCCCTTGGCGTCGATGCGTTCGATGAGAAGCCGTTGTTGCTTGCCCCTCATCTGTTCGAAGTAGCGTATCTTGTTCTCCTTGGAGATTTGCCGCATCACCTCGCTACGTTGGCTCTTGACGGCTTCCGGCACCTGGTCGGGCATGACGGCGGCCTTGGTTCCGGAGCGGACGGAGTATTTAAAGGTGTGGATGTGGCTGAAGCCGATCTCCTTGGCGAAGTCGCAGCTCTCCTTGAAGTGTTCCTCGGTCTCTCCGGGGAAGCCGACGATGATGTCGGTGGTGATGTTGAAGTCGGGACGGAAGGCCTTGATGCGCTCACACATCTCACGGAACTGGCTGACGGTGTAGAACCGATGCATGTGTTTCAGCGTGGTCTCGGAGCCGCTTTGGAGGCAGATGTGCATGTGAGGCGCCAGCTTCTCGTGTTGGAACAGTTGTAGGAATCGGTCGCTGAATTGGTCCGGCTCGATGGAGGAGATCCTTACTCGGAAATCGCCGTCGATGTCGAGGATGCCTTCCACCAGTTGTTCGAAGGTGGTGTCTCCGTCATGGTAGCGTCCGATGTTGACTCCAGTCAGGACGACTTCCTTGAAGCCGTGGGCCACGACTTCCTGCACGTTGTGGTAGATGTCGTCGGCGGGACGGCTGGTGGAGCGTCCTCTGACCATGGGGATGATGCAGTAGGAGCAGAAGTTGTTGCATCCGTCGTGGATCTTGATGAGGCTACGGGTGTGGAAGGTGTCGAAGGCCGGCTGATAGCTGAATAGGTTGCGGTCGTAGCCCTCGGGGTCGCTGTGCCCGATCTTGAAGTGTTCGTCGACGATGTCGAAGATGGCGGCCTTGCGCTCGTTGTCGATGATATAGTCGGCGAGGTCGGATTGCAGCAGCTGTTCCTTGTAGTTGTTGACCATGCAGCCCGTGACGACGATGAGGGCCTCGGGGTTCTTCCTTCTGGCCTGATGGATGGCTTGGCGGCATTTCTGGTCGCTCTGGTTGGTGACCGTGCAGGTGTTGACCACCACGACATCGGCGGGCTGTTCCGCTCCGACGATCTCGTAGCCTCCCGCCTTGAACCGTGACGCCAAGGCATCCGTCTCAAAGAGGTTCACCCTACATCCCAAAGTCTTAAACGCTATCCTCATCGTTATAACGTGCCTTCAATGGAAAGGGGTGCCGCCGATGTGACGGTGACTTCCACAATCTGTCCAATTAGTTTGCTGTCTCTTGAAGGAATCCGGATGACGATTTTGCCTTCGGTATGGCCGTTTAGGAAACCGTTTTTACGGTCGTAATTCTCCACCAGCATCTTCACTTTCTTGCCCAACAGCGCCTTGTTATACTCCAAGGAGTGTTTCATCAACTCATCCGTAAGGATATGGTACCGTTGTCTCTTGACCTCTTTCGGCACGTCGTCTTCCCATTTGGACGCCACGGCGCCTTCGCGGACGCTATATTGGGCGATGTAGGCCATGTTGTATTTGAATTCCTCCATGGCTTTGCGCGTGTTCTCGAACTCCTCTTCCGTCTCATGGGTGAATCCCACGATGATGTCGGTGAAGACGGTGGCGGTAGGCAGCACGCGGCGGATGGTCTCAATGATGTGTCGGTACGTGGCGAGGTCGTGATGGCGGTTCATCCGTTGGAGCATGTTCTCGTCGCCCGACTGGATGGGGATGTGGATCTGTTTGGCGAGGCAGTCGTACTGGGCCATGACCTCCATGATGTCGTCTTTCATGTCACGAGGGTGCGGGGCGGTATAATAGACCCAGAACTCCTTGCCGGAGGCTTTGCCGAACTCGCCGATCTGCCTGAGGAGTTCCGCAAAGTTGATCTCTTCTCCTTTCTTGTCCAGGCCGTAGGAGTTGACGTTCTGTCCGAGGAGGGTGATGCTTTTATAGCCTTTGTTGACGAGGTCCTTCAGTTCATTGAGGATATCCGCCGAAGGGCGTGACACCTCGCGGCCTCTGGTATAAGGCACGGCGCAGTAGGTGCAGAAGTTGTTGCATCCGTTCTGGATCGGGATGAAGGCCTCGAACGAGGAGGTGAGCATGGGATCGATCTCCCAGAAGGGCTGCATATTGGCCGAGGGGTTGATCTTGTCGTCCTTGTGGAACAGGGGTGCTGCCGGTCGGACCACGGGCTGGGCCTCGATTTCCTCGCCCATCCTTAAGGACGCCGGGGTGACGATGCCGTACTGCCGAATCATCTCGGGGAGGTGGGGTAGTTCGTTCATGGGGAAGACCAGGTCGAAGAGTTTCAGGAAACGCAGTCTGTCGGCGGGGAGGATGCAGCCCGACACGAAGGTGATGACATTCTGTCGGTTCTTCATGGCGTTCCATTTCTCGATGCGGCCATAGACCTTGTCGATGCCTTTCTGTCGCACCGAGCAGGCGATGATGCCGAGGATGGTGGCCTCCTCTTCCTTGTCCGTCGGGACAAAGCCCATGCGTTGCAGCACGGTGCGGACGCGTTCCGTGTCGCTCAAGTTCATCTGACATCCGTATGGTAAGAGAAAATATTTCATTTTTGATAGATTAGATTAATAATATCCTCCACAATCCCATTTCCTTTATTGTCCGGCGCCTCCTTCGTGCTCGCTCCCCTAAGGATCCGCTCCGCCATCTCAATGCTCTCTGTATCCAGCCCATCACTGGCGATCTGGATCTCTGAGATTCTCTCCTTCGCCTCATCGACCTGCAGGGCGATCTCCACGCCGCCCCAGGCGAAGCGCGCTTTCTTCGTGGTCTTGAACTCCTTCCATCGCCCGAAGAGGAAATCCTGCGAAGAGATCTTCTCCATCATATCCTGCACCTCTTTGCACTCGGCCAGGCTTTGGAAGTCGATGCGCTCGGCCTTGCAGCCATAGACCTTCTCGAACGCCTCGATCAGCGGCTCTTTCACGTTCTCCGAAGTGAGTTCCGGCACCATCTCGCTCAGGTTGATGACCCTGCTGACGACGCTCTTCACGCCGTTCTTCATGAGTTTGGCCTTGTCGACGATGAGGTAGCGTTGCATCTGTTCTCCGTCGGTCTTGATGAGGATGGTGCCGTGATGAAGGTAGTTGTGCGGTCCTTTCGAGAAGGCGTTGCCGGAGAACTTACGTCCTTGGCAGGTAAGGTCGTTGCGGCCTGAGACCTCCGTCTCCAGTCCAAAGCCCCTCAGTGCCTCTTGGATCACCGAGAGTTGTTTCGCCACATCATAGTTTTTCCTGTCGGCGACGAACGAGAAGTTGATGTTGCCCAGGTCGTGGTACACTGCGCCACCTCCGGTGCCGCGTCGCATCAGATAGCCGCCATCGTCGAGCAGCCGCTGCACGTTGCACTCCGAGTAGGGGTTCTGGTTGTAGCCGATGACGACGGTATGCTGGTTTTTCCACAGGTATAGGGTCACCACGCCTTCCTCCTGATGCTCCGTGAGATAGCTCTCCACGGCTCGGTTGAGGTAGGGGTTGTATTGGTCGCTGATGATGACGCTGGCTTTCATGGTGTAAAGATACAAAAAAGCCCGCTGTTACGCGGGCTTGTAGTCTCTCCGGGATTTGAACCCGAGTTACCAGGATGAAAACCTGACGTCCTGACCAGACTAGACGAAGAGACCATCGGTCTCAGATTCCTTTCGGTTTCTTTTTGACGCTGCAAAATTAGATAAAAAATCCATATCCTCAACAAATGAGGCGAAATTTTTTTTATTCGAAGGTGAAAGATACCTGCAACTGCTTGTTTCTCAAGTCGTTGATAGCTGTATGATAAAAGTAGTTCTCAATCAAGGCATCGGTTTTCAGGACATTGATCATGCCGATGCTCATCTTGATTTCGACGCCCATCTTGAACCATTGGTTGTAGATGTCGAAGCCGCCGCCGAACTCGAAAGCGAGGTCCGTATGGTTGACTTGGATCAAGGCAGGGCGTCCGGAAGCGTCGGTCTGTGTCTTCTTCAGCGAACCAAGGTACAGTTTCGGATTGGCGCCGAGAAGCACGTAGGCGTCGATGTTGTTGTAGCGCTTTGCCCTATATTTGATATGGAGCGGAAACTCCAGGAAGGTGGCGAGTTTGTCGTCCGAGGTGAGGGTCCTGACTTCACCGTATGGCTCGTCATCCATGTAGAGTTGGTACTCGTAATTCACGAATTTGGAACTGAGGCTCAGCGTCGGGCTGAATCGCAGGTTGAAATACTCTCCCAACCGTTTGTCGCCTATGACGCCCACGGAGAAGCCTGGAGTGATGGCGCTCTCGACGCTAAGGATCTGGTACTGATTGTATAAGGACTCGGAGACTCCCGGTATAGTCGGGCACTGGCTTTGAGGATGGAGCACATTCTGGTAGTTCTCTTTCAGGTGAAGTGAGTAATCCATGAAATTCAATCCCAACAGGAACCCGAAATGGTAAGGCTCGTTGGTGTATTTCTGAAGATAGATCACCTTCTGCCTGTTTTGGGCTTGGGCCTCTCCGACAAAGAGGACAGCCACGATCAGGAGTAATGCTATTTTAAGTGCTTTTTTCACGAATTGCAATTTGGATTATTAAACGATGAGGTTTCCTATTTATTGCGAGCTATTTTGTTTTTTCCCTGAATAAAAACTGGCGATGCCTCCGAAGAAGCGCTTGGCTTTGACTCCATGGAAGCCTCGCTCTTGGAGCAACTGGATGAGGTTGTGTTTTTCGTTGAAGGCCTTGATGGACTCCGGGAGGTAGGTGTATGCGGTGGGGTGCTTCGACACCAGGCGGCCGACAAAGGGAAGGATGTGCCTGACATAGAAGCCATAAAGCTGTCTCATGGGGAAGCGCTCGGGTTGGGAGAACTCCAGGATGCCCAAGACGCCGCCGGGTCTGATGACGCGTTGGAACTCGGACAGGGCCGTGTCGAGGTGCTCCATGTTCCTAACGCCGAAAGCCACGGTGACGGCGTCGAAGCTGTGGTCTGCGAAGGGGAGTTGCTGGGCGTCGGCGAGGCTTAACTGGATCCGCTGTTCCAAGCCTTGCCTCTTGACTTTCTCTTGTCCGATAGCGAGCATGGCCTGGGATAGGTCGACGCCGGTGATTTGCGCCTCGGGGTTGTCTTTGGCCAGACGTATGGCGAGATCGGCAGTGCCGGTGGCCACGTCGAGGATGGTGGTGGGTTGTGCTTTCGCAAGGCTTCGTGACACCTTGCGCCGCCACAGGATGTCGAAGCGGAAGGAGAGGAGATGGTTCAACAAGTCATAACGGGGGGCGATGTCGTCGAACATCGTCGTGATGGTCTGCTGGTCAGTCATGGCAGAGGCGTTGGACTTCTTCGGCAAACCGTTCTTTGTCGATGGGGACGACGCCCACCTGTTCGCAGACCAGTCCTCCGGCGATGTTGGAGAGTGTGACGGTGGTCTTGGGGTCCATTTTCAGGGCCGTGCAGAGCGCGGCCACGCTAAGCACAGTGTCGCCGGCGCCACTGACATCGACGATGTGGCGTGGACAGGCGGCGACATGATAGAAATCGTTCTGGCTCAGGATCATGGCCCCTTGTTGCGAGAGGGTGACCATCAGGTTTTGGCAATGGAGTTGCTCTTGCAGTTTCATCGCCGCCTCCTTGAGTTCGTCGAGGGTCTCGGCCTTCATGCCCATTCCCTCGCGGAGTTCCTTGGCGTTGGGCTTGAAGAGGGTCACACCCTGGTAAGCCATGAAGTTTTTTTTCTTAGGGTCGACGGCGACGGGGATGTCCTTGTCGTGGGCCATCTTGAGGACGCTCTGGATCAGCGTCTTTGAAAGGACGCCCTTGTTGTAGTCCTGGAGGATGATGATGTCGAACTCCATGCGGTTCGTCAGTTCTCGGATGGCCTCATAAAAACCATCATACTCCGCTTGACTTAGTTCATGGGTGTCTTCCTCGTCGATGCGGATCATCTGCTTGTCGCCGTTGAGCACTCGATGCTTTACGGTGGTGATCCTTTCCGAACTTTGGATGATGCCTCGGGTGTCCATGCCGTGCTCCTGCATCAGTTGGAGCAGGAGCGCGGCATGGGCATCTTCGCCGACGACGGAGCAGACGATGGGGGTGGCCCCCAGGGCCTTGAGGTTGAGCGCGACGTTGGCGGCGCCGCCAAGGCGGTTGGAACGGCGTTTGACGTTGACCACGGGCACGGGCGCCTCGGGCGACATGCGTTCCACGACGCCGATGCTATAGGCGTCGATCATCACGTCACCAATGACTAGGGCCTTGATCCCGTTGAAACGTTCCACAATCAATGTAATTTGGCGAGGGCTTCCTTGATTCTCTTGGCGGCCTCACGGAGTTTGTCCTCGGAGGTGGCGTAGGAGAGACGGATGCAGTCGTCATTGCCGAAGGCGTTGCCGGCGACGCAGGCAACATGGGCGTTGTAGAGCAGCCACATGCAGAGGTCGTCACTGCCTTTGATGACGGTCTGGCCATCGGTCTTGCCGTAGTATGACTTCACCTCGGGGAACACGTAGAAGGCGCCTGCAGGCATGTTGCACTTCACGCCCGGGATCTCGTTGAGTAGCTTGTGGAGCATGTCGCGACGGCTACGGAAGGCCTTCAGCATGTTCTGGATCTCCTCGGAGTTGCCGGGGTGGAGCTCCATGGCTTTCGTCGCGGCAGCCTGGGCGATGGTGCAGACACCTGAGGTGCACTGGCCCTGGATCTTGTTGGTGGCCTTGACGATGGCTTGGGGCGCGGCGATGTAGCCGATACGCCAGCCGGTCATGGCATAGCCTTTGGCGACGCCGTTGACAAGCACCAGACGGTCCTTCAGGAAGTCAAACTGGCCCATGCTCTCATGCTTGTGCTCGTATTGGATGTATTCGTAGATCTCATCGGAGATGACGACGATGTTCGGATATTTTCTGAGGACCTCGGCGATGGCGGTCAACTCAGCCTTGTTGAACACGGATCCTGAAGGGTTGCAGGGGGTGTTGATGATGAAGGCCTTGGTCTTGGGCGTGATGGCCTTCTCCAACGCTTCCGCCGTGATCTTGAAGTCATGCTCGATGTCGCTCTTGACGATGACAGGCACGCCGCCGGCGACTTTCACCATCTCGGGGTAGGAGACCCAGAACGGGGCGGGGATGATGACCTCGTCACCGTCGTTCAGGACCGCCATGAAGGTGTTGGCGATGGCCTGCTTGGCACCGTTGGAGATGACGATATCGGTATCTTTGTAGTCGAGTCCGTTGTCTCTTCTCAGTTTCTCGGCCACGGCCTTGCGAAGGGCGGGGGTGCCGGGTACCGGAGGATAATGGGTGTCGTTGTTGTTGATGGCGTCAATGCCGGCTTGCTTGGCTGACATAGGGGTGTTGAAATCGGGTTCGCCGATGCTGAGGCTGATGACGTCGACGCCTTGGGCTTTCAACTCACGGCTCTTGCTGGTCATGGCCAAAGTGGCTGACTCGGCCATGTTGAGGACTCTGTTCGATAAGATGATTTCGCTCATGTTGTTGTTTTTAATAAATGAAAGATTTGCAAAAGTACGGAATTTCTAAAATCTATCTCCAAATTCCTATACTTTTCTTACCTTTGCGTCAAATTATCGAATCCATGAATATCTTTTTCATCATCGTCTTGGTGCTCATCGCCGTTCTCATGGCGATCGCCGTGTTTGTCTCCTATCGCAGCTATAAGTTGAGGGAGTGGGAACTGAAGCTTCAGTCGACCACGGAGTTGCGCATCGCCACGATGAAGATGGTCACCCCGTTGAAGATCCAAGCCTGCGAGCGTTACCTGCTGTTCTTGGAGCGTTCCCAATTGCCGGTCCTGGTCAAAAGGGTCTTCGTATCCGGCATGAGCAAGCAGGCTTTCCATCTGGCCTTGCTTCAGAATGTGGAGGACGAGTTCGAGCACAACATGGCGCAACAACTGTATGTCACCCCAGACACCTGGCAGGCGGTGAAGAGCGCCAAGGAGGAGCTGGTCGGACAGATCAACGCCACCTTTGACAAGGCGGAGGAGGACACGGACATCGGCATGATTGCCCAAGCCCTGGTCGCCTTGCCCAACCCGTTTGTGGATCAAGCCATCGCGTTGTTGAAAAAAGAGTTTAACGAAATCTGATTCCATGAAATTCATCGCATCACAAATCGCAGCCTTGCTGTCCGGCACCATTGAAGGAGATCCGAATGCCGAGGTCTGGAACGTCGCCAAGATTGAGGAGGGAGCCCCGGGAATGCTGAGCTTCCTGGCCAACCCGAAATACACACCTTATCTCTATACCACGAAATCGTCGGTGGTGATCGTCAGCAATGACTTCGTCGCCAAGGAGCCTGTCGCAGCCACCCTGATCCGTGTCGCCGATCCTTATGCGTCCTTCGCCAAGCTGTTGGCGTTCTACGATGAGATGGCGAACAAGAAGGAGGGCGTCTCTTCCTTGGCTTTCGTCTCTCCGACGGCCCATTGTGGCGAGAACCTCTATCTCGGCGAGTTTGCCTTCATTGGCGAGCATGTGACCTTAGGCAATAACGTGAAGATCTATCCTCAGGTGTATGTCGGTGACGGCTCTGTCATCGGTGACAACACGGTCCTATATCCTGGCGTCCGTCTCTATCGGGACACGGTGGTCGGCAAGCGTTGTGTCATCCATGCTGGTGCGGTCCTCGGTGCTGATGGCTTCGGCTTCGCTCCTCAGGAGGATGGCCATTACGAGAAGATCCCGCAGGTGGGCAACGTGGTGGTCGATGACGACGTGGAGATCGGGGCCAACACGACCATCGACCGGTCGACCATGGGCTCCACCAGGATCCATAAGGGCGTGAAGTTGGATAACCTGGTGCATCTGGCGCATAACGTGGAGGTGGGAGAGCATTCCGCCTTGGCGGCCCAGGTCGGCGTGAGCGGCTCGACCCATCTCGGGAAACACTGCGTGGTGGGCGGCCAGTCGGGCTTCGTGGGACATCTGCATATCGCAGACGGGTCGAAGTTCGGTGGACAATGCGGCATCATGGGCAACATCAAGGAGGAGAACCAGGAGTTCATGGGAACCCCGATCCAGCCGCTCCGGCAATACCTGGTCGCCAACGCCCGATTCCGCCATATCGACGAGATGGCACGCAAGATCGACGCCCTCGAAAAGGAACTCTCGGAACTCAAATCCCGACTTTAAAGCATTTTTTTTTGTTATTAATGTAATTTTCTCTATTTTTGCCCGTTTTTCTTGAGACAATTGTAGCTCATGAACGGATTTTTATGGAAGAAAAGCAGTGTACTTTAAAAAGAAAAGTCAGTGTGTCTGGCGCCGGACTCCATACGCGTCAATGCGGCACCCTGACTTTCAACCCTGCCGCCGCCAACACCGGAATACGTTTTCGTAGGATCGATCTGGAAGACAAGCCGATCATTGAAGCGGATGTGGATAACGTCATTGATACGACAAGAGGCACTACCCTGGGAAAAGGTGGCGTCAAGATATATACCGTAGAACATGTTTTGGCCTCCCTGAGAGGGATGGGCATCGACAATGTGCTGATCGACATTGACGTGGAGGAGACTCCCATCATGGACGGCAGCGCGAAGGAGTTCGTCAAGGTGCTGAAAGAAGCCGGCATCGTCGAGCAGAACGCCCCGCGCGACTATTATGTCGTCAAGGAGCCGATCGTCTATCGTAACGAGGTCCTCGGCATCGAGCTTTCCATCGAGCCTTGCGACCATTTCATGGTGGACGTGACCGTGAAATACAACACCAAGGTCCTGGACCAACAGAGCGCTTCCCTGCATGACCTGAAGGACTTCGAGACGGAGATCTCCCAATGCCGTACCTTTGTCTTCCTGCACGAGCTGGAGACCCTGCTGAGCCGTAACCTCATCAAGGGCGGCGACCTCACCAACGCCATCGTGTTCGTCAACAAGAACGTCTCTTCCGAGGAACTGGATCATATCGCGGCATTCTTCAAGAAGCCCAAAGTGATCGTCAAGGAAGGCGGAATCCTGAACAACGTCGATCTGTATTTCGAGAACGAGCCTGCACGCCATAAGTTGCTGGATGTGATCGGCGACCTGACCCTGGTGGGCAAACCCATCAAGGGCTATGTGAAGGCTTACAAACCCGGACATTTCTCAAACACCTCCTTCGCTAGAAAGATCAAGCACACCATGCTTCAGGAGGAATAAACTAAAAAGCACCATGAATCAACCAATGGCATACATTCATCCCAACGCCCGTATTGCAGAGGATGTCAAGATAGAGCCGTTCACCTGGATCGGCGAAGATGTGGAAATCGGCAGCGGAACTTGGGTTGGACCCAATGTGACCATTATGGATGGTGCTCGTATCGGCAAGAACTGCAAGATCTTCCCTGGCGCGGTCATCTCAGCGATCCCACAGGACCTCAAATACCAAGGCGAGACCACCTATTGCTATATCGGCGACAACACCACCATCCGTGAGTCGGCCACCGTCAACAAAGGCACCGCCGCCTCGGGCAAGACCGTGGTGGGCAAGGACTGTCTGCTGATGGCCTTCACCCATGTGGCCCATGACTGTGTCGTGGGTGACCATGTCATCATGGCGAATGCCGCCACGCTGGCCGGACATATCACGGTGGATGACTGGGCTATCCTGGGCGGATTGGCTGCCGTGTCGCAGTTCACCCGTATCGGCGCCCATGTGATGATCTCGGGTGGCGCCATGATCAACAAGGACATCCCTCCGTTCGTGAAGACAGGCTCGGGCTATCCGGTGTCCTATGCCGGAGTGAACTACATCGGCCTCGGACGCCGTGGGTTCTCCAAGGAACGCATCAATGCCATCCAGGACGTGTATCGGGTGATCTACAGTGCGGGGATGAATGTCTCGCAAGCCATTCAGTACATCAAGGCGAACATGCCTGCCTCTGAGGACAAGGACATGATCATCGAGTTCGTGGAAGCCTCCAAGATCGGCATCATGAAGAACACGGTCGGTCAGTAAGGCCTTGACGGCAATTACCTCATATCAATGATTTCAACATCGGGATGTGCTTTCTCATCGAAAGAGAAGAAGGCGTTGTCGAACGTTTGGTTGACCTTCAGGTCCTTCACCTCGATGGTCAGCATGCCACCGCCTGCCTCTTCGATCTCCGCGGAATCCAGTGAGCCGTCCTTGGCGATGCGGACGATGACCTTCGGGTATCTTCCTTCGGGGTTGGTCAGTTGGACCACGCTTTGGCGTTTCTCGTTGGTCTCGATGAGGGTGGCGGTGTAGTCGCGGTCAAGGGTAGTGATCAGCTTGAAGGGCGTGTTGTCGTCACCGAATCCGGCGTCGCTGACCATGGCTTCCTGCTCTTCCACCAGGTAGGTCCAGATGACTTTGCCATCGGAGATGGTCTCCTGCTCATTCATGACGATCTTGTATCGCTCGCCCTCCATGTAGGCTTTCCCTTGCTGTTTCTTCTCGGGGCTCTTGCCTTTCTCCTGATAGCAGTAGTCGTAGGACACCTCGACGTTTTTGGGATCGCGGAAGGTCTTGACCATCTTCTTGATGAGCGCATTGGCGTTGCTTTGCTGGCTGAAGCCGTTGAGGGCTGCCGTCATCAGCACAAGGCTGACCAGGATGTTGAGATACTTTTTCATCGTTGTCGGAGTGAATGATAACAATAGCGTTGGAGATCAAATGCCTTGATCTTTCATTTCCAGATCCTTCAAAATCTGTTCCAAAGCGAATTCGTTGGCCACTTTGACCTCGCGGGACTTGCTTCCGGAGAACGGACCGACGATGCCGGCGGCTTCCAGTTGGTCGATGATACGGCCGGCGCGGTTATAGCCCAACTTGAGTTTGCGTTGGATCATGGAAGTGGAGCCTTGCTGGGTCTGGACCACGATACGGGCGGCTTCCTCGAACAGGCTGTCGCGTTCGTCGCCGTCCTCATAGTCGCTTTCGCCGTTGGCTTCATCATCCGGCACATCCGGCAGCAGGAAGGGTTCGCTGAAGCCACGTTGCGCACCGATGAAGCTGGTGATGGCTTCCACCTCGGGGGTGTCGATGAAGGCGCATTGAAGACGCACGACCTCATTGCCGGTGCTGAGCAGCATGTCGCCTCGTCCGATGAGTTGGTTGGCGCCGCTCTGGTCGAGGATGGTCTTGGAGTCCACGGCGGAGATCACACGGAAGGCGATACGGGCAGGGAAGTTGGCCTTGATGGAGCCCGTGATGATGTTCACTGAAGGACGCTGGGTAGCGATGATCAGATGGATGCCGATGGCACGGGCGAGTTGGGCCAGTCGGGCGATGGGCGACTCCACCTCACGGCCTGCCGTCATGATGAGGTCGGCGAACTCGTCAACGACTAGGACGATGTAGGGGAGGTAGCGGTGACCTTCCGTGGGAAGGAGGCGACGGCTCTTGAATTTCTCGTTGTATTCGATGATGTTACGGCATTCGGCGGCTTGCAGGAGGTCGTAACGTTGGTCCATCTCGATGCAGAGGGAGTTGAGGGTGCGGACGACCTTCTGGACGTCGGTGATGATGGCGTCCTTGGCGTCGGGCAGCTTGGCGAGGTAGTGACGTTCGATGCGGTTGTAGAGGGTCAGCTCCACCTTCTTCG
>JAEEGL013682820.1_pt1 | contig 15107 bp, 13 predicted proteins | sample 9134231 | NCBI WGS metagenome assembly JAEEGL01 (sample SAMN16246548, study PRJNA631951) | gut metagenome | biome: gut microbiome; feature: rumen; material: fiber-attached | host: Bos | place: Iran: Karaj | collected 2018-10 | reverse complement strand
CAGCAGAATAATGACTGGAATAATCAGAACCAGTGGAATCAGAATAACGACTGGAATAACTGGGATGTAAACAACTGGAACAATCAGAATCAGCAGCAGAATGATTGGAACAACTGGAATCAGGGTCAGCAGCAGAATGATTGGAACAACTGGAACCAGGGTCAGCAGAATAATGACTGGAATAATCAGAACCAGTGGAATCAGAATAACGACTGGAATAACTGGGATGTAAACAACTGGAACAATCAGAACCAGCAGAATAATGACTGGAACAACTGGAACCAGGGCCAGCAGAACAACGACTGGAATAACTGGAACCAGGGTCAGCAGAACAATGACTGGAATAATCAGAACCAGTGGAATCAGAATAATAATTGGAATAACTGGGACGTAAACAACTGGAACAACCAGAACCAGCAGAATAATGACTGGAACCAGGGCCAGCAGCAGAATAATGACTGGAGCAACTGGAACCAGGGTCAGCAGAACAATGATTGGAATCAGCAGAATAACAATAATTCCTGGTACAACTGGGAAGTAAATGACTGGAACAATCAGAATCAGCAGAACAATGACTGGAACCAGGGCCAGCAGCAGAATAACGACTGGAGCAACTGGAACCAGGGCCAGCAGAACAACAATCAGAATCAGGGTAACGGCAGCAATGCTTCAACTGGAGGCTTCAACAGCTCAGCTACAATGGCTGATGATTTCAGAACTGGTTCTTCACGTTATTTCATAGCTTCTGACGGTTGGACTAATGGCAATCCTTTTGACTGTGGCTGGTACAAGTCACAGACTGCTTTCAGAAATGGTGCGCTTGAGCTTACTATTGACAAGGATAACACAGGAAAGTACAACTATGCTGGAGCTGAGTACAGAACTAACGATTTCTATGGTTTCGGTTACTACGAAACATCTATGCAGGCTATAAAGAATAACGGTGTTGTATCTTCATTCTTTACTTATACAGGTGAGTCTGATAACAATCCTTGGGATGAGATCGATATCGAGATTCTTGGTAAGGATACTACTAAGGTTCAGTTTAACTATTATACCAATGGCAAGGCTGACCATGAGAAGCTCTATGATCTCGGCTTCGATGCTTCACAGGGCTTCCATACATATGGCTTTGATTGGCAGCGCGATCACATTACATGGTACGTTGACGGTAAGGCAGTATATACAGCATATGACAACATTCCTCAGACACCAGGTAAACTTATGATGAATGTATGGCCTGGTACGGGTGTTGATGACTGGCTGAACCACTATGACGGTAGAACACCTCTGACAGCTCGTTATGAGTGGGCAACATACAACAAACAGTAAGTGTTAACTAAAGATCCTTTTATAATATAAAATCTATTTTACGGGAGCAATATTTTAATATTGCTCCCATCTTTTTAGGTAAAAAATATGTGTGGAACTGTGTGGACATTCGAGGTTTTTTAGTACTGTTTCTTGTAATAATCTTTAAAAAAATCACAAAACGTATACAATCCTTTAGCATAATTCACATATTTGCTGCCGACAAATTATTCAATCCACCAAAGTTAATATATAACGTATTGACAATGAGCAGAATATTGTGTAGAATACTAAGTATCAGGAAGAAAGTTATAAATTAATGTAAGGCAATAATTTTTTCACATATTAATTTTAACATTATTTAAGGAGGAAAATCTAATGAAAAAGTTTCTTGCAGTACTCTCAACTCTGGTGATGTTAGGTTCACTCGCTTCATGCGGCGATTCTACAAGTACATCAGACAACAACAACAGCAGCAATAATGACACCAAAACTACTACCGAAGCCAAAAAAGACGACGCTGAAGCTAACAACGACAGCGACGATTCAAGCAGCAGTGGTAAGAAAACTGTCGGAATTGCTATGCCTACAAAGTCTCTTGAGCGTTGGAATCGTGACGGCGAATATCTCAAAGAGCAGTTTGAGGCAGCAGGCTATGATGTTGAGCTCAAGTACTCAGATAATAAGACTGATCAGCAGAACAACGATATCCAGTCAATGATTGCTGATAAAGTTGATCTTCTTCTTATAGCTGCTATCGATGGCGAGACCCTCTCTCAGACACTCGCTGATGCTAAGGCAGTTGATATCCCAGTTATCGCTTATGACCGTCTTATAATGAATACAGATGCAGTTTCATATTATGTTTCATTCGATAACTATACAGTTGGAAAGCTGCAGGGTGAGTTCGTTCGTGATACTCTTAAGCTTGACAGCGAGGCTGGTCCTTTCAATATCGAATTTACAGCTGGTGATCCTGCTGATAATAACGCTGGTTTCTTCTTTAGAGGCGCATATGAGGCTCTCGAGTCATACATCAACGATGGCAAGCTTGTAATCCCTTCAGGAAAAACAACTTTCGAGCAGGTTGCTACTCCTACATGGTCAACAGATAAAGCATTTGAGAATATGCAGAACACTCTTGCTTCATATTATTCAGGCGGAACACAGCTCGACGTTGCTCTCTGCTCCAATGACTCAACTGCTCTTGGTGTTGCAAAGGCTATCGATACAGACTATATTGGAAGCAATACTCCAATCGTAACAGGTCAGGATGGCGATATTGCAAATCTTCAGAATATCGTAGACGGTAAGCAGTCAATGACAGTATATAAGAACGTTAGCGATGAGGCAGGCGTTACTCTTGACGTTGCAAAGGCTATTCTCTCTGGTCAGACACCTGACGGAAGTCTCTCACTCTCAGCAGAGGCAAAGTATGATACAGATTCATATGATAACGGCGTTAAGAAAGTTCCATCATATCTGCTTGTTCCTTATGTTATCACTAAGGATTCGCTTGAAAAGCTTGTAGATACTGGTCTTTATAAGTGGGATAGCAACAATAAGTATCTTGAATCAACAGCTTCAACAACTTGATGACAAAATAGCATTATTATAATGTCTGAAAATAGGGGGGGACGGACGGAGTCCGTCCCTTTTTTCTGAATGAATTAGGTGCATTCGGAGAAAAATGTCGAAAAACGTTGCTTCAGACATGGTAAAGGAGGGATATAATTGGCAGAGTATATTCTTGAAATGAAAAATATCACTAAAGAGTTTCCGGGTGTTAAGGCTCTTGATAACGTTAATCTACAGGTGAGGCCGGGTGAGATACATGCTCTTGTAGGTGAAAACGGTGCAGGAAAATCTACGCTTATGAACGTTCTCAGCGGAACCTATCCTTTTGGAAGCTATACAGGAGATATCGTGTATAACGGCGATGTCTGCCAATTCAAAACACTTCACGACAGTGAAGAAAAGGGAATAGTTATCATACATCAGGAGCTTGCGCTTATTCCCGAGCTTTCAATCGGTGAGAATATGTTCCTTGGAAATGAGCGTAAAGGACGTTTCGGCATTGATTGGGACAGAACTTATCACGAAGCTGAAGAGCATATGAAACAGGTCGGCCTTAAGGAAGAGGCAACCACTCTCATAAAAGATATTGGTACAGGTAAGCAGCAGCTTGTTGAAATCGCAAAAGCTCTCAGCAAAAACGTTAAGCTGCTTATACTTGATGAGCCGACTTCTTCACTTAATGAAGAGGATTCGAGGATGCTCCTAGATCTTCTTCTGGAGTTCAAGAAGGGCGGCATGACTTCGATCATTATTTCCCATAAGCTTAACGAAATATCATACGTTGCTGATAAGATTACAGTACTTCGTGACGGCTCGACTATCGAGACTATCGATAATGAAGCTCATAATATCGATGAAGCACGTATTATTCGCGGAATGGTTGGTCGTGAGCTTAGCGATCGTTATCCTGCACGTGAACATAATGTTAGCGACAAAATTGGTATGGAGGTTAAGAACTGGAGTGTACACCATCCAATATATGACGAGAAAAAAGTCGTTGACAACGTTTCGTTCAATGTTCACCGCGGTGAGATAGTAGGCTTCTCTGGCCTGCAGGGTGCAGGACGTACTGAGCTTGCAATGTCTATTTTCGGAAGGTCGTATGGTACAAACATCAGCGGCGAGCTGAAAATCGATGGTAAAGACAAGAACCTCAGAAATGTTCGTGATGCTATCGAAGCAGGTCTTGCTTACGTTACCGAAGACAGAAAGGGAAACGGTCTTATCCTCGAGCAGAGCATCGCTCAAAATACCACAATGGCACGACTTGAAAAGGTCTGCAATAGAGGTATAGTTGACGTTAACAAGGAAAATGCGGTCGCAGAAGATTACAAGGAGAAACTTCGTACAAAGACACCATCAGTACAGCAGGCTGTCGGTAATCTTTCTGGTGGTAATCAGCAGAAGGTGTTGCTAGCCAAGTGGATGTTTGCTGACCCTGAGGTACTCATACTCGACGAACCGACAAGAGGTATCGATGTTGGCGCCAAGTACGAGATATATTGCATAATGAATGATCTTGTGGCACAGGGCAAATCCGTTATAATGATATCCTCTGAAATGCCCGAACTGCTTGGTATGTGCGATCGTATATACGTTATGAACGAAGGCAGAATGGTTGCGGAAATGCCTGCATCAGAAGCAACGCAGGAAAAGATAATGTCCGCTATCCTTCAGTCTGACAAAAAATAAATGATCGAGGGAGTGTAACATGAACGCTAAAACATTCATAAAAAAGTACACGATGGTCATAGCACTCGTCGTTGTATTTATATTCTTTTCTCTCTGGACAGAGGGACGACTTCTTTATCCACAAAATCTTTCAAACCTTTTGATACAGAACGCTTACGTTCTGGTGCTTGCTTGCGGTATGCTCATGTGCATCCTTACAGGTGGTAACATTGACCTTTCTGTAGGATCAACGGTTTGCCTCATTGGTGCCATAGCGGCTCAGATGCTGACAAAGCATAATATGAATCCGATAGTTGTTATTCTTCTCTGCCTGATATTTGCATGTCTTATAGGTATGTGGCAGGGATTCTGGATTGGTTACATACACATTCCGCCATTTATCTGTACTCTTGCTGGAATGTTCCTGTTCAGAGGCTTCGGACGTGCAATACTTGACTCAAAGACTATTTCTATTCCACAGTCTGACGGTACTGTAGGTAAACAGTTCCTTGATATATTCGCTTCTTATATCGAAGTACCTGGAATAGATAACAAGCAAGTTAAGTGGTCTGCTTTTATTTTAGGTATTATTATTGCAGCAGCTCTGATTGTGATTACAGTTCTCAATCGTATCAAGAAGGCTAAGAAGGGATATAAGCAGGTATCTGCTTTATCACAGTTTGCAAAGATAATCGTTATCGACATTCTCGTGCTTGCTTATACATGGAAGATAGCACACTATAAGGGAATTCCAGTAATGGCTATTTGGGTACTTGCAATAGTATTCATATATGCATTTATCACATCAAAAACTGCTTTCGGACGTTACTTCTACGCAGTCGGCGGAAACGAAAAGGCTACAAAGCTTTCCGGTATCGACACAAAGAAAGTTTACTTCCTCGCTTATACGTCCATGTCACTCCTTGCAGGTCTTTCGGGACTTCTTGTTGCAGCACGTGTTGGATCTGTAAACGGCGATACAGGTAACTCATTTGAAATGGATGCTATCGGTTCGTGCTTCATCGGTGGTGCTTCAGCATACGGTGGAAGCGGTACTGTAGGCGGAGTCGTAGTCGGAGCTATCCTTCTTGGAGTTATTAACCAGGGTATGTCTATCAAGGGCCTTGATAACAACTGGCAGTATGTAGTCAAAGGTGCGGTTCTTCTTATAGCTGTTATCTTTGATGTTGTATCAAACAAAAAGACAGGTAAGGCTGGCTGATAAAGGAATTTGCGGCTCAGGAAATAATATCCTGAGCCGTACTTAGTTTAATAGCATTGTGAGGTAAAAACATGAATGGGAGAAAATACGATACTGAAAAGCTTTCAAAGGCAGGAAAGGGAGCTTTGTTAAGAGGTGTTGTCGCAGTATACATTGCGTATCTTGCCTTTAATATTGTTTGTGCTGAAAATACTTCCATGAGCGTGACTGTTTCTCGCATTATTGGAGCGCTTTTCTTGGCAGCGGATATTGCTTTTATTATTTACACCTATAATCAGTTCCACAAGGAAATGAAGGCAGCCGTTTTAGCTGATGAAGCTATCGAAACAGATAAGGAAGAAGAGAAAACTGATGAGCAAAAATAAAAAAGTGATTTCTTTCGTTAGGGATCTTTATGATGATTATATTTCAGAGGTTGAGAGACTAGAGGGGAGTAAAAAGCCTACCGATGGACTTTTGGGAATTGGAAAGAAAACTTCAGATGATATCTGCCATGACGTTTTTTCAAAGCAGCTTCAAATATTGCTTGATAACTTTTCCGCAGAAAAGCCAAGTTCTTCAGATATTAAGGAAGTGCTGGAGTACATATATAGCATTCAAAATGAGCATAAAGATCTGATAAGTGCTTATTGGCTATTAAAAGCGGTACATGGCTTCACTGAGAATATTGTGGGAATGCTGTCGCGTGAAGATGCGTCTGCACTCTATGAGTTTTATGATCAACTAATTCCGCGGAGCGAGAGATTCCCTGTTCAGAAAAAAGTTTTAAAGGCACTTAAAAGTGCTGCAAAATGATATGGCTGGTACGAAATGATTTTCATCATATCCCAAAATCATATTGAGTATAATGAACAAAGGTGATATTTTTTCTTGTGATTCAATACTTATTATTCTTGATATAACAGCTTCATTAATTCGAGTTGAAATAGATATACATAAGAACTGTATGGCGTTATATATGGGTAAATCGTTCAATCGTTAATTGTGTAGAATTATACCAACTTGATATGAATAATATAAAGTTAAAAAATAAATTTTTATCATATCTATTGACAACCATATGCTTTTCTGATATAATTAGTGTGTTGTGATTGAGCAACAATAAGTAAATAGGGGTATAGCTCAGTTGGTAGAGCAGCGGTCTCCAAAACCGCGTGCCGAGGGTTCAAGTCCTTCTGCCCCTGCCAGAACGATAAAGCCTATATTCAGCATAAATGTGCTGAATATAGGCTTTTTTATTCTCTTGTGAGCTTGCCGCTTGCAACTCGAAAGAAATCTAATTTCCCATTTTTTCACATTCTTTTTTACTCTTTTTTAAATTATAGGTAATAAAATAGGTAATAAATAATATTGCTTTTAGTAGCTATCTGTGCTATAATATAGGCAAATTCAAGAAAGGGTGGTAATATGGCAAGGCGTGAAAAGGGAGAAGGTTCAATTTCAAAGCGGAAGGATGGATCATGGACAGCTCGTTTAATCGATATATTCTTTTGAAACATCAGAATATGTAATACTAAAACCTTGTTTTTCAACTTCTCTATAGAACTGATGTAAATGGTAAAATAAGAATGTAGTAAAAAGGCAAAGTAAAAGACGCTGACATAGAGTCAGTTGCTGCTCAAAATCTTAAAATGATGGACAATCTGCTGAATATGAGAAAATCTAGTATAACGGAGGATGAAGCAATGCTTTCAAGCGATGGATTATGAATACTTATATAACACAACCATTCTATGCTCTATATTTAAATCAATAACAGGTCAAATATTAATCCACCAAGTTTTCTTCTTTTATTGCTATACTCTATGCTTTATCTGATTGATTTAACATGAAAAATTTATAGTTTTTTAATTAAAAATTCTTGACAATTCGCCGTAGGAGAATAATGACATTACGCTTTTGTTGGATTTTTAGTGCATTTAAAAGCCGTTCTGTCTTGATGTCAAAAAATTATTACACTTTTCTTTCAAGTTATACCTTTTCCTCGCTGCAGCTAAAATGGTAAAAAAAATGGCAGAGCATCATGAAGTCTCAAATGCTCTGCCAATTATTATATTGGAATATGTTATATTCTATGTATTGTTTCTGAACCATTTCCATGGATCGTCGGTGTCACCCCATATATATGTGTAGCTATTAATCATTTTATCGAGTTTATTATTATAAATATCTTGTTCTTTTTGAGTCATATTCATACTAGCTTCACACTGAAAAACTATTTGTTCATCAGGATAAATTCTATAAAGAGTATTTCCTGAGGATCCAGCATGTGTTGTTCTTCCAAGGAAGATTTCTCCTGTGACATTAGATTTGAAAATACCACCGTTATTCGAGCCGTTACAACGCCATACTTGATTTGGATAAGAATGGTTGTTTAAAACTACAAAAGGGCAAAAAGCTTAAGGTTGGAAACAGTGAACAGCTGTTGAATGCATTAATCGGCCTTGATTCAGTAAAAGAAAGTATTCGTAAACTTAAAGCATTTGCATTAGTAAACAAAGAAAACTCCGGGTTTAATTTGCATATGGCTTTTTGTGGGAATCCGGGAACAGGCAAAACGGAGGTTGCGCGAATAATCGCAGGTATTCTCCATGAAAATGGTTTGCTACCTACAGCAAAAGTTGTTGAAACAGATCGAAGTGGTCTTGTCGCTGCCTATGTTGGACAGACTGCCTTGAAAACTATGGAGCGTATAGAAGAAGCAATGGGTGGAGTACTATTCATTGATGAAGCTTATGCATTGACACAGAGTGAAAGCAAAGGTGACTATGGGCACGAAGCTGTAGCAACACTTATAAAGGCAATGGAAGATTATCGCGGAAAATTCTGTGTAATACTTGCAGGTTACAGAAATCCAATTCATGAAATGATTGCATCTAATCCTGGATTCCGTTCAAGAATTCAATTTCACATTGATTTTCCTAATTATGCGCGAAATGAGCTTGGGCAAATTGCATATCTATTTCTAAAAAACAGAGGATATTCAATCAGTAATGAAGCACTTTATAGAGTACTTGATATTACAGATATCAAACGAAAAGAACCGGATTTTGCAAATGCCAGAGAATTACGCAACATACTTGATCAAGTCATAATATCTCAGAATTTGCGATGCCTGGATGCAGAAGACAAAAAATTGGAAATAGTAGATGTTAACAGTTACATCAAGGATGCACATTTAAATCTTCCTACAACTGGTGAAGGCGTTGACAAAAAGATTATGACAGCTGAAGATGAACTTGAAGCATTGATCGGATTATCTGCTGTAAAACGTATGGTAAAGAAAATAAAAGCATATGCTAAACGAAATAAAAGTGATTATGATTTCAATTTGCATATGTGTTTTTACGGAAATCCAGGAACAGGCAAAACAGAGGTTGCAAGGTTGCTTTCAAGAATACTATATGAAGAACATGTACTCCCCGAAGCAAAATTAACAGAAACTGATGCCAATGGATTAATCGGGAAATATGTAGGAGCAACTGCACCTAAGACATTAGCAAAGATCAATGATTCTATGGGTGGTGTGCTCTTTATTGATGAAGCATACAGCTTAACAGAAACAAGTGGTGATGACAACCATTCTGTTGGATATGGCGACGAAGCAATAGCTGTATTAATAAAAGAGATGGAGGATCGTCGTGGACAGTTCTGTGTAATTCTTGCCGGCTATCGTAATAAAATGGAGTCAATGCTTAACAGTAACCCTGGTATGAAATCCAGAATTCAGTTTCAACTTGATTTTCCTGATTACAGTCGGGAAGAATTGTGTGAAATTGCTTCAGTATTCCTCGGCAAGAAAAAATATGAAATCAATGATAATGCATTGCAGCTTGTATTGGATATTTCAGAATATTACCGAAATCGTCAAAATTTCGCTAATGCACGTACAATTAGAAATATTCTTGATCAGGTAATTATGAATCAGAATCTTCGCACAGAAGATGATAAGATGCCTGATAATAGGATCATCCGAAGCGATGTTGAAGATTATATCGCTGATGAGAAAATTGATTTGTCAGATACAGCAGGAAATAAAAGGAAAATTGGTTTTTAACATAGTTACTATGTTATCCATTTTGATCAGAAAAATTAATAACAGGAGGTCAAATGTAATGGGTTTTATAATTGAAGATATAATTAAAACCGAATGATTCAATTAGCAGATATACTGTTAACAACTGATGAAACGAAAAAAATGCTTTGAAGGAGTGATCATATATATGAAAGCAAAATCAGGAAGTAAAAATATCGAGCTCAGAGTATCGACCAATATTAAAAAATTTATAGATCAGGATATCAAACCTGTATTATGTAATGAACCATATCCGACAACACTTGGTTTTGAAACAAAATATGGTACTTTTATTGCTTCAATCCCCGTACGTTATGCTCTGATTCCTTTATTTCTTATAAAAAACAATTATATGAAATTAACTAATTGCGTATGTATTGACGATCATTATATTTCGTGCAACATTGAATATCATGATCTTATGTATAAAAAGCCTAAATATGATGATGAATTTTCAAATCATGTTTTAAGCAGGTTTTATATTCCGGATTGCAGCCTTTCACAGAGATTTTGTGAATATTATTATGATGATTCTGCAAAAGCTCTTTCTTTTCTGAAATACAGATCAGTATTAAACAAAAATACCAACACATATTTTGATTGCTATGCCGCATTAGGGAAAGAGTATTATTTAATCGTAAAAAATGGTAATATATATGGCTTTGACGGTGTAGTAAAAGAAAAACTCACAGGAATAAACAGGAAATATGCAGAATTCTACATTAATCGTTACAGGCAGTGTTATCGCTTGCCTCTAATTGATTTTGAGGAGGTATAATAATGGCAAAATATACACCCGGTAAGGAACCTCAATATCTCAAAAGCAAACTTAAAATTTTCTTTGATAAAATTGATGAATTTTATCCTGATAAAATAATAATAGGTCTTCATAATGATCACAAAAAACTTGGAGAAAAGCTGACAGCTTTATATCGTGAACTTGGATATGAAGACGGTCAGTCTTTTCTTGCAGCATATGGATATACTGTTGTTAAAAAAGCTGTCAGTGCAAGAAAACCCAGAGTTTCCAATAAAGTGGAAAAAAAGGCTCTGCTTATTGAAACAATAAAAAGCAAGCTGACTGATGATATGTTTATTACAAACATACCTGAGCTAAAAAAAGTGTTCCCTGAGTTAAGTCAGGATATTGATAATTCCGGAATAAAAAAACAGGAACTGGCAGATGCCGGAATAATCATAGATGATATAAATATAATCAGAAGCTATCGAAAAAAGCAAAAAGAAAAGATAATCTTCGGATTGAAGGAACAATTGCCTAAAGATCGTATTTTTTTAACTGCTGATATGTTAAGGAAGGAATATCCGGATATTGGAGAACAGTTTAAGGCTGAAAATGTATCTGATGATGATTTAAAGCGGTATGGAATTGTCAGGACATATTTTAGCGTCTCTGAAGCACGAGAATATCTTATTGAAGAATTAAAAAATCAATTGAATGGAAAAAAACTGGAAAGTATTGATGATATTAAAAAGACATTTCCCGATCTCTTAAGTTTAATATCATATTCTATTCTTTCAAAACAGCAATATGAAGAGTTAGGAATAATTGAAATTGATCATAATGATCCTATAAGAGTACGGATGGAAGAAAAACGTGCGAATATAAATTCATTAATTGAAAAGCTTAAAGAAGTTTCAAATGGCAGGAAATTTAAAGAGCTGTCAGAGATCAAAGAAAAATTCCCTGAATTATATTCGCTTACAAGAGAATACAGTTTAACAGCAGATGCGCTTGCAGATGCCGGTATCATTATAAAACAGAATATTACTTATGAAGAATTGTTATATAGGGTACGTATCGGACAAGAGGTTCCGAATTATTATAAAATAACTCAATCTGATTTCGGACTTACTCCTTCTGAATTCAGAGGCTACTATCGGTATTCCTCTCCCGGCGGCAAAATTGGCGATGCATTAAATAGCATAATCAGTGTTCTGAGTGCTGTTCACAATGAAGAAGATGACAGAATAATTGACGAAAACAAGCTATCAGATAATGATATTCAAACCTTGAAGAACGGAGCAGAAGAAATAGGCTATAAATCAGTAAAAGAGCTGCTTGAAGCTTATGGATTCGGCTATTTACCAAAAGAATGATATTAAAAGGAGAAGTATTAACCATGAAATACCCAATCGTTGAAAAGCTTAACATCAGAAATGCCGAATTTGCACAGTTTTTGAAACAGCATCTGCAGCCTTTCAGTACCAGAAGCTATGACGGGAAGCTCTATTTTGAAAATGAATGTGGTGAAGACGATATTTACAACGAAGAAACTGATGAGTATGTATATTACGAAAGTTATTATTATATCAAAGCCACTCTCGGTGACGAGGGTTTAGAACTTGAAATGCAAAATGCTTATGGTACTATCAAACCTGAAGGCATACTCGACAGATGGTTTAAACTTCTATTCTTCGGCGACGTTGATTCGGCTTATTATATAGATACAGAATATGATGAGGAGGAAGATATGGAGTATGAAGATGAGGAAGAATATGATGATGAAGATGAGGAGTATGAAGATGAGAATGATATAGATCCGCAAATGAAAGAAAAATATATAGAATTCATTGCAGTATATGATGCCGTGAAAAAAAAGGTAGGTACTATGAAGACGAGGTTGTCCGTTGATGTTCCAGATGAGCCTTTTTTATGCTGGTGTGATACTGAAGCACTTTTTCGCTTTGATGATGAATTCAAGGATATGATCAATGAGTACTATTGCCGCAGGTCCTACAGCAGTGCAGAAGTCCATTCGGCTGATTTTGCCTCAGCTTTAGAGAAATATTTTCGTGAAAACGGAAATAGTAAAGGAAATTATTATACGCTTAATACTGATGACGGATTCTATGCTGTGATGATCAAAGACGATATAGTTTATAGTACTGCTGAAGCAAGTTATTCAGATATAAAGAGGTATTTTGGCTTCCTTGATGATAATGCTCTTGATCTGCTTGATGACGCTGATTACACAGAGTGTATTCATGAAAAGTGTTCTGATGATGACGAAGAACTCGGATACTATTAATCAAGCACAGATAAAGAGAATAAAAAACCAGTGCGTTACGGGAATTTCCTTCTGGCGATTCAATGCTTTTCAGAGTGCGAAATAATCATCCAAAAATGAATACATAATAGGATGGTCGCCGTCATTTGGCGGCCATTTTTTTCAAAAAAATTATCTATTGACATATTTAATCTGAAATGATATAATAACAGCAGAACATATATTCTGTTTTGCTGTTGGAGGCGATCTATATGTGTATGTCCTTAAGAATTGAGCCAAGAGAACTGGCTGAAATTCTCATAAAAGTGAGAAAAATGTCCTTAGCACAGGAGATGTCGGTTAAACTTGGTAAAAGCCTTATAATGTCCGGCGACTTATTCCCAGCGGATATTGCCCCAGTTCTTGCACCGGATAAGTATGGAAATTTGGCTACATTTCCTATGGCGTGGGGATTTACGCATAAGGCTGCACCTAAACCGCTTGCCAACTGCCGCTTAGAGACTGCTGACAGCAAGCCTTTGTGGCGGGATTCTTGGTATAGGAGAAGGTGTGTTATCCCTGCCTCTTGGTATTATGAATGGGGATATCCTGTATATGATAACGACAGCCTCAGTATGATAGAGCATCGCAATACAAAGAAGGTCAAATTCGCCATACAGACCGAAGGCTCTGATAGAACATATATCGCAGGACTATACCGATATGAGGAACATGGAGGTATGCAAGTACCTATGTTCTCAATACTTACGCGAGAAGCTGTAGGCAGTGTAAAGGATATCCATGACCGTATGCCGCTTATACTGGATAAGGATAATGTATTGGACTGGATACGCCCTAACGGAGATCCAAGCACCATAGTTGAAAAGGCACTGTCCAATATGGTATTCGAGAGAGCATTTGAGTATCCTCGGTTTCCACCTGAGATCATTACAGCATAGAATAAAAAATCAGCCGCACTTCGGGGGCGGCAACGCATGAAAGAATATATGTCGCTACAAAAAATGAAGCAATAATCGAAAAAGTGAAAGGAGAATTAGCATGGGACTATATGAAGGAATAAAAGACGCAATCGGAATAGCACAAAAGGCTGATAACATCGAGCTATATAAACAACTCATTGATTTAAGCTCACAGGCCTTGGATATGCAAACAGAAATAGCAAAACTACGCGAAGAGAATTCAGAATTACAAAAATCAAAAGGAACTGAGCAAAGACTGGTTAGGCATGAACAGCCCTATTTAACATTGGAAGGAGATAATCCAAAAGTGTGCTACTGCGCTGTATGTTGGGGTAAAGACGAGAAAATGATTCAGATGGACAGAATCAACTGGGATAAAGGTCAAATAAAGCTATATTGCAAAGTTTGTGAGAATCACTGCATTGAATGTTGTGAGTAATTGATAACTGGATTCCATGAAAAATACGGAGCATACAAAACAACACTTACCACTTATACCACTTTTTTCATGCAAAAGATTTTTATGGAACAAAAAAAGTCCTCACAGCCAAAAACTGTGAGAGCCTTATTGCTTTAATCAGATAAGATAATTAATAGTATATTTCAAAAATGTAATGTTATGTAAGTTTCAAAGAAGGACAAATAACGTTCCATGATGTATAATATAATCATAGAAACGGGGTTAACCCGAATGAATATAATCTTTTATACTGAAGGGAAGTATTTATCATGAAAAAGTCAGAAATCATCGTATTTACAATTTATAAGGTTATATATGTTATGTGCGCTATCGGAGCTGTTTATAACTATATTATGGACTTCATCAGCCCAACAGCTACCTATTGCAGCTTATCTTCAAATGGCTTTGTTTCACTTATTGCTATGACAGGTGTACTTGCTCTTATCTTGCAAAAAGAGCGTGAAGCAAAACAAAAATAAACTTCAAAACTGACAGCTGTTTATACCGTTCAATGCCACGGCTACACGAAGTATTTTACCACTTATACCACTTTTTTCACGCAAACTTTTTTCTGGAACAAAAAATCTCACAGCTTGTATGGTGAGATTCTTAATGATTTACCAAATATCGCTGATACGATTAACGCAAGTGATTACTTTTTCCTAATATTTTCCTAATAAACTCTTACATTTTTCTTTTTGAAAAATTCAGAACAATAATGACTATTCAGCGAAATCAAGCCATTTCAGGAACTTGATGAAACCTCTCAATTATACCGAAATCTCGACGATTTCGGATTGTG
>JAEEGL012816873.1_pt1 | contig 15107 bp, 11 predicted proteins | sample 9134231 | NCBI WGS metagenome assembly JAEEGL01 (sample SAMN16246548, study PRJNA631951) | gut metagenome | biome: gut microbiome; feature: rumen; material: fiber-attached | host: Bos | place: Iran: Karaj | collected 2018-10 | reverse complement strand
GTTGGGCTTCACCGCGATGAATCCCCGCTCGCATCCGAGGCGCTTCCGCTGGGTCGGGATCACCGCCAGGTGGGCGGCATTGATTTCCGGCACCACCATGGGCACGTCCTTCACGCCCCGGCAGGCGCTGTTGTTGCTGACCACGGGAATCTCATGCCTTGCATAATCCTCTTCCAAGGCACGGATCTCGTCCTTTTTCATATCCACGGCGCAGAACACGAAGTCCACTTTTTCAGCAATCGCATCGATATCCGCGGCATCCATCACGGTCATGCCGGCCACATCCTCCGGAATCGGCCAGTCAAAAGCCCAGCGGCCCTCCACGGCCTCCCGGTAGGGTTTCCCGGCGCTGCGGGCCGAAGCCGCCACGCAGCTGACATGAAACCAGGGATGATCCTTCAGCAGGGAAATGAACCGCTGGCCCACCATCCCCGTCGCACCGATAATACCTGCCCGAAGCTGAATCATATCTGTATCCTCCTCTTTCCGTTCTGTCCGCGCCTGCTTATTCCCAGAAAAGCAGATCGAAGCTGGGAATCTTTTCCGTCCCGTCCCCGTTCTGGATCTCGTGATACCCGGTCAGCCTTCCGTAGAACGTCTGTTCGCTGCCCGCCGCAAAGCCCGGCTCCTCGCCGGTTGTAATGGCGATAATGCCCTTCAGGTTTCCCTTCTCCGTTTTTGTCATCGCGGCAAACACGATGTACTCGTCTCCCACGTGCTGAATCTCCGTAATGGTGACTTTGTATCCCATCACCCGCCCCGTATAGGCGTCCATCTTCCGGTTCAGCGTGGAATAGGCCGGTTTCACAGCCTGCGCCTTGATCTGGTTCCGGCTGTCCTTTTCTGTCAGCGTCCGGTTCGCGGTCCAGGTGAAGCGTCTTGTGTCGTAATTCTTTTTCGACAGCACCAGCATCACCGTATACTGGCTCTGCGTGTCGGTCGGAATTTTGAACGTAAACCTTCCGGTGTTGTTGGTCCGGACGGTTTTGTCATAGTCCTTCCGTCCTCCGGTCACGATGCACTGCAGGGTCACGCCCTTGGTGGTTTTCCCGCTCAGGACGAATTCATCATTCTCGAACTGCTCCGGCACCTCCGCGTTCAGGGTCACCGGCAGCAGGGTTTTCTGATAGGTGGTGGTATCAAACACATGTTCCCCGATGGTCTGCCCGTTCAGCTCCACCGTCAGGGTCATCAGCCAGATCCCCTCCTCCGGCAGCTTGACATTCATCTTGAATTTGCCGCTTTTGCCGGCGTCCGTCTCAATCCGGGTGGGGTTTGGATTGGCATATTTCATAATCACGCCGATCAGATGCGCCCCGGGATTGGTCGTGCCCTCCACGGTGAAGGAGCTTGTATTGGTCTCCATCGGCGGAATCTCGGAAAAATTCAGGATCCCCGACGCCTTTGCCGGCGTATCCAGGGTCTGCGTGAATTCCACGGTCCTCGTGGCTTTGCGCAGGCTGTTGAGGTCCTTTGCCTTCAGCCCCCGGCCGTAGACCTGGTAATCCAGGACGACCGTCCATCCGTTCCGGACCGTTTTCTCCGCATATCCCCAGGTGATCAGGCCGTTCACATTCCGCTTGTACCGGATCTGCAGGAACCGGATATCGTGGCTCGTCCGGAACCATTCCGCGCTCTTGATATCGTACCCCTGATTCTTGTAGGCTTCCGATTTCATCTGGGCGGACCGGTAGACCGACCGGGTGGAGGTGGTCTGCGCGTCAATGTTGAAGTACTGCGCCGCGTCCTCATCCTGCCGCGCCCGGATCTCCAGACAGGCATCCAGGTCCGGAACCCACGCCTGCAGAAGCACGCCCCGTTCCTGCCAGTCCTGCTTCATGCCTTCAGCCGTCGTGTTCAGCGCATGCTGAATTTCTTCATGGCTTTCCAGGTTCTCCTCCCGCAGGACAATGTAGCTGTCCGCCAGAGACAGTTTCGCGAAGATCGTCCCCAGGGAGTACTCCGTCGTCGTTGCCGTGGCGGCCATGGCCGATCCGCAGAAAAGCGTGATCACCGCTGCCAGACAGAGCATCCAGAAAAAACATTTCCGCACAGAAGGTCACCGACCCTTTCTGTCAAAATCAATAAATAATTATAACAAAGAACGGCATAAAAGGCAAATCCCGGTTACGCGTCCGCCGGTCCCCTGGTCACAATATATCCGGCAAAGAGATCCGGCTCCCCATCCTTCCCATGGTAGACGCCGCCATGGGTCACCATCGTCATATAATCGCCCTTCGCGTTCATCACCCGGTACGGGCGGAACTGCCGGCCGGACTCCTCCTTCCGGACGCTCTCCATATCCGCCGCAAAAGCCGCCCGGTCCTCCGGGTGCATCCGTTTCAGCCATGCCTCATCAAAATCTGCAAAGAACACTTTTTCCAGTCCGAAAGCTTCCTCCAGCCGGGGGGCCACCCGGGTCACCCCGGTCTCCAGGTTCTGCATGAAGGGATAGCAGTCCCCGTCGTTCAGGCACATCGCCTCGAACGACTTATCCAGCAGGCCCGTCAGATTCAGCTTCGTCCCCTTATGGGTGGCGCCGGTACTCATTTCCCGCTTCAGCTCCGCCTTGTGCTGATACATCATGTAGTCCGCCACGCGCAGCACGTCATGCAGATTCCTGTACTGCGGCCCGGAGACTGCGTACCCGGTCGCCAGCATGGGCGTATATTCCTTTTTCTTCGCGGCCTCATCGCACACTCGGTGCACCTGCTCCGTTTCCGCCTCCACGGTTTTCTCGTCCGCATTCCGGTAGATCGCCAGGAATTCATCCCCGCCCATCCGGTAGATGTGCTCCGCATTTTTCAGGCAGTTCCGCAGCGTCGACGCGATGAACTGGATATACTCGTCCCCCGCGTCATGGCCGAACAGGCCGTTCACGGATTTCAGGTTGTTCATATCCGCGAAGAGGAAAATGAATTTCTGCTCCGGGTTCGCCTGATACTGCCGGTCATATTCCTGGATATCCCGCTCATAGCTGTTCCGGCTTTCAACGCCCGTCATGGCATCCATCATCATGGTCCGCTCCAGGGCGATCGCCGGATTCTCCAGCGAGAAGAAAAACCCGACCGTAACGATCGTCAGCGCTCCGCCCGTAAGCAGAAGCTCCCGGACCAGGATCTGCGCCGTCTCCGCCGCCACCAGCATCAGCAGCATCGGGATCAGCGCGTACCGGATCCGGCTGCTCAGGCGCCGCCAGTTCCGGAAGCTCAGGAGGATCGCCAGGAAAAAGCAGACATACCCCAGCGCATATCCCACCCAGGCACCCATCCCCGTGCTGGACCAGGTCCCTCTGCAGGCCGTGTATTCAATTTTCAGGAACGGCAGGAGCAACGTATAAGCAGCCATCGGAATCAGGCTGACCCATTTGAACTTTTCTTCCCGGTCCGGATAGAGCAGATGCACAAGATAGCCCAGAATTTCCCTTGCAAACAGCAGCGCCGAAAGATAAAACACGGCATGCGCGATGAAATTGACAATCTCCGGGACGATATCCGTGCGGTTGACCGTCCAGACGGTCACGGCGTCCATCACCACATGAAGCATCGCCCATGTCAGCAGGCGGTGAAACATCTTGCCGTCCTTCCCCATCCGGTATGTCCGGGAAATGACGGCCAGGAAAATCAGGATAATCAGACAGACCAGTTCTTCCCGCAGAATCAGAATCGGATACATCCTAAATCTTCCCTTCCATGTTATTTCTGTTTCTGAATATTGTGACACATTCTTCCCCGTCTGTCAAATCAAATCCGCCGCAAAGAAGCTGATTCCGCCAAAAAGGGGATAAAAAAACCTCTTCCCGGATCGGGAAGAGATTTTGGGGGATTCAATTATTCTTCGTCGTCGTCTTCGATCTTCGCATTGGCGATAATCTTCTGCGCCTCGTTGGCCGGCACTTCCTCGTACCGCTCAAACCGCATGGAGAAGGATCCTCTCGCCTGGGTCATGCTCCGCAGGTCCGTCGCATACTTGAACATTTCCGCCTGAGGCGCTTCCGCCTCCAGCAGCTGCATGCTGCCCTGCTGGTTCATACCCATAATCCGGCCGCGCCGCTTGTTCATGTCGCCCATGATGTCGCCCATGTATTCGTTCGGCACCTTGACTTCGACGTGCATGATCGGCTCCAGCAGCACGGGGCTCGCGTCCATGCAGCCCTTCTTATAGGCGATGCGGGCCGCGGTCTTGAAGGCCATTTCAGAAGAGTCCACCGGGTGGTAGGATCCGTCGTACAGCTTGGCGCGGATATGCACCATGGGATATCCGGCCAGAACGCCCTTCACCAGGTTCTCCCGCAGGCCCTTTTCGACGCTGGGGATAAAGTTCCTCGGCACCACGCCGCCGACGACCGCGTCCACGAATTCGAAATCGGTCTCGCCGTCGGTAATGGGGCTGAATTCGATCCAGACGTCGCCGAACTGGCCGTGTCCACCGGTCTGCTTCTTGTGCCGGCCCTGGACCTTCACGGTCTTGCGGATCGTCTCACGGTACGGAATCTTGGGATCCTGCAGCACGGCGTTGGCGCCGAATTTGCTGGCAAGCTTGTTCCGGACCACGTCCAGATGCATTTCGCCCTGGCCGCTCAGCTCGGTTTCGGTGGTTTCGGCATTCTTGACGATCCGGATGGAGGGATCTTCCTCCGCCAGCCGGTTCAGCCCGCTGAAGACCTTGTCCTCCTCACCCTGCTTCGCAGCGAAGACCGCCTTGGCAATGCAGGGTTCCGGGAACACGATTTCGGGATAGACGATGGGGTTGTTCGGGTCGCACAGCGTGTCTCCCGTGGAGGTGAACTGAAGCTTCGCCAGGGCACCCAGGTCGCCCGCGTGCAGCTTCTCGACGTTGGTCTGCTTGTTTCCGCGCAGGGAGAACAGGCCGCCGGCCTTCTCGTTCTTTTCCTTGTTCGCGTTATACAGCGGGGTCGCACTGGTCAGCACGCCGCTGAAGATCCGGAACAGGCTCAGCTTTCCGACAAACGGGTCGGCAATGGTCTTGAATACCAGCGCGCTGAAGGGCTCCTCATCCTTGCAGACCCGGCTCACTTCCTCGCCGTTCTTCGGGTTCTTGCCCTTCTGCTCCAGCCCCTCATGCGCCGGGCTCGGCAGGTACTTGGCCATCAGGTCCATCAGCCGGGCGATGCCGACGCCGGTCAGGGCGCTGCAGGCAACGACGGGCACGATGCTGCCGTCCTTCATCCCCTTGCGGAAGCCGTCCATAATCTCATCATGCGTCAGCTCCTCGCCTTCGAGGTATTTCATCATCAGATCGTCATCCGCGCTGGCAGCCTGTTCCGTCAGGAAATCGAAGCTTTCGTTGATTTCCGCTTCCAGATCCGCGGGCACCGGCACCTCCTTGCTCTTCTTGTAAGCGCCTTCATAGGCCTTCCGCTCCAGCAGGTTCACGACGCCGCGGAAATTGGCTCCCTCGCCCAGGGGCAGCAGAATCGGCACGACGCTGCTGCCGTATTTTTCGCGCAGCTGCGCCACGATCTTCTCAAAGTTGGCGTGCTCGCGGTCCATCTGGTTGACCACGAACATCCGGCCCAGATGATGCTCTCCCGCATAGTCCCAGGCCTTCTCCGCGCCCACGCTCAGGCCGTTGACGCCGCCGATCACGATCACGGCCGTCTCGGCAACGCGCAGCGGGCCCATCATCTCTCCCACAAAGTCAAAGTACCCGGGGCAGTCGATCGTGTTGATCACCTTGCCGTCCCACACGATCGGCGCATAGGTCGCGCTGATGGAAAAACCGCGTTTTTTCTCTTCCGGATCAAAGTCGGATACGGTTGTCCCGTCCTCCACCTTGCCCTGGCGATCCGTCATCCCGGCAGCAAAGAGCATCGACTCCATCAGCGTGGTCTTGCCCTCGCTGCCATGTCCCATGAGGGCGATGTTCCGGATGTTACTGGTCATAAATTCAGCCATGATCCAATTCCTCCTGTATGTAATTTCCTTTTCATCCCCGGTTCCCCTTTCCGGGGATCCATGGATCAGATTGCTATGCCATTTTTTATCATATCATAATTTCCGCCAAAAGAAAAGGAAAAAAATGTTTCAGCGGATCTCCAGTCCTTTTCTGTACAGCCGCTCCATCACGGGCATCCATTTTTCCGGGTCCCCGCTGGTCTCCATCCGGACGCTCCCCGCGCTTCCTTCCCGCAGCAGCCCCCGGTCCGCCAGCACGCGGCGCAGCTGACGCGCGGTCCCCGCGTTTCCGTCCGTAATCAGGGTTTTCTCCGGAATCATTGCCCGGATCATGTTTTTCAGGAACACGTAGTGCGTGCATCCCAGCACGACCGCGTCCACCTGATTCATATCCCATTCGCCGAAGGTTTTTTCCAGGTACGCCTTCGCGCCCGCGCTGTCTTCCCGCTCCACCAGCTCCATCAGCCCCGGACAGGGCATCGGCACCGCATGGGCGCCGAAGCGGTCCATCAGGTTCAGGAATTTCTCCTGCTTCAGCGTCAGCGGCGTCGCCATGACCAGGATGCTTCCCCCCTGCCAGGCTTCCTCCGCCGGCTTCAGCGCCGGCTCCATCCCGATCACGGGGATCTGCAGCTCCGCCCGCAGCGCGGCCGCCGCCGCGCCGGTCGCCGTGTTGCACGCGATCGCCAGCGCCTTGATCCCCTGCTGCATCAGCCGTTCCACGACCTGCCGCACGCAGGCGAGAACCTCCTCCGTGGTCTTGGTGCCGTAGGGCGCGTTCCGGGTATCCCCGAAATAGAGGAAATCCTCCTCCGGCAGCTCCCGGGTCATCGCGGCCAGGGTGCTGATCCCCCCGACCCCGCTGTCAAAAACCCCGATGGGTTTCTCCGCTTCCCGCATTTCGGTTCCGTTCTCCTTTATGCCAGATCCTCCGCCAGCGCGGCCGGGTTCGCCAGCTCGTAGATGGTGTATCCCCCGATGGAGGTGACCTCCGTCGCGCCCAGATCCTCAAAGTCCGCCACGGCGTATGCGAGCTCCATATTGGCCACGATGGCGGTCTTTCTGCCCGCCAGCGCTTCCGGGTTCCACAGGTTTTCATCGCTCAGCCAGTTCAGATACTTGATCGGATGCTTCCGGCTGCCCGGCTCCACCGGTACGCTGGACACCTTTCCGTCGCTCAGCTCCGTAATGACCGCCGCGTCCCAGTAGGAAGCATACGCCATCGTATACCCGTTTTCCTTCAGATAATCCGCAACGGGCTGCAGGCCCTTCACGGTCGCGGTGTCATTGTACTGGAGCCCCGTGTATTCCACCCGGATGCTCGCCGGATCCCGGAAGAAGCCCGTATAGTACATCCCGTTGGCAATCAGCATCAGGCTGGCGGCCAGGCTCATCACTCCGTGCACGGAGACCGTCGCGTTCCCCGCAGCCAGGAAGCCGAACCGGCTTTCGCGCGGCTTCCGCTGCGCCGTTTCCGCTTCTTCAGGGACGCCGTAGCCGGAACGGATATCCGCCGACGCCAGCGCGGGAATGATCCAGATAATAATCGGCAGCAGGTACAGCAGATGCAGCAGCTCCGCTCCGCTCAGGAAGAGGAATACGCACGCCATGATGACCTGCACCATGATCCAGAACACCTGCAGGAACCGGGCTGTGGGCTCCTCGGTTTTCCGCGCGATGTGGAACGCCAGGATCAGGGAGACGATCCAGGCGATCACCCCGCAGATGCCCAGCAGCCCCTCCAGGGAGAACAGCGCCTGAAAATCCTGGAATCCCAGATCCACAAACGTGTTGTAGATCACCTTGTACAGGTGGGAGAAATCGCCCATCGTAATGGTCTGGGCGCTGAAGTCCTGAAAGGTGTACTGTTCCGCCAGCACCTTCAGGTTCACCAGATATCCGACGCCGCCGCCCGCCAGGGGCACCAGCGTCATCAGCAGCGCCGGCAGTTCCTGCCGCAGCAGGTTGCCCTTTTCGCCGTTCCGTTCCCGGAGCATCGCGCAGATCACGGCGGTGGCCATCAGCGGGATGATGGAGATCATCAGGTCCCGGACCCCGGTCAGGCACGCGCCGAACGCCGTCAGCGCCAGGCAGGCCGTCACCGTCCAGAAGGGCCAGCGCTTCCATTCCTTCAGCCGCCGCACCGCCCCCAGGTACAGCCCGACGATCAGGAACGAGAAGGTGACATGGAACGCGTAATAGTTATGATAGAGCACGATCCGCCCGTACGGAATGCTGAAGGGCAGCATCAGGGCAGCCCCGGCCACACAGAAGCGGTTGAAGGGGATCCGGGCCTGCCGGGCCAGGTACGCGAACCCGGCCAGCATCATGAGCTCCATCAGCACGCTCCCCCAGAAGCGGACCAGCGACCAGTCATTCGTCATCCGGAACAGCATGGAATAAATGATCTGGCAGTCGATCACCTGCAGCTCCGTGCTGTAGTTCCAGCTGGTACTCATGATGCCGCCCTCCCGGGCCAGCTTCTCCCCCAGCACCAGTTCGGACGAGGTGTCGCTGTCCATCAGCGTTGTGGAAACGACCCACGCCGTCCGGAATGTCATGACCAGGGAGAAGATCAGCAGCGCCACGCACAGGATGCGTTTCACCACAGGGATCGCCTTGTTCTTGTTCATTTTACCGCCTCCGTCTTCTGATTGTCCGCGCTTTCTCCGCGCCGGACCACGGCCTTCCGCTGCCGCAGGAACCGCTCGCGGTCCAGCATCACCACGTGTCCGCAGGTATTGCATTTGATTTTGATATCCGCGCCGGTCCGCGTCACGGTCCATTCATTCCCCCCGCAGGGGTGGGGTTTCCGGGTCAGGATCACATCCCCGAGCGTAATCTGTTCCACCATGTTCTGCCCGCCGCCCTTTCTTGCATAATCGCCGCAAAGTATATCCCAAAAGGGGGTAAATGGCAATATTGTTAACAACCTGTTTCATTTACATTTCATTTTATACATGATATAATCAGCTTATCCTTTTTTGAGGAGGACTTTCGATGAAGCTGCCTGATCTTTCCCGGGTGACCACCATCCTGCCGAATCTGGCTGATTATATTGTTTATGCCGCCATTGCCATTGTGACGCTGATCGGGGTTTTCAAATGCCTTCTTCCCCTCTGGCGCACTTCCGCCTCCCTTCGCCGGGCCATCCGCCGCCTGCAGGATCATGCCGGCGAATCCGGCAAGCCCGTCTGGCAGGAGGCCAGCTTCCTGGGCCGCCGGATGCGCGGTTCCTGGCTCCGTTTCCTGCAGAATGCGGAGCAGCTGGACCGGAGGGGGCTTCCCACGAATGTGGAGGATTATATCAATGACGACACCGTCACCCATTCCCACGGCAACGCCACCCTGGCGGAGCTGATTCCGAATCTGCTGACCTCGCTGGGCATCCTGGGCACCTTCATGGGCCTGTCCCGGGGGCTTTCCAGCCTGAATTTCGCGGATGCCTCCCAGCTGGTTTCCGGCATCCCGAACCTGCTCTCCGGAATGCGCTTTGCCTTTGGCACCTCTGTGGCCGGTATCTCCTGCAGCCTCGTTTTCAATATGCTGAACCGGATTTCCCAGGGCTCCAGCTACCGGGCCATTGATGATTTCGTTTCTTCCTTTACCCAGCTGGCCATGTCGCGCCCCCTGGACAATGATGTCCAGCTCATCTGCCAGAATCAGGACCGGAACCATATGCTGCAGGGCATCAACGAGACCCTGGCGGACCGGCTGGCTGAAAACGTCGGCCTGGCCATCACCCGTTCCATGAGCCCCGTCACTGCTTCCATGGACCGCTTTATCGTGGCGGCCACCCGGAATCAGATTGAAGGCGTCAACCGCATTGTGGGCCGCTTCCTGGAGGAGATGGAGGCGTCGCTCGGCAGCCATTTCAATTCCCTCGGCGCCACCATGGATCTGATCAACGAGCACCAGCTCCAGTCGGCACAGCAGGCCGTGGCGACCCTCCAGTCGGCCGGCGGCATCGTCCAGGATGCCCAGACGCTGCATCAGCTGACCGCTGAAACGCTGACCCGCTTTGACGCCTATATGGCGGAGCTGCAGGCCAGCCGGAGCCGGGACGAATCCTTCGAGAAGCGCTCCGCGGAGCTCCTGCTCCGCCTGGAAAAGCAGAATGATATGCTGGCAAGCCTGATGAGCAAGCTGTCCGACCGGGTCGAGGCCATTCCCGATCTGCAGGCACGGGAAGGCACGGATCAGTCCCTGGCGGACATCCGGGAGCTCACCCGGACCCTGAATGAAAGTGTCCGTTCGATCTCCGAAACGCTGACCGCCCTGTCCGAGGAGGTCTGATCCAGATGGCAAGACAGTCCATTCACAACCGCCGGGCAGGCCGCGGTTCCACCGGCGGCGGCGCCTCCTGGATCAGCTATTCCGATATGATGGCCGCGCTGCTGCTGATCTTCGTCCTGATCCTGACCTACAGCCTGTACCAGTATTTCACCATGCTGGAGGCAAAAACCGCGGAGCTGGAGGAGCAGCAGACGCTTCTCCTGGCCCAGCAGGTGCTTCTGGATGACAAGGAGACGGAACTCTCCTCCCTGCAGGCCTCCCTCACGGCCAAGCAGACGGAGCTGGATGAAGCAAACGCCGCGCTCCTGACCCGGGAGCAGCTCCTGGCGGCCCTTCAGGCGAAGCTGAAGGAGCAGGAAGCCGCGCTGGCCGCCGCCTCCGTAAAGCTGGAGGAGCAGCAGCAGGCGCTGGCGCTGCAGGCGGCCCGCATCGATGATCTGGTGGGCGTGCGGGCAAACATGATCCGGGATCTTTCCGCTTCCCTCTCCGCCGCGGATCTGAAGGCCACGGTGGATCCGAATTCCGGCGCCATCGTTCTGGACAGCGCGGTTTTCTTTGAAACCGCGCGCTCGGAGATCAAGGAGGAAGGCAAGCAGCTGCTGAACCGCTTCATCCCGGTCTATCTCTCCGTGCTGCTCAGCGAAAAGTATCGGGATTACCTGGGGGAAATCATTATCGAAGGGCACACGGACTCCACCGGCACCTATAACAATAACCTGCGTCTCAGCCAGCAGCGCGCCCTCCAGGTTGCGCTCTATATTCTCGATATGCCGGGCCTGAGCCGGGCGCAGGTCCAGCTCCTCCAGCAGATTCTGACCGCCACCGGCCGGTCCTGGGCGGATCTGAAGGTGGACGCTTCCGGGGCAGAGGATCCGGAGGCTTCCCGGCGCGTGGAATTCAAATTTGCGCTGCGCGATTCCGATATGATTGAGGAAATGAAGCGGATCCTGGAAGAGAACGATCTTGATATTCCTGATGAAAGGTCAGTTATTCAATGAAACCTGCCGCGATACTCCTGATGGTGCTGTGTCTGGCCGCCATGGCCGGTGTCGGCTGGCTCTATTTCTCCGCCGAACTGACGGTGGAGGAGGTCTCCTGCGTCGCCTATGCCGCCCAGGATCAGCCGGCCGTCTTTCAGGCGCTGAAGGACCAGCTGGCCTCGGGTTCGTTTACAGGGACGCCCTTTGATGCTTCCGGTCTCGGCGCGCCGGAGGATTACCAGTTCCTGGAGTATACCCTGCGCCTCCGGAATGATACTTTCCTGAAGGCGGAGGTCATCGAAATCCAGGTAACCCCCATGACCGGGGACATCCTGCAGCTCAGTGATCCCGACGCCCATGATCTGCCGGCCCGTTCCGGCGGCGCCTTCACCGCGGCCATCCTGACCTCCCGGGAAATGCACAGCATCCGGGAGCTGACGCTGACCTATTATCTCTGGGGACTTCCATTTTCCACCCGGGTAACCTACAACCCCTGATTCCTTCCCGGAAGGGGCCGGGCAGCAGAAACGCAAACACAAGAAAAGCTCCCGTTTCCGGAAGCTTTTTCTTTTGGCCCAGGGAGCCGATGTCCTCGTTTTTTCACCCGCTATGTGAAGCAGGCTGGTGCCCTGCCGGCCGCCTTTGCCGTCCCCTGGCGTCAGAGACGGGGGCATGACATTGCGGCCTTGGACCCGGGCTCCATTTTTCGAAATGTGGGGAAAACCGAAGGACTGTCGCGAACCCCAGGTAACTGCCGTTATTATAACGGGTTTCCGGGAAATCGTCAACCCCTTTTCGTCATTTTCTTGTGATTTTTTCGTCCTTTTCTGCAGAAAAAAGACATTTTCCGATTACCCTTCCAGCCTGCCCCCGCATTCCTCGACGAAATCCGCCGGAATCAGGAAGGCCATCTTCCTTTTCAGCATCTGACTGCGCCGGAAGGTCACGTCTACCTGATCATTCCCGTCCATCCGGCCAAGCACGTGAACCTCCTCCACCGGCAGCACGGCCAGCAGGTCCCGCGCAATCCGGACGCTCAGGGCCCCGAGGTATCCCCGGGCATCCTTCTTGATCTCCTCCGGCCGGCATTCAAATTCGCATTCCAGCCTTTCAGCGCCGGGGGCGCGCAGCAGCATCCCGTTCACATAGTCCGTCAGGTCTCCCAGCGGGTTCAGGGTCGTGAGCACCTCCACGTAGGCCTCCAGGTCGCCCTCCAGCACCTTCTCCGCCATCCGGTGATAAAACCCCCACAGCTTCGGCCCGGTCAGCCCGTCCCGCGGCCGGGTGTAAAGCAGGGCTTCCGTCCAGTCGATGGTCTCGTCCGCGGTGACCCAGAGATGGTCGATTCCGGCCCGCCGGGTTTTCTGTTCCGCATCCTTCCCGGCAGCGGTTCCTTCCGTTTTTGCGGCCTTTTCAGGCTTCGCAGCGCCGGAATCCTTCCCGGTGCTGTTTCCCGCATTCTTCCCGCGGGCATTTTCCAAAATATGCTCCCGCATGTTTTCCGCCGCGCCGGCGTCGAAGGCCTCCTCCGCCCATTCTTCCGGACTGGCCTTGCCCCACAGATCCGCGCCGATTCCTTTCAGCGTCTCCGCCAGCTTCTTCTGGGCGGCGCTCAGGTCGATCTTCTCGCTCATGCTTTCCCGGCCTCCTCCCGTCTGCAGCGCAGCGCCGGCGGATTCGCGCTTGTATCAAATCCCTCAATCACGATTTCCGCGTCCTGGATCACCCCGTTGTCAAACATCCACCGGCTCAGGGGATTCACCAGCAGGCTCTCGACCTGGTTGCCGATTCCCCGGCCGCCGTTGCTCAGGTCGAAGGTGGCCGCGTCCTGCAGGCTCCGGTAGGCAAAATCCTCGATCCGGATGCGGATGTTCTTCTGCTCCCGCAGGTTGCCGATAATCTTGTTCACCTGCGATTTCAGAATCTGCTCGGCCGCTTCCTTCCGGATATAGTCGAATACCACGATATTCTCTCCGATCCGGTTCAGAATCTCCGGCCGCCCCAGCTCGAGCTTGAAGTAGTCTTCGATCGCGCTGCGGACCCGGCTCCGGACTTCGTTGTAGTCCATATCCATGGTCACGTTGGGCTGCCGGTTGCCGAGCGCGTCCTTGATGTAGATGCCCAGGTTGCTGGTGAAGATGATGATCGTCTCGGAGAAGTAAACGGTCTTCCCCTGCCCGTCCGTCATCCGCCCGTCCTCCAGGATCTGGAGGAACTTGTCCAGCACGGAGCTGTGCGCTTTTTCAATCTCGTCGAACAGCAGGATGCAGAAGGGGTTCTCCTTCACCGCGTTGGTCAGCTGTCCGCCCGCCTCGTAACCCACGTATCCGGGAGGCGCGCCCATCAGCTTCTGATCCGAGTGGCTCTGGCCGTATTCGCTCATGTCGAACCGCACGCACGCCCGCTCGTCGCCGAACAGCTTCTCCGCCAGGGCCTTGGCCGTTTCTGTTTTTCCCGTGCCCGTCGGCCCGGCATAGAACAGCACGCCCTTGGGTTTCCCCGTCGAGGAGGTGTTCACGCCGTTCATCCCGGTCACGGCGCGCTTCACGACATCCAGCGTCCGCTCCAGGGCCGCGTCCTGGCCCTTGATCCGCTTCTCAAAGTCCTGCTTCGCGGTTTTCAGGCTTTCCATGTTCAGCCGGCTCCAGGGGTTTTCCTTGATGCCGTACTTATACAGATCCACCACCGTGCACAGATCCCGGATCGGCGTTTCCTCCTGCTTGCTCAGCAGCCGCATCTCCTCCAGCTCCGTGAAGGTCAGCCCCTCCGTCAGGCCGACAAAGCGCTCCCGGATCCGCTCCAGCTCATCCGGATGCTCCCGGTAGTATGGGATGTCCCGCCGGTAAACCGTCCCGGAGAAAAAGCCGGCCAGATTGGTGCCCGCCAGCATGCGCTTCCGTTCTTCCCGGTCCGGCGCATCCAGCTCGAGGATCTTGCAGACCGGGTTGTTCAGGTAGAACCACGCCGGCAGGTCGTTCAGCTTGTTCACCAGCAGGATCAGCAGATTCTGCTTCTTCCCGTTGGGCGTCCGGACCCATGCGGAGCTCAGCGCGCTCTGGAGCAGGATATTAAAGCTGTTGACGTCCTGCTGGTCCATCCGCTCCGGGGTCGTGATATAGTGGCTCGCCATCTCCAGCACGGTGACCGTGGCCTTTTCCCGCTGCCCCATGGCCCGGCGGATTACGTTCGGCGCCGTATTCGCGTCATTGCCCTTGAATTCCGCCTGAATCGCTCCCTGATTCACGCTTGCCCCCGTCAGCGCGGCGTATCCCGTCAGCATCTCCGGCGCATAGGGGTTTACAAACCCGACCAGATTGCTGTAAAAGACGATCTGGTCATACCCCTCATCCCTGAAATAGGTGTGCAGGTACCGGCTCAGCGGCACGATCTCGTCCATCCGAAGGCTTCCCGCCACGGGATACCGGTACTGGTCCAGTACGTTTCCCTCGAAGATCAGCAGCGGCTTGATCCCGCTGAAGAGGTCCAGTTCGCGGTGCCACTTTGAAATCAGCGCTTCCATTTTCCTTTATGCCTCCAGTCCTTCAAACCGCCTGCACCAGGTGTATTTGCTGATGGCGCTGTTCAGTGCTCCCGCGCAGTAGGTGTTCAGCAGATCCCGGATATAGGGCGGCAGAAACTGATTATACTTCACTTCCAGGATGATCTCCCCGTTGTCGAAGGGCGGGATTGTCGGCAGATCGGGATTGAACAGGTCCCTGCTCCACAGCCCGGTTCTCAGCTGTTTGTCAAACGTGATCCGGACTTCCTCCGCCGGGTGGAGATAGGCTTCCCGCACGTAGTCCACAATCACCACCGGCCGGAGCAGGTTCACCGTCATCTCCCGGTATACATCGTTCAGCAGCCCGCTCCGCGTCGTTTCCAGCCCGGTGGGATCCCCCGCCATCAGCTGCTC
>JAEEGL012028340.1_pt1 | contig 15107 bp, 2 predicted proteins | sample 9134231 | NCBI WGS metagenome assembly JAEEGL01 (sample SAMN16246548, study PRJNA631951) | gut metagenome | biome: gut microbiome; feature: rumen; material: fiber-attached | host: Bos | place: Iran: Karaj | collected 2018-10 | reverse complement strand
CTCCAAAGAAATCAAATAAAAAAATATATATCGGCTTTGCAGCACTTGCTGCTGCATTGGCAGCTTTATTTATAGGCTTAAAGAAAAAAGGAAAGAGAAATGATTAAATCAAACAAGAACGTAACAAAACTTTTAACCTCAATTATCATTACACTAATTTTACTTCTCGCAGGCTCCTGTCAAAACTGGATGAGCAGCGACGACTTTATGTCCAAAATCGAAGGCGAGGTACACGATGCAAATGCAAAAGAAGTAAGTGTTTACGTACGATATGCAAATGCGAAGATGGGGACAACCGAACCTCAAGGTAATACTAAAATGAAGGTAGATGTTGCCTCAAAAATTTCAGCAGTAACAAACGATGACTATGGCTTTGTAAAATGGGCCGCTTTCTCTACAGAAGATTTTCCATCAGATAAGCAGCATTCAAAACTTACTTTCTTAAACGAAGAGAATTACAACGAAAATTACAAGACAAAAGAACTTCCTTCAGACGTAGTAAGCTTTTCAAGTCCAAATAGTTCTGCAACCGAAGTAAAAATTTTAACTGCACGTTCAGACATCTTCATTATTCCAATTGTTGCAACAAGACCTTCCTACGTACAATCGGTCCCTGCAAACGCAGACAACAACGTAGTAAAAAATACATCAATCCGAATCCTTTTCTCAAAGGCAATCGACAAAAAGACTCTCTATGATGAGGATGGAAATGTAAACTACTCAATTACAACAGGTTTTGCTGGTATGACAGAGGATTCTGGGGATATAGAAGCAAATGACATTACAAATTACTTTGAACCAATTCTCAGCGAATCTGGAAAAATGCTCACCCTCAAACTCAAGGAAAAAGAAGATAAATCAGGAACGCTTCTGCTAGATCCTAAACAGCGAATTACTGTAACCCTGTTGGAAGGACTATGCGACCTTTATGGCTTTGCAATGAACGGAAACTACACCTTTAGTTTTGTAACAGGTAATAATACCGATAGTCTTGCTCCAATGATTGAGGTTATCTACGGTGGCGGAACAGGTGCAATCGATGAAGTGTTTGTTTCTTTCCATGATGTTGATGAAAACGGTGATCCAACTGTCGGTGGCGTTGGAACAGATGCTGCAAAGAATGCTCCAAAAGATATCAACAGTAACGAATATACAGACAAGCTTGTTGCACAGCGTGTATACGACAAAGTAAATCTTTACATAAAAGCAACAGATATTATCCTGTCCGGAGATCTCATACCTAACCCAGCAAAGGATTATAATGAAGAAAACGTTTCATTTATTGGGATTTCAGCTTCTCTCTATATTGATAAGGACGGAAATGCAATAGTTCCGGATGAAAGTACAACAATTGCAAAGAAAAACTACATCTATGTTTCCGGTCAGATAGATTCAGGGGCAGAAGAGAATCCTCTCTTTACAGAAAAAGTACCATTGACTAACGGTGGTACAATCTATACTTATGATGTAAGCAGCCTGCCAGACGGACTTATTAAGATTGATGTCTGGGGTATCGATATGACCGGTAACAGTGGCGGCCCAAATGATGCAGGCTCTCCATATTACAAAAAGCAGGATAACGGTTATAAATCAATTTTTGTTGTAAAAGACACAACAGCAATCAACTCTGTAGTAGAAGCAGAAAAGATTGACTCAAATTCTGCCGCAGCTCCATATCATTGGTATAATTACGATACTCTTTCAACAATAGAGCTTTATGATGGGGATGGGGCAAATAAGATTCACGATACCGGCCACGAAAAGCTCCGCTCACTTGACAAGAACCTTTGGTGGAACTTCTCTACAAGTAAAACAGCAGAATCTTCTGGCTGGAAGCTCATTCACGACGAAAACGGCGACAGGGTAAAGTATCCCTTTACTACTGCAAAGGTTCCTGCGAAAGATGGTCCGATAGATATTACAGTATTCATGAGAGATGATATGGGAAATCTTTCTGATCCTGTAGTACTCGACCAGATTATGTATGATAATACAAAGCCAACTATTACGCTAAAAAAAGGAAAAGGTGATTTTGTAGATGCAACAACGGGAGAGGCTGTCCTGCATGCTTCAGAAAAAGAGGGCGAAGCAATAAATCAGGTTCTTAAAGTTGAAATTGGCGAAGCAAACGAAAACAATGCCGGTTCCGGAATCCGCCGTATGGAAATCCATGTTAAGAAAGATGGCCAGGAAGTTGCTGTTCCTCTTGATGCAACAAAGTTTGCTGTAAAATATGCACCTGCTTCTATTACAAATCCAACACCTTCTTCTGAAGGAGTTCGTGATATTACACCTGCTGTCGACGATACAGCAACAACTGCAAATCTCAAAGTATTCAATGTAAACGACTCAAATAAAATCACAAGCGGTACACTTTTCATTTACGGAATTACACTTGGTACTACAGATGGTCAGTATGAAATTTCTGTAGATTTGTATGACTCTGCCTTGAACAAAACAACAGCCACTGCCAAAACAATTATGTCTCGTGATACAACAGACCCTGTAATCAGCAAAGTACAGGTAATGAATGTTGCCAGCCGCAAGGTTTATGGACAGAATGAAGAAACCTGGTGGCTCCCATATGATCGCTTTGAAGATGCAAATAATCTTTCTAAAGTAACTCTTCTTGTAACTGCTAATGAAAGCGGTTCAGGTCTTGAAAATCTTAAACTTGCCGAAAATGCTGAATTTACAGCAAATACAAAGCTTTATATAAACGACACTTTACTCACAAAAGATGTTGATTATACACTTGATGTTGCAAACCGCATAATCAAGCTTATTGACTGGTATACACCAAAGCTCATAAATGCAAATGGTGGAAGTCAGACAATCAAAATTGAAAATATTAAACTTAATAATATAAACGTTCCTGCTGATGCTGCTCAGGGTCAGGGTAATAAAATCAAGCTCACAGTTGATGACTTTGTAGGTAAATCAAAATCAAATAATAATGAAATCTATTATGGCGATACAACAGTAACAGGTACACTTATTTACGGCGATTCTGTTGCACCAAAGATTGCAACTCTTACAGTAGAAGACTCTGCTAAAAATACAACAACTAACCCGGATGATAAGGCTTATGACAAAGATAACTACACAGACAGTCAGTCCGTAATTCTTTACCTTACTCTCGGCGATACCGAGGTTGGTAACAAGGGTAGTGGTGTAGATAAGATTATTCTTTCTGATAATGCAGTATTTACAAGTGCAACTAAAATTTATGTTGTAAACGGCTCTACAGAAACTCTTCTTTCTAATCCTGCAGATTTCGAATTTGCAGAAGAGAACAAATCTGTAATTTTTAAAAAAGTATTTACAGAAACAAATAAACTTAAGTTTACAGATGTAAAAATACTTTCTGATACTCAGGGCAACCAGATTATCAAAGCTGATGTAAAGGACTTTGTTGGTCTTAAGTCAGAAACAAGTACAGCAACAAAGCCTATCGTATTTGATAATAAAGCTCCTGTGCTTGGTGGTATAACTTGGGTTACAGAAAATCCTAACGTAACAGTTGGTACCGAAAAGGACTGGATTGTTGATAGTCAGTCACTCAAGATTAATTTTATAGAAACAACTGCCGGTGTTAAAATTATTAAACTTGATATTTACTTGAGTACAAGCACAACACAATATGCAGAACCATTCAGTGCAAACGGCTTTACTCTTAAATATAATGATACAGCACTTATTGAAGGAACAGATTACACAATTAATTCAAACAAACAGTATATTATTCTTACTGAACCAAAAACTACTGGTACATTCCAGTTCGATAATCTTAAACTTTCAGGTGGCGATACCCAGGGTACTTATAAAGTTGATGTAGCTTTGCTTGATGCTGCAGAGAACAGATTAAATTGTCCTCAAGAAATTGTTATTGATAAAATTCTTCCAGAAATTGTGGGAAATATTTATATTCCAGATTTGATTTATACAAAAGAACTTATAGCAGGAACTGCTGAATATAAGATTGGTAATGCTGCAGGAACCTGGTGGCTTACAAACGACCAGGTTGGAACAGGAACCAATAAAAAAGCTGAAAACATTCCTGTATATATTACAATTAAAGAAAACGGTTCCGGTATCAAGGTTATTACTTTTGCTAATAGTGCTACACTTTCTGAAAGTACAGAGCTTTGGTATGCAAATGCAAACAATGAACCAACAACTCAAATCCCTTCAGAAAAATATACAATAGATTCTTCAAAGAAAACAATTACAATAAAAGATTCACATGATGCTTTGAATGCAAATGCAACAAATGAACAGTTTAAGATTGTTGTAAAGAAAGTCGGATTTGAAAATCAGGATTCTACAGGAACTGATGGAATTGCTTCTAATAATACAATTTCTGTAAAAGTTTCGGATGTTGCTGTAAACGTTTCTGATCCAAAGACTCCAACACAGTCAAGCATTTATTCCGACAGTCTTGCACCAGCAACTCCAACAGGCTTTAAGCTTTATGACCGTGGAAACACAGGTTCAGATAGAATCGCTCCTACAGAAGATTACACAGACGAAAAAATTGTAGATATGGAATTTGCTCTTTCTGATAATGAAAAGACTGGTTCCGGATATCACAAATTTGAGCTTACAGGTGGTGCAACCTTTATTGCAGAAGGTACAGATGCAACTGGTATGACAGTAACAATTGGAGACACCACAGTTACAATTCCAAACAGTACATCATCAACAACTGGTGTGCATTTTGAACTTTCTTCAGATAGGACAACACTTACTCTTAAAGATGGAACAGACAACTTAGTAATCCGCAATGCCGCAAGTGTAAAGATTACAAACGTAGATCTTGGTCTTTCTTCAAATGGCCAGAAGACAGTTTACTTAAATGCCTGTGATCTTGTAGGCCGCTGTGGAAGTGCTGTTTCTGATGCTATTTTCTGGGATAACACACCTCCAACTTTGGATAAACTCTTTACAGCAAATTATACAAGTAGTACAACACGTAACACTGTACCATCTTACTATGTACCAAGTGTAAACGTTTATCCTCATCCAGATGGTGAAAATGCAGAAGGTGTTCCTGTAGAATATACTTATAATGATGTAACAAAAATTGTACCAACCTTCTATACGGCAACAGATTATAGTTCAAGCCGTACTCGCTATCCAGTAAATGGACAAGTTTCATATTCTTCTTCTTCACTGGATTTAGCTTTTTATCATAGTATAGTTCTTGGAATTCGTGCAAAAGATGAAAATGGTAGACTTGGTGGTCATAGTGATGGTTATAGTAAAGCAAGAACTAAAACTTTCTTGTATTATGTTGTAGATAACAATTTTACCAAAACAAAAGCAGAAATTCTTGCTGGTACAAACCCTGCAACCGATATAAATAATAATATTTCTTACGGAAATAATGCCGAACTTGAATCACTTTGGTTCGGATTCGACTCTGACTCTTCATACAAAATTAAAAAATACTCCGCTGTAATCGTCGACGAAGCCGGTAACGTCAGCGATATATTCCATTTTGCTGTTGTCCAGGATACTGAAAAACCTGCAACAACCGATCTTAATAACCGTGTACTCTTTGAACGCCCTGATGCAAGTTCAAATATTTATAGAAATACAGCTGTAGCAAGTTCTTCAACATCTGCATTTGAAAAAGGCTATAAAGCTTATAATTCAAGTGCTTCAGGGGTAAGTAACGGAGATATCAGAACCAAAAAATTTGTAACTAAAAAATCCGGTGATGATAAATACAAAATTCTTCTTAAACTTGGTCAAACTTATGATGCTTCTTCCCTCATAACAAACATGCAGGGTGAACCAGTTAATTCAAATATTGTCTCAAGTAAATATTCAGACCTTGATGGAACTGCAAGCACTGCACCAATTGAACAGTATGTAATAAGTACCTGGTATGGTGAATGGCCTTCTGAATATGTAGTTAATAATGCTCCTACGGGATATTCATATGATTATAAACCGGTAGTACCTAAGGGAACAAAATTCCCTAGTGGAGAAATTATGGATCCTGGTTCAACATCAGATAGTATTATTTCTGTTGCCCGTAATTATTTTGGATATAACTCCAATTTTACATCATATCTTCGTGTCCTCAGTTCATCAAATCCATATACAAGCTGGCATCCATATTCTCATCCACAAGGTAGTGATGGAACAAAATATACAGATTCTGGTAATGAAATTACAAGCTATGTAGACTCAAATAACAACCTTGTTATTGAACTTCCTGCTAAGAGTACAGCTCCGGTTTCTGTATTCCTGCGCGACGGTTGTGGTAATATGAGCTATGTTGTATGCGGATTGGAAAAGAATCTTACCGGTACTTATACATATACTACAACAGATTCATCCGATCCTGATAACCCTGTTACGGTGTCTCACGATGTTCCATATACATATCAGGTTGCACCAAGCTTTATTATTGATGATAAACTTGGCTGGATACAGACAACTGATGGTGTAAATACACTGCCAATTATCAGGCAGAATCCTCATATGCTTCATAGTTCTGTAAATAACAATGCAGTAAACGTAAAATGGCCTAGTTTTACTGGTACTACCGGATACCATTGGAGCAATAATTCTGGTAATGGTAACCAACAGGGGGGAGAAGGAGAAGCCTTAGGTCATATCAAAGATCATGTAAAGAAGGCAACTTATTATAACCCTAATATCAGTAATACTTCTCAAAGTGTAAATCCCAACCAGCAGTTTAAGTTTGGACTTACTCTATACTTTAAAGAGAGCGCTGAATTTGATGGTGTTGATACTGATACAACCCTTAAACCGGAAGATATTGTGTTTGGTGAATCTCTTGGTTACACCACAAGTACTACAGACTATTCTACCCGTGCGTTACTTTATTGTACTCAGAGTCCTGATAAACCTTCTTATGCAGATATAGTAAACTCTCCTCTTTTAAGTCAAGTTGTACAGGGCGGTACTTATACAGGCTTCCGCACAGACTGGACCGCTATAAGAATTTCAAACGCTTCTGATGTTACTCAAGCAACTATTCTTCTTGATTATCCACAGCCAGATTACGACAAGCTTGGCTGGACAGTTTATAATACAACAACACACGAACCAATTCCTCATTACATGTGGTATATTTACGAAGACCGTGTAGGTAACTACGAAATTGGTAAAATTGTAAACAGCGACGAAAACGATAGAGAAGTTCTTGCCGGTACAAAAACTTCTACTACTGTCTACGACAAATGGCTCTTCGACGGCAAAAAGCCTGAGATTGTTGTAAAAGGTACAACAAAGACTCCTTCAGAGGTTTCATCTGCTGCAGATGTAAGTAAACTCATTCCTGCAAATAACGGTTATGTACCTTATCTTGATTCAACAAGAATCTGGATTAGTACAAATACTAACGATGACTCCATAGTTAAACGTGACGATTCTCTTATTACTGCACCAAACGGTTGGGGTGTTACAAATAAAGTTGATTATAATTCAGGTTACAAAGTAGCGCGAACCTATCTTCCATATTTTGATCTTGATGTTTCAAACGAAATAACAGGTATTCGTGCGTTTGCCTGGTCTACATCTGAAAGTGCTCCTGCGTATAACAAAGTATTGAGTCCTGGAAATACACAGGGAGATTATTATGCAGATTCAACTTATCATTGGTATGCCGGTTTTGGTGTTGATTCGATAAAAGATATTGGTGACGATTACGATTACAAATATAGCAGTTACATAAATCCAACAAATGCGTATATGGACTACACAAGCACAGGTGCAACTTATAAAGGTAAGTATTCCGGTACAAAAATTAATACAGTTATTCCTCAAAATATTATTAGTACTTCTTCTGATACTTCTTTATATCTGCATGTAATGGACTGGACAGGTAATATTCAGTCATATCGTATTGGTGGAGGCTCAATAAAGTTTAGAAACGATAATACAGCTCCTGTTACAGATTCAACTACAGGTGTAGCTTCTGAAACAGGAAAGTATTATGTAAACTACGAAAGCAATAAGATAACAATTCGAATTGCAGGTTCTTCAATCAAAACTGGAGATGTAAAGGTTTACTTTAATACAAATCCTCTTGCTTCTACAGGTTCAGATTTATTCTATAGTGATGGAACTGCTACATATAAATCTGGTTATGCCGGTTTCTCATTCAATCCATACTATATAGATATGAGCACTAATACAATTGTTCCACAAAGTGACGCTAATGGTGCGTATCTTGTAATTCCTGAATCAAAGTATTTGAGTTGGAAGACAGGAGGTACAAATCCAACCGGTGCAGAACAAATCTACTTCTTTGATAAAGTAGGTAATACAACAGGTCCTGTTGAAATTAAGTGTTATTACGATGAAACTCCACCAATTATTACAAAAGTAACACTTTCTACAACTGCAGGTAAACTTGCTGATGATGAAGGCGCAAGTGCAGATGAAAAGTATTATGAGTATGATTTAAATGCAGACAGTTCTGCAAAGCCAGGTGATACAGGATTTACTTCTCAGGATGTATACCTGAACTCTGCCGCAAATGGAAAGATTTCATTGTCAATTGCTCATGATGCAAATGACTTTGATCATATGGAAATCTATAAGTGGAATGGAACTGCATGGGATACACCTTATAATATCACAAGCGGCTTAACAACTGATTCAACAGTTTCTCATTATCAATTTGATGCAACTGCAGCAAGTGGTTCTAAAGCTTACTACAAGATTCTCGCTTGCGACTATTCTGGTAACGTAGGTTGTCAGTATATCAACTTGATTCTGGATACCGCTGCTCCAACAATCTCTGCAACCCCAACAATCGAACTTGGAAAGGGTTCTATTAATAAGATAACAACTGGAAGTGGTTCAAATCAGACAACTACTTATTACTACACTGCCGATGCTAATCATCCAATGAAGATTAAGTTTGCAGTTCAAGAAACTGGTGTTGGAGCAATAACGTCAATGGAATATAGCTTTAACAATTCAAGTTGGAATACATTAACTGTTACTAATGGCAATGCAGAAATTTCGGTAACAAGTGGTAATGTACAGACTGTTTATCTGCGCGATGTTCTTGGTAATAGCAAGGCTATAAACAGTTCTGGTGCTACTAAAGGATTTAAGTATACATATACAAAATCTGGAACATCTACAACAAAAGATATTACTGCACTTACTTATTATGGTGGCACACCTATAGCACCAGCTTATGCAACAGGTGATATAAGAACATACGGTAAAGGTAAGAAAGATGATGGAAATAATAGTAATGATAAAGTATGGTCAAATTATTATACAAAAACTCTTGATCTTATCCAGGAAGATATAGACAATGAGATAAATGCAAAGATTCTTATAACTAACAAATCAAGAGAAAAAGTACAAATAAAATTCTCTACTCCAACACAAGACCCTGATAAGATAATTGGTTATATAAAATGTGTTGGTGATACAACTCCAAGTACAGCCGTAGGTGCATATAGTTTTGAAACTTCATTACAAAAGGAAAAAATTGAGGAAACTTTGCCTTTGAATGGAGCATTTGATTATACTGCCGCAACAAGAAAGTATTATGCTGTCGATGTTGTTGGAAACGTAAGTCCTGCTCTTACTATTATGTACAGTTACAACAACCCTGAAGCTGCATCAGACATCAAGTTAATTAAGTCGCTTGATGAAATTGCAGATACTGATAGCGCAAAAGCTTTGATTCAGGCTGATATTAATAATCATACTATTAAGCTGGCACAATTCTTAGACAAGGCTGGTAAAGTTGCAGAAAACAGTGATAAGGATGGTAGAAGAATCTTTAATGGTGATTTCATTCTCTTGCAATGTACATTGGCTTCTCAGGCTGACACATTAACAGATGAAAATCATTATAAAGAAACACCAACTAAGGTCGGTTTGTATGATGTATATACCACAACTATTGATGGAAAAACAGGTTTAGCTGAAGATGAAAGAGGTTCCTCTTATGATTCAGAAGAAACTGAATATGCAGATGCTTTCAAGATTTATCCTTCTACTTCCAAGAAAGGTACTCGCTACTATTGTTATGTAGCATTTAAAGTAAAACATAATTTCAATAACAATGAAGATTATGATGGTAGCAAGATTTTTGCAAAGATTTTTGGTGATAAAGCAGCCTCTGAATGTGAAGCATTAAATGATTCTGACCATTCAAATTATGGTTGGCAGATGGATTATGAAGGACCTGTTATTAAAAATACTTGTTATACAGATGTTTCCGGTGTTTATATTCTTAACAATTATGTGATAGGCACAGACGGGGATCATTTGCTTAATCTTTCAAATGCAAAGGTTAAAGATAATTCTGCAGGGGACGGCAAAACAACAAATGCTTATGCTCCTTCTTCAAAATTGTATATACCACTTACAGGTAACTTTAGTGATAATCGAGCCGGTTTGAAGAAATATAAGGTTGTTCAATTCACTGGAGATACTTTGTCTGCTACCGCTACAACAGACGATACGGGTTGGACAGATTATTTTACAGGTAATTATTGGGTAGCTTTTGGTAATGTCGGCAGATGTTGCTTTGATATTCCAAATATAGAAACACCTCATACACAGCTTGCATTATTCCTTATGGATGAGGTTGGAAACATTTCAAAACCTTATTATCTTGGTGATATACCAGATGGTGCTTCTGATTATACAAAGTGGTGGATTAAGAATAATATCTTAAATTCAAATTCTCAAGTCTCTGCCACAGCGCCAGCAAACGGTTGGACTTTGGCTGCAAATGATTATACATTCAAGGTTACAGTTCCTGTAGGAAGTATTATTAAAAGCATTACTGCAACTGCTAATGCAACAGATAATTCTCATAACTGCACTGTAAATTCTGTAGCATTCAGTGGTTACACTGCACAGCCTGGTGTATCAGATTTGAGTCAGGGATGGCTTGCTGTTGCTGATAGTCAAACTAATACTTGCTACATAAATGTAACACTCAATAAGATTGAACCTATCTGGGGTAAAAAACAGACTGTAAAAATCAAGTTAAATAATTCAATTGAAATCAGTGTTCCATCTACAGCCTTTGAAGTTGCAGAACGACAATTCTCTGATGCAGATATTACAATAGGTAATGCTGCTCCTGAAAATGGAAACTATGTTGTTAACCTTACAAGTGCTACTGGTGCAACTTTAAGTAATTATGTTACTGGAGTTTCTGCTAAAATTAAGGGCACAACTACAACTATTAATACAGCGTTATCAACAGATAAAACAAAGGTAACTTTAACAAATGTTCCTGGTAAATTATGGACTAGTCAGACAATTGAATTGACAGTAAATGCATCAAATAATGTTACAAAATCAGCGGATGTTTTGACTATAGGCGCAATTGCAGAAGGTGAAATTACTGTGGGTAATGCTACCTGGAATGGTACAAATTCTTGTTATGAAATTCCTGTAAATTATTCAAATGGTGTCTCACCAAGCGCAATTACTACTGTAACTGCTACCATGGGAACAGTTGCTTTTGCCAAATTGGCAGATGGAACAACTAATGATACAACAAAGATTGTGTTAACAGGTATTCCTCAAAAATTATGGACTTCACAAGATGTTGGTATAACAATTTCTGATGGTGGTACTCATACAATACAAAACGCTGCAGTATTGAATATTCAAGCTTATGTTGCAAGTGACTTTACAATAACAGGTCCTGATCAATGTACTTCTTCTGGAGAATACACAATTTCAATGAACAATGGCTTAGACATGCCAACAATTGAAAGTAGTGATGTAACTGTTGAAGGTACTGGTGCAAGCGTTGCTTGGGCAAGTCCTAAGGCTACTGTAACAGTAACACAAGGATGGGGTGTTAATACTGTAACTCTAAAGATAAAAGGCAACTTACTAACAAAAACTATAACTGTTCCTGCCAAGGCAGTTGAAATAGGCAATATACATCTGTCTGTAACAACCCCTGCTGATGGTAAATGGGTTAATACTCTTACTTCTGTCACATTTACTATCACAGTAGATACAGGTTTGACTCTATCAAGCGTTACTAGTGCCGATTCAACTGTAACTTTAACAAATAATAATGGTACTTATGAATTAAAAACTTCTGGCGAAGCAAAGATTCCTGAGAGTATTGCTGTTAATGTAAAAACAGATAAAAATCCGGATAGTGCAATTTCTGTTAGAGTATTCCCTGAAAGTCCAAATCCTAACCGCTTCTTCGGACGTATAATCTCTGGAACCGGTTTACAAGATGTTTACACCTTCGGTGATTCACCAAAGACAGCAGGTGCTTTGCAAAGTCATGTTGTTGAAGTTCCAAAGTTCATCCAGAAGTTCTGGCAGAACGATGAAACTGCGGCAGACGAAGTTACATCAACTGTAACTAAAGAAGCTAAGAAAGCAGAAAAGAAATCTTCAAAGAAGACTTCTAAGAAGGCTGCAACTCAAGCCGCTAAGTCTGTTCAAGAAATTGCTCAGACAGCCGCTGTAACAGAACTTCCAGTAGAAGTCCTTGAAGAACCTAAGACTGATGATCAACTTGCAATGATTCTTCCTCAGACTGCAAATACAGAAGAAGCAGAGCTTGTAGAACCTCAGGCTTCGGTAAGTGCAGGTGCAGTTGATGTTTCTGTAACAGAAGCTGAACCTGCTGAGCATTCAAATGCAGCGCTTTGGATTATCCTTGCTGTATTCTGTGCTGCAATTGCAGGCGTTGTGCTTTGTCTTAAAAAGAAAAGAGCATAAAAGATAAACGGTAAAAAAAAAGATCGATGGTTCAAAAGCCACCGATCTTTTTTTTATTCTTGTCGATTTTTTATTTCTTTTCTGCCACCGCATATCCCATAGCTTCATCAACAAGAGATGAAATATAGCCGGCTTCTGCAGCCTTTTCTTTTGTGGTTCCTGCAGCACCAAGGGATTGTTTTTGAACTTCCTTTTTTTCCTGACGGGCTGTAAGAAGTTGTTTGGCCGCTAAGAGAATATCTGCCGCTTCTGAGGCATTCTTAATATGCAGGCACTGGGCAACAGCACTTTCTTCTGCACTGGCCAAAGCTTCCAGGGTAATAAACTTTTTCTGCAAAGCAATAGCACGTTTTTCGCCAACACCGGGCAGCTCCAGAAAAATCGAATCTGTATTTTCCTTAGTCCTCAGCCTCTGGTTTCTGCTTGTGGCAAATCTATGTGTTTCATCTCGGACACGCTGGAGCAGCCTTAAAGCATCACTTCGTTTTGGAAGATTAATAGGCGTGCTGTTTCCGGGAAGATATATTTCTTCATCCCGTTTTGCAAGACCTGCAACTGGAATATCCAATCCAAGCGAGTTCAAAATCTCTTCAACTGCATTTACCTGGCCAAGACCACCATCTATCAAAATCAAATCAGGCAGATCGGCCTGTTCATTTAAAAGGCGTGTATAACGACGGGTTGCTGCTTCTCGCATAGACTGAAAATCATTAATAATTCCATCAGTAGTTTTCAAGCGGAAGTAACGGTAATTCTTCTTATCCGGATTTCCATTATAAAAACTTATCAGCGAAGCAACCGGGAACTTTCCGCCGATATGGGCAATATCAAAGCCTTCAATGCGGACAGGAAGTGTGTCCAACCCAAGCAGAGTCTTAAGCTCTTCCATTGCAGGAACGTCACCTCTATCACGCAATCGTCTTATAATATCTTCATGGGCATTTTCGCGCGCCATATTCAAGGCTGCAATTCCATGCTTATCACTGTCATCGGGAACGCAAACTTTTGTATTTGTATTCATCTGTTCGCTGAGCCATCTGTTTATGAATTCAGATTGTGCTTCTGTTGTAACATAAATTGCCGGTGGAATCTGAGCGGAATCCTCATAATAGGCGGCCATAAATTCTGCAAGCAGTTCATCATCTTCGTTCAAGCTTTCTACACGGTAATTCTCACGTCCCAAAAGCTTTCCCTGTCTGATTTTAAGAACTGTAAAGCTAACAAGCTCGCCTTCGCTGTAATGTGCAATGTAATCACGGTCTTCGGCATCAAAGCTTTCTACAATATTCTGATTCTGCAAAATCATCAGCGCTTTAATTCCATCCCGTAAGCGTGCAGCTTTTTCAAAATCAAGATTAGCGGAAGCGGCCTTCATCTCTGCTGTCATTTTTTCTATAACACTATCGGCCTGACCAGACAATAATGATGTGATTTCTTCTATATAACTATTATATTCCTGTTTATCAATCTTTCCGCAGCATGGGGCTTTGCATTGCTTCATGTGATAATAAAGGCATGGAGTTTCTCTTTTATGAAGTGTCCTGCAGTGACGTACCGGATAAAGTTTGTAGATATTTTCAATAAAAGTATCCAGCGCGGCAACATTAGGGTAGGGGCCAAAATACTGCGAGCCATCCTGTAAAATGCGGCGAGTTCTGAAAATCTTTGGAAAATCCTCTTTTGTTACTCGCAATACCGGATACGATTTTCCATCCTTAAGACAGATGTTATAGCGCGGATTATGCTTTTTAATCAGATTATTTTCGAGCAGCAGGGCCTCGTATTCATTTGTCGTAGTAATATATTCAATAGAAGCAGCACGCGAAACTAAAAGCCTGGTTTTTACTGTTCTTTGCCCAGTAAAATATGAAGTGAGGCGGTTTTTAAGGTTTTTGGCTTTTCCAACATATATAATTGTCCCCTGTTCATCGCGCCATAAATATACGCCGCTAGATTGAGGAGCTTTTAATGCTGTTTCGTGTAGTTCGTTACGCATGCTATTTTTAAAGGGCCCTTCGACAGGCTCAGGGACCCCAATTTTTTAAAATATTATATCAAATTTTCTCATATTATGCCGATAGTCTAAGCAGGTACCTATATGAAAAAATTATTTAAAAAGACAGTCTATCTGGCTGTTGGTTTGCTTCTGGCGGTGGGAAATTCCGGTATTTTTGCAGAAGCTAAGCAGATTGTTCTCGGTGGAAAGGGTGGTTGGCCTGATTTTCAGTATGAAGAAAACATCACCACAGGTAAAGGCCGTTTTGGCTATGATTGTGTTGAACTTGCCACAAATTCCTTTGTTTTTGACGATTACACAGACCTTTTAATTGATTTTGAAAATCCTGTAAACCCAATTTCGGCTGGTTATTACG
>JAEEGL011811962.1_pt1 | contig 15107 bp, 22 predicted proteins | sample 9134231 | NCBI WGS metagenome assembly JAEEGL01 (sample SAMN16246548, study PRJNA631951) | gut metagenome | biome: gut microbiome; feature: rumen; material: fiber-attached | host: Bos | place: Iran: Karaj | collected 2018-10 | reverse complement strand
TTCCAGGTGAATGCCATTCCCTTCATGGCCATCCTTGACAGCGAGGGCACCATCATACAAAAGGGCCTGCGTGGTGAAGAGCTTAAGGAGTTTATTAAGAAAGCGTTGGATTAACCCACACCTTACCCCTCCCGAGCGGGAGGGGATTTTTTATGGCACTTAAAAAGAACCCTCACGAGGGGATACCTCATGAGGGAAAATCCAAGTAACGTAAGTGGAGCTGGAGGGAGTCGCGCTCGGCTTTGCCGCTTTCACAAAGCGCAGCGACTGAAAGAACCCTCACGAGGGTGAGACCTCGCGAGGGCGAAACGTAAGTGGAGCTGGAGGGAGTCTCATAGCGGTTGGGGGGCTACGAGGATTTATGGGGGTCTTGGGGAGGTTGTTAACATTTGTTTGCGGGGTTGGGGAAACAGATTAATCGGTTTTTGTTGGAGTTTTGAGCGGGTCGGCTGCTGCGCTAGATGTGTAGCAGTTGTCTTCGATGATGCGCTTGAGCATGGCTGTGGCACTTTGGAATTCTTCTCGTGCCAGTCTTAGCTCTTGCGCAGTTTTTTGTACCTGCTCTAGTTCTTCTTTGAGTTGGACACGTAGGTCATCGACACCTCTGATCATTCTTGCATACATCTCTAGCATGTCGTTTTGCTGTGCCTGTGCCGCTGATGGAGGTGCATCCTCTTCTTCTGCCAGCAGTTTTCCTTCTCCTGTCAGGAGGTAATCCAGGTTGAAGACTCCTGGATACGCTTCACATATTCCTTTGAACAGGCTGTCTGTGAGATAAGCCTCACTTCCATTCAGCGCAGCAGACATCGATGTACGACCAAAACGCACGGCTTCAGCAAAGCCCGTCTTAGTGTGTATTCCAAAATGGCTTCTAAGATGTTCGTACACTTCATTCAGACGCTTTTGTCTTGCATTCATACCTTATTGTCTTAATATTAGTTAATATCACACATTTTTTTAGGATATAATTTGTTTATCCCACATTTTTGTCTTAAATTTGCACCCGAAAGTAAGTAAGTACTAAACGGGCACAAGAAAAGCCGTCGGGCGGGTTAGGCCTTGGCTAGCAAGCGGACGCGCCACTTTGCAGGTGTTAGAGATTGCAAATATACGGCTTTTCGCCCGATTATAAGACAAAAGTGTAAGATAATTAAGTAAGTTTAAGAAATGATGGTACAGGAAAAGGTGACACGGAAGGAGCTGTTGGATATGCGAATCGGCCAGAATCGCATCATCAACCTTCCTGATGGCGGCAAGATCAACTCTGCAAAGAGCACCGCCAAGCAGTTGAAGGATCTGAAGAAGGGTGAGTGGCAGGTTAAGCCTGACTATGATGCATGCGCTGTTAGCATCACCAGGCTGAAGTAATAGTTGCGATGGCATCGCAACAGACGGGACAATCTTAAACGTAGAAAGGGAAACATCATGAAGAAGGACATGAACGAGTACATCAAGAAGAGCCACATCAAGGCTGTGGAGAAGTTCAATGAGGAGTTGAAGGCATTCGCCGAGGAGACTGGCGAGAGTCCAGTCACCCTCTACGAGAATCCAAACGTCAGCTTCACGCTGGCCGACATCATCGTAGAGAACGGATGGCTGAAGTTCGACTATGACGGCGAGCCTGACAGCGTGCGAGTCGTAGAGAAGGATCCCTTCGACGGATTCTACTACGAGATGGACATCGACGGCATCATGGACTACATCCGCTTCTGGCGCTCCTGCCTAAAAAGGGCGAGGCGTTACTGGGCTATGGACTCTGAGAAGCTGGACGCTATCCAGGACGGCGAGGCAGAGGATAATGAGGATGAGGATGACTGATGGGCTGCGATGATATCTCAGCATACTAAACAAAGGGAACGGTATGAGCAGGGAAGAGATGATGGAGCTGAAGGGCGTGGTCAGGCGCACGATGGAGGAGCAGATGGAGATGTACTCTGAGGTGTGGCTGAAGGGTGACGAGCTGTGCAAGTACTTTGGCACTTTCACGCCCAGCTGGCTGGAGAGGTATGGTAGTGCCCTGCCCAGACGGAGGCCTGCATGGGTGGATGAGACTGGTGAGCACCAGGCTAAGGAGTACCTGTATGCTAGGAATCAGATCCAGCGGATGTTCGCATCGGGTGAGATCGAGAAGATGCTGTGCAGGGCTGTGGTAGGGTTGCGATGACATCGCAACAGACGATACAGGGTTTGGAAGGTTGGCCGAGTGGTCGAAGGCAAATGGGCAGCGGATAGGGTTGTTTGAAAGAGTCGTGGGGCATGCTGCCTGTCCTGGAACATCGCAGGTTCGAATCCTGCACCTTCCACTAGAACGAGTTCTTTGACTTCGTGGGACAATAGAAAAATATCCACCTCGTGGCGGGGATAGGTGCTGAAGAGACTAATCATCGATGACTCGGCGCTGAACGACGCTTGGGTGGTTTCACCGGAGGGGAATGACGCATACGAAGACTTTCTCTGTGGTTGCGATGTCATCGCAACAGACGGTACGAGCGCGAGCTTTCCTTTGGTGAGGTATGAAAGAACAACTGATTTGACTGGACACTGATGATCATCGCGGCGTGACGACCTGGGTGGCGGGGGTTGGTCGGTGTATAGGGAGTACTCGGTGGAATAAGACACTGAATCAAGAAAAGTATAGGAATGCGGCGGCTCACTGACAGCAGCCCTGCCTCTTTAAAAGTTTTCTTGAGCTGAAGGGGCTGTATTGGTCTTATAGGAGAGTTCGATTCTCTCCACTCCCACTTGAGATTGTTTTGCATTTTACCTGAAAGCAATTTTCTTTTGTTCATTCTGCTGGTCCGGGAGGATAGGCAGTTTGCTTGTGCAGAAAACGATAAATGGTTTCATTTTTTCTGCTGGTCCGGGAGGATAAGCAGGAGTTTTTTGTTTCTGATTTTTGATTAGGTTATTCCTATTCATAGGTTAATAAAAAGGTGTTTTTTAATTCATATTTCCTGCTGGTCCGGGAGGATAGGCAGGGGTTTTGGTGAGATTATTTTGTTGCGACTGAGTCGCAACAGACGAGACATAATTTTTTTTTACTAACTTTTTAATATTTGGAAGCTATGAAAGATTTGATTGATCTGCTTACGAACGAGGAACGGTCGTTTGACTTACCCTGGTGGGTTTATGTGTTCGTTGTGCCCCTGGCAATGGTCGCCATAATGGGACTTGCCGGATGGATGGAGACTAGCTTTGTGTAACATCAATGGAATACGTAATCAGGGGTACTGTCGGAAGCCTTGAACTGAAGGACTGCACGGTCGTCAACTATGGTCTTATCAAGAGCCTTCACGGCGAGATATGCGAGATCGTGAACAACGGGACTGTGATCAACGATAATGCAGCCAGGAAGGAGAGCGATGAACTGCGGATGGCCAAGAAACGGGCAGACTTCTGGCAAGACCGTGCTTACATGCTGAATAAGGAGGTCAGGGAGCTGCGGGCCGATTTGGAGGACGCTGAGCGGCAAAAGCTGTTGCGGACGATTGATGACCTAAAGGCGAAACTGAACGCTGCCAGGAGCCGTGAAAACGTGCTTGTCAGGCAGCGTGACGATGCTATGCGTGAGGCGCGGACTGCGACGCAGCGTATCTGGGATGACTTGCGACCTACGAAGGAGGCGTGCAGGCGGCTCTTCAACAACCTGAAGGCGTATCTGGACTGTGAAGACTAGTGGAGTATGAGTAAGAATGTGACACCGATCTACGTGGAGACGTTTCCTGACGAGGGCAGGCCTCATGTGTATAGCATGAAGGTGTTTCATAAGGAGTACCTGTACTTTGACGAGCTTGAGCTGGCTGCAGGCTACTGCTATCATGTCCTGATGAGCATCCTTGAGAATGCCGACAGGGAGGTGATGCGCGAGGAGGTGATGAAGGTACTGAGCGGCGACACGGGAAAGATCATGGAGCGTAACATGCAGCAGCAGCTCGAACTCGAGAAGCTGAGAGAGAAGCTGGACAATGTTCAGCAAGAGAACTATCGTATTAACAAACAGCTGATAAGGCTGAAAAATCTGAAGAGTAAAAATGGAGTTAAAGGGAATATTAAAGGAGCACCTGAGCACAAAGGAGGGCGTGAGCGAGAGGACTGGAAATTCGTGGAGGACTGATGAGTGGCTGATGACGATACCAGGCACGGTCACGAAGCACGTGAAGATAGAGGTGAAGGGCGATGAGAGGTGCAAGATGTGGGAGGATTTTGCCAAGGGCATGCCTGACAAGAACGCTCCTGTGCTGGTGCAGTTCGACATTGACGCAAGGGAGCACGAGGGGCGCTGGTTCAACAGCCTTCAGGCCTGGAACATCAGCATTACTAGTTGGTAGTTGGTTGGTTGTTGCGACTGAGTCGCAACAGACGGGACAGACGGGAGATTTGATTTATGGGAGAGCTGATAAACGGCATACCGCTGCCTGAGGATGAGGACGAGCGCCAACAGCGGCTGAAGGCCCTGGAGCCTTTTCTGCTTCACGCTACTGAGGACTACCCTGAGCCTTACTACATGCTGGAGTACAAGGGTGTGCCGTTCTCGACATTGGGAGGCATACAGGCTTTGTCCGGTCAGAAGAAGAACGGCAAGACGTTCGTCCTGGCACAGCTGATGGCGGTGATCCTGAACGGCGGTGAGAGCAAGGGGCGCGTGGCGACTATGCTGCATGGGCTGCGTGTGCCCGAACGGACGCTTGACTACCTGGGACACCTGCCCAAGGTGCTGTACGTGGACACCGAGATGGAGAGGCTGAACTCTGCTAAGGTTCTGCGACGCGTGCTGTGGCTATGTGGCGAGCCGACGAACCGGGATCATGAGCGCTTTCATGTGCTGTGGCTTCGTAGCATAACGAAAGACGACAAGGAGCCTGCCCATGTGAAGCGCTACAGGCTGATCAAGGAGGCTATCGACGTGTTTCAGCCTGATGCGGTGTTCATCGACGGCCTGCGTGACATCCTGGGCAACTTCAACGACCTTGAGGAGTCGGCTGGTCTGATAGGCGAGCTCATGGCTCTGGCCGAGCAGCGAGGGATATGCATCTGGAACACGCTGCATCAGAACCCTCGTGCCAGGAATGATGACGAGAGCAAGATGAGAGGCCACGCAGGCACGGAGCTGGGCAACAAGGTCACGGACACCCTGGTATCAATCAAGCACAAGGAGAACGGCGAGGTGTGGTTCACGGTGAAGCAGGACGATGCCCGTGGCAAGGACCTTGACGACTGGGAGTTTGTGGTCACGGACGATGCCGGAGCCTTGGGTGTCCCCAAGATGCGCAATGCGCCTGCATACGTTGATCGTGAGAGCGAACAGGAGAAGCAGGATGTCATCGAGGCTGACAAGTACTTCAAGATGTATCCCTGGACTAGCAGCGGGGCAAGATATAGCGACCTTGAGCGGTTCTTCAAGCAGAAGGGTCTGACATCAGCAAGGAAGATCTGCAAGATGTTCGACTTGGCCTTTGAGAACAAGATCATCTGGAAGAAAGGTCGAAACTACTTCTACGCAGGTCTGAATGGAGATATACCAAACGACGAGGAAGAGAACATCGACTTCACACCAAGAAATGATGTTCCCTACTGAACACCTCCTCCTTAGTCCGAATACCACCACCTCCATCCCTGTATGTATCTACATACATACAGGGTGGGAGGTGGATGTGTTTCCAGACACGGACCACGCGCGCATACACGCGATTTTACTTACATGAGAGATTTATCATGATTGACAAATACACCATCGAGCGGGTGCTGCAGGCTGTGAACATCGTGGATGTCGTGGGTGACTTCGTCAAACTCAGGAAGGCAGGAGTGAACTACACTGGCCTGTGTCCGTTTCACGATGACAGGCATGTGGGCAACTTCATCGTCCGTCCGAAGAATGTGAGCAGCTATGCCAACAGCTGGCACTGCTTTGTGTGCGACAAGGGAGGTGACGTGGTGTCGTTCCTTCAGGAGCATGCAGGCCTGTCGTTCCAGGACGCGATACGCTACCTTGGTCGCAAGTACTCGATAGAGGTGGATGATGCTAAGCTGAACTACACGCCACCGCCACCGAGGCCCTTGCCACCTCCCCTACCCGACCTTGCACTGCCACGGTCATGGGTGAAGGAGACGGTGAACATGGCTCGCTATACGGTGTTCTGGACGTGGCTGCACGGCCTGCCCTGGAACGACGATCAGCGGAGGCGGCTTGACCAGACGCTATGGCTGTACTGTCTTGGCGGATGGGCCAGGGACGGCAGGGCAGTGTTCTGGCTCATCGACCACACTGGTGTGCCACGATCGGCTAAGCTGATGAAGTATCAGACGGACGGTCACCGCTCGAAGGAAGAGCATGCCACCGGATGGATATACAACCAGGACGGCTACAGGAACGTATGCATGCCCGATGACCACACGATACTGAAGCCGCTTTTCGGATCTCATCTGCTGAAGCGATATCCGAAGGCAAAGGTGAACATCGTTGAGAGCGAGAAGACGGCGCTGGTGATGGCCAACTACTACGGTCACCCTGATGAACAGCTGTGGCTGGCAGTAGGCGGCATAGATCGCCTGCAGCTGGACGCTATGCAGCCGCTCATCGACGAGGGCAGGACGGTGTGGCTGTGGCCTGACAGGGACGGCATAGGCAAGTGGCAGACGGTGAGGGAGAAGCTGGGGTCGGACAAGGTGAAGATATACACCCGCTTCTTCGACACCTGCTGGGAGCCTGAGGATGGCGAGAAGGCCGACGCAGCCGACATCATCATCAACATGATGCGTGACAAGCGCACGCCGAGGATCGTGGAGGAGACGAAGACGGAGCCGATATGGAACAGCGACGAGCCTTTCCTGGACGAGGAGGAGATGAAAGATCCTCAGGTGCATGAATGGCGGCTGAAGATGAGCCGTGTGCACTCTGACGACTGGCACGAGTCGGCTGCAGGCATGACGGCCACAGGGCTGACGGACGAACAATGGGAGAAAGTAAAGATACTGTTATGAGCATGAAAAAGGACAAGGATAAGGAGAAGGGAAGATCCTACAAGGAGACTGGCAACGTGGTCTCGACGAAGGTGCCAGGATGGGCATACGAGCAGCTGAACAAGTTCTGCGAGGAGAAGGGTACGACGGTGTTCGACCTGCTTCAGTCGATCGTGCATGCTTTCATCAGGCATATATGCAGGCCGCATGATGTCACGCCTTCGATGCAGAAGCTCATCGACCTGCTTGATGCAGACGTTGAGTGGCAGCACGCGTGCAACACGCTTGCCGAGGACAGGACGCACATCGAGCAGCTCATCTTCGTGGTATTCCAGGAAGACCGTGAGGGCCTGCGTGCCGTGATGGTGAACGAGCCGTGGCGTGGCAATCCCACCCAGACGGAGAATGCCGACGAGATCCTGGAACGCGTGTGCGAGGTGTCGCAGCGTGGCATATACAGGAAGTTGCGTCTGATAGGTGGCAGGATGGGCCTGCACAAGACGAGTGACATCCTGCTGCAGCTGATAGAGACACAGGACAACGTGCTGATGGAGGAGGACCTGCGCAACGAGATGCCCCAGATGGGTGAGAACGTAGGTGCTCGTAGGATGGAGTATGGCAACGGCAACGTAAGAGCGCCACACCTCAGTCCTGACAGCCTGGATGATGACCTTCGCTACAAGTACGATGACGAACCTGTGGAGCTGCTTGACTGGGAGGGCTCACACCGTCAGATAGATCCGGAGCCACCGGAGGATATGGAGAAGGAAATGGGGTTCAGACCGATAGGAGGAGAATGGTAGACATCAAGAAGGACAGGAAGTCGGACATGTGGACGATCACCCGCACGGACAGCGAGGGCTATCACCGACAGCTGGCTGTGAGTGAGAAGGAGATGGACGAGCTGGTGAGACTATGGATGACTGAAGTGAGCGCTGCGATACCATCGCAGCATACAGAACTATGAGCAGGGACAAGAACTACCAGCGCATGCTGAACTCTAAGCGATGGACGCTGCTGCGCGACTGGAAGCGACGGAAGAACCCTATCTGTGAGCGATGCTGGGCGAACGGGGAGATCGTGACGAAGGCTGTGGACATACACCACATAGTGCCAGTGGAGAGCGCAAGCAGCGTCCAGGAAATGATGCAATTGTGTTTCGATCCTGCAAACTTGATGAGCGTTTGTGTGCCTTGTCACATCGCCTTGCATAAGGAAATGAAGAGCCATAGGCGTGAGCAGGTGCAGGCGAACAAGCGGCAAGCAGTCGAGCGTTGGGCTGAAAACAGGAAGGCTAAAGACATTTTAACGGATTGAACCCAAATGTTAACGGGGGCGGCTCTTTTTTAACATATAGGGCTATGCACCCAAATCCACCTGCCCTTGCTTCCGTTGAGGGGGTAGGCGGGAGAGTTTGGGTTTTTCGCACGACCTTGACGAGGCGAGACCGGGGAGGAATGCTCCACCTGGATGTGCGTTTCCCACGATGGAGGCGAATCCCCACTTGCGGGTCTGAAAAGTCAGAATGGGCGACTTTTGGTGAATTTTGGGCAGATTTAGTGAATTACAGGCAAATATGATGAAGGATTATCATTTTATTGCCGGAAATGGATGAGCGATGTACCTGAAGAAGAATCATGTGATACTGAAGGAGCAGCAGCCTGACTGCTGTGCTGAGTGTCCGCTGCTGGGACTGATACCTGAGAGTCAGCGCAAAGGGAAATGGACGCATGTGTGCTGTGCTACTGGCGACGCAATCACCCGTGTTGGTACGAGGGTGCGTGCTAGCTCGAAGGACTCGAAGCATCCTTGGCACAGGCCGTGTGACGGACTATGGGAGGACTGGTGGGGTATGAACGCCCAGCATGTATTCAAGATTCCTATCAACAGGTACATCGCATGGCGGCAGCCTTACAGCTTCTCGCTGGGGCTGGTGATTAACTTTCCGAATGACTAACGACCAGCCGAGAACGGCTGGGAACGGTAATATTTATGTACTATGGCAAAGAGACGAGGTAAGACGATTGAGTGGTACGAGGAGTACCTGAAGAAGTATGTGCTGATGCGGACGAAGAGTGACCATCTGGACGAGTGGCTTGAGCCGCAGCTGCATGATGCAGCCATGTGTCAGCAGATGCTTGAGCGGATGCATGAGGAGATCATGAATGGGAAGCTGGCGAAAGACAGGCAGGGCGTGAAGGAGAACGTGTACCTGGACGCTCATCCTCTGCTGCCCAGCTACAACAACCTTCACCGGACGATCACGAAGCACCTGGAGGCCCTTGGGCTGAACAAGATATCGAGGACCATGAAGGATGACGGCGACGAGGATGCGGTGAGCACTGGCATCGCTGAATACTACAAGAACAGGAAGAGGTGAGCTATGGATGTTGAGATGAAGCGCAAGGCCAGCGACCTGCTGAGGAGGAGGTTTGCGGAGCAGCGTGACCGTGTGTACGACATTGAGCCCAGGCTGGGTGAGTACCTGAGGAGTCTGGCCGAGGATGAGGAGATGCATAATGCCTACGAGATCCTCGGCGGGGTGAAGTTCCTCCGGCTGCTGAGGACGTACGAGACGGACGTGGAGACGTTCGACGATGTGATCTACAAGTACGAGGGTATCTGGGAGCAGCGTGACGGGCTGTGGTATCATGTGGAAGGCGGTCTGAAGCATCCTGGGAACAGCGGCCCGACGTACTACAGGCTGCAGCCGTTTCAGGTGTTTGTGCTGGCGTGTATGTTCCTGCTGAAGGTTTGGATCAATACTGAGAGTGAGGAAGGGTCGCGGGTGCTCTTGCCGACTGAAGAGGTGAGGGAGGTTGATGAGTGACGGGGATTGGGGTTGCGATGCCATCGCAACAGACGGGACTTTTGTGCAGGCCGGACGGCTTGTTTGTGCTGCTCCGGCAGCCTGTTTACAGGTACTCGGACGGCGTGTTAGTAGTACTCGGACGGCGCTGGTGCTGCACTAGGACGGCGTGCGGGTATATGATTGGAGGGCGTGTTAGTAGTACCAGGAAGCAAGGATAGAAGAGTAACGATAAACTATAACAACTATGGAACCAAGAGTATTAAACACCACCATCAAGGTAACCCGCAAGAACGGGAGGACCATCATCACTGACGGCAACGGCGGCAAGTGGACATTCAGTCGCCACATAGATTCATCGACCGCTATCGCCAGTCTCGTCTATCAAACCATCTACAGGAACTTCGACGTGATGACATTTTACAGCGGCGACTTTGAGATTGAGTTCACAATGACGAAGAGGAACAACGGCTGAACGGTGAAACAAGGGGACTATGGGAAAAGAGACATTGAAGGAGCTGTTTGAGCGGTTCCTGAATGATGAGGAACTGGGTGTGTTTGCAGCCAGATCACGCCAGGCGATGGAGGCTGTGTTCCTTCGTCGGATTGGCTCCTGGGATGCAGGCTCCATCACGGATGAAGACATCCATCAGCAGATGGACTGCTGTGGCCAGCCTGCTGACGTGAAGGCGAAGGCACTCTCGTGCTTACGACACCTGCAGACGTGGGCAGGACTGAACGAGAAAGCAACAGACAGGAAGTCAGCACCCCGGCAGGTGAGGCGTAACGCCAACCATATGGGGACGATCTATCATGACCACTCGTCGAAGGGTTATTCCATTTCCGGCAAGCGCCAGTTCAAGGACTGCTGGCGTGCTGACATCATCATCAACGGTCAGCGCTACCGTCACCGCTCGAAGGACCGTGAGGACTGCGAGCAATGGCTGAAGGCTGTGAAGCGTGGCGACATCCGTCCGACGGATAACAAGGCCGACTGGTGGAGAATGGAGCAGCAGAAGGACGAGCAGGTACGCATCGACGAGATCATCGTGAGCACAGCTGAAGAGGCGGTGCTGATGTATGACTATCACCAGACGGGCGACATCGGTCCTATCAACGAATACATGAAGAAGTGCCTGCTTCCTCACATGGCCTGGTACTGTGCTCACACGCTGCACTTCGGACGTGAGCGCACCCTCACCGCCAGCCGTCAGGCAGCAGCTCTGTTGCTGACTCGCATCGTAGGCGGCAAGCCTGTGCAGAACTTCACTTCTACCTGCAAGCGCATGCTGCGCATACACAAGCAGCGTGGCAACTTCTTCTACTACGAGAAGGCACCGGAAGAGGTGAGGCTCATGGTGAACGGCCTGAACCTTGACGGTCTGGCCGAGGTTTGGAAGGTGACGACGGACAGGAGGCTTTGAGACTGATATCTGCCCTGCCCTCTCCGAGAATGGAGGGGCACGGTATGGGATTTTTTTTATTAACTTCTAATTTTTGGTAAACTATGATCGAGAGAAGGAAACTATGGAGCTCATCTTTGGAGAGAACGGCGGCAGGTTTGACTATGAGAGACGGTAATAAAATACTTATGGCCATGACAAGCGAAGAAAGATATGAGATGAGCTCAAGGATTGTTGAGCATATCCTGATCAAGGAGTTTGATGTTCATAATCTGCCGATGCATGAGGGAATTATAGTGCTGCTGGATGCAGTCTACGGAATTTTGGCACCTATATGTCTCCTTGAAGGCGTGAATAAGGAAGAGATGTTGGAGAAGTTCAGCGAGTGTCTCCGTATGCGTTTTGAAGTGGGTATGAATGATCTAATGAAAAAGATGAGCGATGGAAAAGAAGGAAATTGACCTGATGGTCGAGCAGATAAGCGACTATATCCTGGGCGAAGTGTTTGAGAAGCATGACCCTGATATCCCAGCAGCGCTGACGGTGCTTTGTGAGGTGGTGCGTCAGATCATCGAAGCCACATGCAGCACGATGGACCTGGATGCAGAAAAGATGATCGACACGTTCTGCAATGCCTTGCAGATGATGAAGAATGAGTCGAGGACGTATACTACAGGGGATGATGATTGCGACAAGCTGATGATGGAGATGGTCAAGGAGCTGAAGAACGGCGGTGACATCAATGACATCGTTGACAGGTATGTGATGTGCGAGAACGACGACATCAGGAATGAGATCATCGAAAAGATGAAGGCTGTTGTGAGAGAAGGGAATCTAGACAACGTCAATATCGGGTATGAGCATGAAGAAGAGTAAGAATGGTTGCGACAAAGTCGCAACAAACGGGACGACGAACTGGCGGCGGCCTTGCGACGTGGCTACCTGGACGACGTTCGACCCTAAGGACATGCTGGGGAAATACCTTACCAGCGACGTGGTGAACAACTACATGGATGACTACGTGGATGAAGACGGTAACGTTGTCAGCGTCGAGCGACATAACGTGATCACGAAGCGAGGTGAGATAGACCAGGAGAAGCTGCAGGAGATCATGTTCGCCATCCAAGCAGGCGACATCAGCTACGTGGAGGTGAGCGACGAGGATGTGAGGGAGATGACACTGGACACGCCTGAGTGGTTCACGACCTACCTCGTGGAGATGCGTTGGTTTTCGGATGGCAGAAACATGAAGGAACGGTTTGCCGTGCGTGCCAGGACGATTCAGCAGGCGATACAGATTGCCGCTGAGTTTGGTCAGATGTACAGAGGTTTTGAGGGGCGTATCAGGGCAACGCGTGTGACTCAGCTCAACGTCAACATCGTGCCGGATGATGACATGTGCATTCCCGTGGAGGACCGTACGCCTGAATATGTAAGGAAGGACTACTTCAAGGTGCAGGTGAGTACGGTGTACTGGGAGATAGACCACGAGAAGCAGTACGATTCGTTCTATGTGGTGGCAGCGAAGGACGTTGGCCAGGCAAAGGAGAGAATCCAGCTGATGTTTGACATCAGGGAGGCTGAGGCAAAGGCGAATCACGACAATAGCGTGGATGATGTCAGGAGTCGGACGGTGAGGAAGGCGATGCCTTTCGAGGTGGACTGCATCGTGCCGATACAGTATTCTAAATTGTACCTTTGAGGGGTGACCCCTCCGCAAAACGGAGGGGCACTCTGGTTTTGTTTTATTTAATTTTTGGGAACTATGACAAGGACTGAGTTTGATCAGCAGATAAGGCTGATGAAAGAAAAGAAAAGGGCTGCGCTGCAGCCAATCATCGAGATGAGAAGCGAGGTGAACGAGGAACTGGCTGACCTGGGACGGCGCATTGCACGGATGACTGAAGATTTGCAGAAGGCTAAAATGCGACGGAGCCTGTTAATTGACAAGTACAATGCCGTGGAGAAGGAGTGGATTGATGCCATCAATACTTTCATCACGAAGTTTGGGCCTACGACAACGAGCAACCTGGCTGACGCTACGCTTGAGAATATCTTGTATGAGCTGAAGAGGAGGAAGTATGTCGCTGTTGTCTCGCGCATGGATGAGGAGACGGGCGACATATATCATTACACAACGGACAAATGCGATTGGAAGACAGAGGCGGATGAGTTATGAAAGTGGATATTACCTTGGAGGATTTTCCGAACGATAGGGCTAACTGCGGGAACTGCACCAGACGAGGCGGGGCTTGCGCCAGGACGAAGAACGACAAGCGGGTGCATAACGGGTGCCTGTATGGGATAGGAGGCGAGGTGACTGGGGTGATCTATCGGTGTCCTCATTATACGGGGGCTTTCTAGGTTTTTGTTGTTGCGACTGAGTCGCAACAGACGGGACTTGCTGTGTTGCGATGACATCGCAACAGACGGGACTATATAGGAGATGAAAGAGATGAGGATGATCTTTGATTTCAGGAGGCTGTGCACGGAGTTTACGCTGTATACGCCGAGGAAGACGGCTAAGACGCAGCTGTCGGCGTTTATCCAGTTCTGGTACTTCATGTCAGGTGACGAGAATGCGGAGTGCTACTGTGCTGCAAATGCTAGCGACCAGGCTAAGATCCTATTCTCGAGGTCGTCGCAGCTGATTCACCAGCTGGATCCTCAGGAGCTGTGCATCCGGTTCACGGCATCGCAGGTGAATTGGCGGCCGGGGCAGTTCAGGACTGCATCGCTGACGGCGCTTTCTGCTGGCGGCAAGACGAAGGACGGACTGTTTGCGCAGCTGTGCTCTGCTGACGAGTATGGCAGCGCAGGGTACGTGAACGGCGCATCGGACATGGGTAAGCTGGTGAGTGTGATCGAGTCGTCGATGGGTCCCAGGAGGGAGCCTATGACGTTCATCTCGACGACAGCTGGCATCATCCATGCCGGGCCGTTCATCGACAAGCTGGCTGGCATAAAGTCGCTGCTGGAGCAGGAGCTGGACGAGGATGCCGAGCACTCGCTGAGCACTGACCGCCAGATGTGCCTGCTGCTGGAGCCTGACGAGTGGGAGCAGCAGGACATGGAGACGCTGCTCACGTCGAAGGCTGTGAGACGGAAGGTGAACCCGATGCTGGGCATCGTGGTGCAGCACTCGTTCTACGACGACGAGATAGCTAAGGCACGGCTGAACCCTGAGAAGATGAGGGAGGTGGTGTCGAAGCTGTTCAACGTGTACCAGACGGCGACGGTGACGGAATGGGTCAGCGTGGAGCAGGTGCGCCAGCTGCAGACGGACATGAGGATTGACGACTGCACGAAGGAGAGGGGATGGAACGTGTACTGCGCGTTTGACTTCTCGCACGGTGACGACTTCGACGCTGTGACGTTCCTGGCATATAACGTATACACCAGGGAGTACTTCGCCGACTGCGATGCGTGGGTGAACAGGAAGGCTTTCAACAAGTCGCCGTATCACCCACTTTATGTAAAGTGGGAGCATGAAGGATGGCTGCACGTGGACGATGGTGACGTGGTGAGACCTGAGAGTCCCATCGAGCGTGTGATGGAGCTGGACGAGAAGGGCGTGACGTTCATAGCCTTCGGGTATGACTCGAAGCAGTCGGCAGAGCCTATCATCCTGCTGAAGCAATGGCTGGTGGATGTAGTGGGCATCATGAAGCCTGAATCGATGGTGGTGCCAGTGAGTCAGGTGTTCTCGAACTACAACAGGTCGGTGCAGAAGCTGGACTACTGCTTCGGAGGCGTGGTTAAACTGAGCCTGTCGCCGTCACCTCTGTGGCCGTTTGAGTTCGGAAACTGCATCCTTGAGGAGGATGCCAGGATGGGCAACAAGAAGCCGCTGAAGCGGACGGCAAACGGGAAGGTGGACAACGTGCAGTGCCTGTGCTCGTGTTTTAATCTCGAGGAGACGTTTGAGAGTATGAGTA